>Ga0115008_10001662_pt1 | contig 18211 bp, 16 predicted proteins | sample FraStrMetagenome_FD_87164 | JGI IMG/M metagenome (GOLD analysis project Ga0115008, IMG submission 87164) | Marine eukaryotic phytoplankton communities from Arctic Ocean - Fram Strait ARC3M Metagenome | ecosystem: Environmental > Aquatic > Marine > Oceanic | place: Fram Strait | collected...
GAAAGGGAGGAACAATTTTCAAAACAACAGAATATGATGCAGGCCACTGCAGAAGCTAACAGACTACCAGACTATAATTCGTAATCTTGTATACTACAACATTTAGAAATAATTGGGTAATTGGACAGTAATTGCATTTTTACAGAGGCGTAAATCTCATATTGCAAAAAAATTTATAATTGATAATTGTAATTGTAATTGTATTTTTCTTCGTAGGCAATAATTGCAATTATAATTTTATTGAATAATTGAATTGCGTAATTGATTGCGAATTTATCTTTGAATACTACCGATAACCGATAATCAATTGTTTTTTTCTTAATTTAGCATTGTTCCATTCTTTTTGTGGAGGAGAGCACCCAAGACCAAATACTATGTAAGATAAAATAGATAAAAATTCTCGTAGATGTCTTCCTTTTCAACTACAACACATGCAAGGAAAAACGGTTGATTTCTAACGAATCATATGTAATCCCGTAATATCTCGTAATTGACACGTATTGAACACTTCATTTCCAACCACTAAAATAATCAGAACAAAAAAAAGAGAAGAATACGCACAAATAAAAGCATACAGTTTAAAAAAAAATAGCTCAGCACTTGCTTCCAATTTAGGATTTAACAATGAGTTCAGTCCAGCTAGGGCCAAAGCGGAAGCGCCCAAGATCATTGCAGACGAAGCTAAAGCATAGCAAAGAGGATCGGTTGATTCAGTCCTCCAAAGTATCGATACGGCGCGTAGGAAAGCAAGTGCGGACATTTCTTACTTTGAAAATCATCCAAAAGATTAAGACATTGCGTACGGCAATCGAAAATGACACTGACGATCCTGATGAAAACGAGGAATCTAAAGATGCACGCAAAAAACGCAATGATAAACGTCTTCGTCAAATTACAAATGCTGAAGGAAAGTTGAAGCTTACCAAAGAATTTGATATTGAGATATTGGTTGATCGATGTTTGGAAGATCTAAAGTTTAATGATCACATGAATTCAGAAAGTGAAGAGACTAAGAATAAGGCTGCTAACGATGTGAGTAAAGAAGATGCCGTACTTCAATCTTTTTTTATGCACAAGAAGATTGTCTCGGTGGTTCAATCGATTAAAGAAAAGAAATCAGACTTTGAAGCAAGGAAACATTATAATTCAAATGGGAGGGGAAAGAGGGAGAGAAACAACCAGCTCGAACCCAAGCGAAAGCGACTTGAAGAATATGGAGCATCGAGTGGATTATTCATTGGCTCTTTATCCGGTGGACAGTCAATGATGGACGAAGATGAGGTAGGAGGACATGCTTATGACCCATATGATGATTTACACGAAAAACCCAAGAAGAATCGTCCTGGTCAGCGAGCTAGAAGAGCAAAGGCTATGGCACTGGAAGCGCGAAGACAAGGCAAAGAGTATAAATCAATAAATTGGCGGCCGAAGAAGGCGACTCAGGATGGCGATGAGGATTCAGGGAAAGCGTCAGGCCTTGATGACCACAAACCGATCAATGCAGCTGATGTCGCTGACATGGGAAAGAATTGGAAAGATTCAGGCAAGGCTCATCCGTCTTGGGCGGCGAAGGAACACGCTAAAAAGCAAACTGGAATCGCTGCATTTGCTGGAAAGAAGATAACATTTGATTGATTGATTTTGTTGGGAATTCACTGATGTTTTAGTTGAATCTTTCCGCATGATGCACATTTTTTTATCAATTTGGCAAAGCGAAATATGACCAATAAGTGATATGCAAGAATAAAATATAATTTTCTGTCTATTACGAACGCGTATGCATATGCATGTCTTAAGTTAACGATTGATAAGCAAATTTTTAGAGAGATAACTACAATTACACAAAAGCTCGAATGATAACAGCTATGCACCTCGATGCATTTGATCTTCCTGCAAATGATATATTGAATGGTTCAAATGTGGAGGAGGTGCAGGCCTTAGTCTCCTGAAGAAAGATCGTTAGACTGCGAACATTCTGACAAACAAGATTGGAGGAACATTTAAAGAATAAAAAAGTTGGATATTTTAGTTCCGTAACGAAAAATGAATTTGATGGACCAAGTAATAATGACGAAGTCCGTGCTGTACACATGTGGGTTTTAACATATAAATCGAATTTTCAATTCAATGTAGCATGTCTTGTAAGTACTGTATGTATTGCGAGAGCTAGCAAAATACTTGCACCATGGAAAAGCTCCATTAACGTAGAAGTTCAATCAATATTATAGCCTGAAAGTGCATCAACAAAAACAACGGCGAAATATTGAGGAAATTCAGTCATCAATGTGTAAACTTGTGACAGTGATAAGATCTATGTGAAATATCTGATTGGAGTAGTAACAAAGTTTAGAGTACGATCGTTGCATTTTCCATTCTGTATAGTGGGTAAATCTAATCATAGTTTGTCTATATTCTTAGAAGATATCTTAGTGTTTCACTTCTACAATCTTAATTTATTGAAGAATGGCTAAGATTCTCGCGCAGTAATTTACAAAAGAGCCAGATGGATCGATCCCAGAAGTGCAAATCCAAGATAATTCTCTGGAACATAGGTGAATCGTGATGAGACGTCTTATACATTTACTCTCAGAAGATTGAATCGAATAAAGTCAGTTGTCAGATCCACTGCACACACTATTTCAATAAGATTTTTCATATGAATCTCATGCAGGTATTCATTCAAATATTAGCTAGCAACTTCTTTCATATGTGCGCATTCTAATTTCTGAAATTCTTCAGCATATCAACATCGACCTTGCCGATGCGCTTGCAGGCTAAAACTCAACATCTATGTTTAAAGATTGCAGGTTTTTACTGTCTAATATATTCACTAACACCAAGTGCATCGCCTTACATACCAAGGACTGACTCTTCATAAGTCTGGGTTCTAGTGGACTTAACCCTTGGAGATGACCCCTTGCATGTTGCTTTCCGAATCAAACTTTTGAGTACTTGGAGCTTTTCCAAAGCCCTCTGGCAAAGAATCTAAATGTAGGCCTAAGTGGTTTATAGCAATAATCTTGACTATCGCCAAATGATGAATTGCATGATGCATCGCGAAATGCATTTCTCGTTCGATATTGCTCTTAAATCTGAATTCGTGGCCCTCATTATCAAGCATAAAATGTACCCTCACGTCTTGATCTGATATACCAGTAGATGAAGAACCTATCTCGTCATCTACTTTCTCTATGCAATCCTCTATGGTGCCCTTCAGCTCAAGAATTCGACTGCGCGAAGCATTAATATCAGTTTCGAACGACCCTCCCCGTGTCCTTAAATCATAATGAAAATCGCACTCCACTCCATCGCAGCGATCTCCTATCGATTTAATGGGAAGTGCCATATGATCGAGACTATGCCGATAATGTTGTCCTATTGATGAATCTCCGACCAACGGACATTCCGACGCAAACGCCATCGATGCCCCTTCTTTGAAATTGGATTCGAGCGTAGAAAGGAGTTGCAACTTCTGATCCAAAACTCCCACGTTTGCACGGTAGAGACACATTCTCATCGATCTCGCTAAGGAATTTGGAATGCTCATTATTACAGGAAAAAAGGCTTATCTTATCAATAGTAAACGAAATGATTGACTGGATGACGTCTCACAATGTTTGCTCGCACCTCTCACTTGTCACAAATTCAACGTAAAAGAGGTCAACGCCAACGTCTACAATTTAGGAGATCCAAAAACATATATGTATTTTTGAATCTTAGATTCACACTCATATATATGTTTCACATACCGGTACATGTATATGTTTCGAGCTCATCCATTTCAATCTTCTCCTACATTCAGCAAAATATTAATTTTAGCCTCATTCGAACCTAAAATTTCCTTTCATGAAAAATGAGAACTCCAGAACGCTCAAGGCGACAACAAACAACAACCACAACAGCATCCACGATCACAAATCAGGATCAATTACTTTTATATTTTCCATATATTATTAATACCTGTACATGTACCCTGTACCTGCCTGTTTGTGTATGGACAATCGTTTCAGTCACTGAACAACCCATCCACAAAATGATCCTCCGTAACTTAAGAGCACAGGTCCATTCGATTCCGAACGTTCATCGCACCCGGACGTATGCACATGGCAACCAACACAATCGGAGACAATACTGTGCATCCGTTTCTTCGTTTGTGAAACAGAGGAGCAGTCTCGTATCGCATTCAACTCCATCCCTACCCAGTCATTCGTGTCATCGTTCTTATAGCAATGGCAGCTGTGACTACCTATTTGATGAGGATGAGATACTGGCAAGAAATGCTGCTCGAGAATGGGCCAATACTTCGCTTTTGGCTAAAGTTCGTGATATGGATGAGAATAGTCAGTTAGAGGAATCGATCAAGCTTGAATTGTTCGAATGTGGTTTTATGGGTTTAGAAATTCCAGAAGAGTTCGGGGGGTTAGGTCTTAACTTTACGTCTGCGTGCTTGGTCGTCGAAGAGATTGCTCGGGTGGATCCTAGTGTGGCCATATTGGTCGATATACAAAATACACTGATTAATAATGCCGTTAGATTTTGGGGGTCGAAGCAGCTGCAGGAAAAGTGGTTACCTCGTTTGGCAGGAGATGTCGTATCATCCTTCGCTTTAAGCGAAAGTGGTAGTGGCAGTGATGCCTTTTCTATGAAGACGGTCGCCACGCGAGAAGATAATAGTGAATATTACGTGCTGAATGGAAGCAAATTATGGATATCCAACGCTAAAGAGGCAAGTGTCTTTCTTGTCTTTGCGAATGCCGATCCTTCTAAAGGTTACAAAGGCATTACAGCATTCATGGTCGATGCAAATAGTGAAGGGCTCACTGTAGGATTACCTGAGAAGAAGCTCGGACTTAGAGCTTCATCTACGTGCCCTCTTACGTTAGAAGATGTACGTGTTCATGTCGATGACATATTGGGAGATGAAGGTTTGGGATATAAGTATTGTATTGAAATTCTAAATGAGGGTCGTATTGGTATTGCTGCGCAACAGATTGGGATTGCCAAGGGCTGTATGGATATCACTATGCCATACTTGTACGAACGGAAGCAATTTGGACAGGCAATTGCTGACTTTCAAGCTATGCAGCATACATACGCCAATCTTGCCACGGAGATACACTCCGCGGAGCTGATGACCTACAATGCATGCAGAATGAAAGAGAAACAAATTTCTTTTGTAAAGGAGGCATCAATGGCTAAATTTTATGCCTCAAATGTCGCAGAAAGGACTGCTTCCAAGTGTATAGAGATGTTGGGCGGTGTTGGGTTCACTCGAGACCTTCTTGTTGAAAAGTTCTATAGGGACTGCAAGGTAACAATGATTTATCCTATTAATTTCACTGTTGTGTAACAGAAACTGAAATCTTTTAATTGATCTTATAGGTGGGCAGTATTTATGAGGGCACGTCGAACATACAGTTACAAACAATAGCAAAGCTAATGAAAAAGGAATACGAACAATAGTCATGTTTACCATAGATCTCTCTGCTCTCTATCTGAGCGCGTTTCGTGTAGAAGTATAGAGAAGCAAAGTCACATGAAAGGTCAACATACAATTAGATCAACTAAAAATTAGATAGTAAGATGTATAGGGTAGACCAACATCTTTGTACTACTTCGTCAAAACTCAATAAGATAAACGCGAAAGTGACATTGATTATTTAGTTCTTACAGCCTAATTGATATGGAATACCTATTCAAGCTTTAAAGATCATAATCTCAGTGGTTACCTCTGAATGATGTGGTATATCCTGGGTGATTCTTATGAACGCATCCGATGACTACTTGCATTCTTCCAAATTCTGAAGAATCACTTCTCAATAGTCAACGAAGTCACCGATCATCAGCTTGAAAGCCTTATTCTTAACAACTACTGTAATGACAATCATTGCTACCAAAGAATTAGAGCTAACTGATCCCTTGAGAAATTTTTATCCAGCGAATCCCCCGGCTGACGACACTGTCTATGGAATCAGTCAGTCAGCTAAAATTGTCGGTATGAGACAATGTAATGCTTCCAGAATAGATTTTCAGTTGTAGGATACCCACCGTAGGATATCGTCATGATCCCAGAGTGGATAGCAGTAGATTGTCTCGTACCCAGTACTCACGTTCCTAGTTGCCCAATTGATTACATCGACAGTGTCGTCAGCCACAGCGTAAGCTATTTAAAACCTACAATCGAAAAAGTAAGCTCAGATTCTTTGGTAGCTAATACGAACATGATAGTGATAACAACGTTGGCCGAGGTTAAAACTTTAGATGATGAATGATGACTTCGTCGATAGTAAAGTATTCACATACGAGCGTAAGAAAAACAGTTTTTCTCCAGTCCTGGTATTTGGATGAAAAACTGCTTGTGATTCGGGTGCGTTCACCAAAATCATCTACAATTATATTCCTGGTATTAGATTCTAAGTCTACAGAGTTGGCGACGGAGATCGCGCTCTTCACCACGAGATACATAAAGTAGTAAATACACCCTGATTAGGCTAAGAGCGTCTATTAGCTTATACTTCGAAGAACATATGAGTAGTCAGCGTCATCCATCCTTTCAACTAAATAATAGTACAAAGATGGTGATCTACTAGTATTATCCAGTTTTAATGAATCTCATCGCTTGTCACAGGTTCTCTTAAAGAATGATACAAGATTAATCCACCCGATAATATATTTTGGTGACGAGATTTCAAGAACACCTTTATGGTAAGTGATTGGTCAGGAAGAACTCCGTTCAAAACGAAACCTTTGTCTTGTTTACGTTCAAAATCTCTTTCTCTATTATAATGGTGTCAATGCGGTACTGCAGATTTAGACAAATTGCATTCAACAAATCTCTCTCTCTCTAATTTTACATGTCTTATATTTGAATTAGCACCTTACACCTTTCTCGGCAACTTCATTAATACACTTCCTCCATTCCATTCAACTTTCATTCAGTTCCTTTTTTACAAACACCTTACACTTTTGATAACATTCAAGAATGTAGAAAACTAAATTACTGGTCATCAGTAGTTTCACTCTTTTTGTTTACAATGTAGTCAGGCCAGTCCATTATCTGTAGCTCACTCTCTATAGCTTTAAAATGGCGATTTGGGTTCTCAAAATAATCACCAACTTTGTACCACCACGCCCTATTCATTTCCAACGAAGGATCTATCGATGGTAGTCGCTTAGTCGCTGGTGTCGGATCTCCACCCTCAGCCACCACAGGTTGTACACCAAAGAATTGTGAAACCTTCGTACTTGCTAAAATACCACGGAATGGATAATCTGCTCCTTGCTTGTTTATTCTTCCCGACGGAGAGTCATCGAAACATCCGTTCTGAATCTTACAAAAGTTTTGTGGTTTTAATCCAGCATTTTCCGCAATGGAGTAAACTTTCTCCAGGTTTGCCGGCGACATTTCCTTAGTGCGACTATAAATAAAGGCCCCGTTGTAAGTGTTCTGCCTTGTCTTCCCGTTGTAATAAATGAACTTAAATTCTTCCTGACCAGGATCGTTTTCACCGATGACATACCAGTTCTCCCAGAATTCTATAAACACAAAGTAATTCGATTGTACGGTTAGAAACATAGATTACAAGCAATACCAACTTCCTCTCAAAGTAAAGGCGCAACTAACTTACTTAGTCCAAACATTTCACCCTCAGAATGAGCAGTTCTCGAATAACTTGTGTCGTCACCCTTCTTCCCCAACACTAAATCCGAGATCTTCGTATCCGCTTGATCGAAAACCATAACTTCATGCGTTGAGTATTCGTTATATCCAATGCTTTGAGCGCCTTTAAACATGCCATTATTCAATCCAATTGTCTCTCGCTTCCCAGAAGGCGGAAGCGGAGATCCGTCAGGCATTAACCTAGCCATGCTGAATTCGACATCAACTTCCAACTTGTCATCAGCTTGAGAGGGACCCCACCATGATGCATCGGTAACCTCCATCTGCGGTTTGTGAAAAGTGTTTCGCTGGCAAGCATAGCAATCGTAGTTTGGATTAAATCCTATTACTTTATACCAACTTCCCGAAAGAGAATCCTTTTCAAAGTTTACTACGGTTGGACCTGGCGCTTTGGGCTCTGATCCAAACTCATCCGCACCACCCGGCAAGATTGCTACCTTGATGCATTCATGATCTTCAATGGTACACTTGAGCAAATTATCCAAATTATCATTTCCATACCTCGCCTACAGTAAAGTAAAGTTCCACAAATTAACAAAAACTAAAAAGTACTCATCCAACACGTAACTTCACACTTACCATGCAGCCGGTGATACAGGTGTTATCACCCAAACACTTGGCAGTACATGTGAGCCCCTTGCGACAACTGGGATCATCCGCCAGGCACGCTTTCGCCTGTAACTGACAATGATCCACCAAACACGTCTGATCCACAAGCTCCGTATTTATGCCGGAACCATATTTATCATTCAGCTCATTCTCTGCCCACGCAGCATCGGTCCCTCCCAATAAAAACGAAGACGCGGCAATCGTTAATGTCGCAACTACAGTCGTTAAAGCTTGTTGTATTCCATTCCTGTTTTCATAATTATCTTCCAAAGCATTTAGAGACGTCGGCATATTTAATTGTCGCATAGAAGCGGTAGTCGACAAAGAAGTGGGAGTGGGAGTAAACGCAGCATCGGTGAGCGCAACAGTTGTGACCAGTACTGCTGCTGCCATCTTGGATATCGATGAGTGATTCATGATTGATTTTCGTTTGGTTTTTCTTTTCACACCAGGATGATGAAAACAGAGACAAAATGGACTATTCAAAAAATGGGAGAAAAACACTCAAGTTGAAGTTCACCCTACGAATTCAATGATGGATCGATAGAGAGTTAGATTTGGAGGATGATACTCTGCAGATATCGTTGTCGAGAGGAAAATTATGAAAACGTTGGGTAGACAAATCGTATTGACACACTAGAGGTTGAAAGAGAGAGAGAGAGTAAGACGTAAGCAATTAGGATATCGAGTCAAGCAAACGTTCTACTGTTGTTGGTTGATGTTCAAATCCGTGTTTGTCGTAGGAAAAAAGCGCTTTGCCATGCCATCGGCTGTAATCGGTCGATGGTAGCACGCAGCTTGCAATGATGCACTCATTTTCACCTCAGTCTGATGTGATTTTCGCTAACAATCCTGTCCAATTACATATCAGGTTGAGTCATTCCTTCAAACGACGTGGGCGCAAAGTTGAACTGCAAATCTTTTTCCGATACCTGCGAAAACTCGTATTTTGCTTCTGATGAAAACAAGAAACTTCTGATCTACTTCGCATAACTAATCCACGTGTAAGTATATGAGGGCGTCGCCTGGTTGAAGTTTAGCAAGACAGACTAATGTTGACGCGGAAGATCCTTCGCCTCTTCCTGCCTTCTTCCGACAACAAACACATTTGTTAGATTACACACTGCCATCTTTACCATCAACATGCCGATGAGACTACAAGCCGCGGCAACAGCCCTCCTATTGATATATGGCACTGGTAATGCGTTTACGTCATTGAGCACTAAATCGCCGACGAAGGCAAGTTTTCAGACCAAATTGTCCGCTACAACGTTGCGACCTCCTACTAGATATCCAGAGACTCCGGAACGTGTTGCTGAGGTCCGAGATAGGTTCACAGAGGCAACCATTGATGCAGCCAATGCAAAGGGATGTTCCAACGAGAACGGGAAAGAAGATGAATGGTGGCGCACCGATTTAAATGAGAGTTATCGTGAGGTTACTCCTGACTCACCCCTTCGCGTGATCGTTGCAGGTGGAGGAGTAGCAGGGTTGGTCACCGCTGCGGCATGTCACGCTAAAGGAATGAAGGTGGCAATATTCGAACAGGCTAGTCAATATGCACCGTATGGAGGACCCATCCAGATCCAGAGTAATGCCCTACGTGCGCTTGAAAGAATCAATCCGAAAATTTATGAAGAAATTGTGAAGGCTGGGACTACAACGGCTGATCGAGTAAGTGGATTAAAAATTGGTTATAAAAAAGGTGTATTTTTAAATCTAGGACAGCAATACGAACGTGGTGACTGGTTAGTGAAATTTGATACCTGCGTGCCCGCGTTGGAAAAGGGATTGACACCAACTGTTGTAGTTGACCGACCAGTCATACAGCAAATTTTATTAAATCATGGTATCCCAGAGAGTACCGTTCGCATCAAGAGTCGTATTGCCTCGTACGAAGAATTGGGCGAAGGAAAAGGCATCAAGGTTCAGTTGACTGATGGAACTATAGCTTACGCAGATGTATTGGTTGGAGCTGATGGAATATGGTCATCTGTTCGAAGGATTATGCATGGCTTGGATGCTGGAGCGGATGGTTTTGCAGCAAGTGGTGCGGCCGGTGGAGCGCTTAATGAAGCCGAAGCACGTCGTATGGCAAAGGATAGTGTGCTAATGGCAGGTAACGCTAACCGAAGATATTCTAGGTTTACATGCTACGCCGCTCTGTGCGAACACAGGGCAAGCAATATCGAGGAAGTTTCTTATCAAATTTTGCTTGGCAAGGATAAATATTTTGTAAGTACTGATGGAGGAGGGGAACGCCAACAATGGTTTGCCTTGATTCGAGAAGATTCCGGTGGTGTTGATCCAGAACCAACCGAAGAAAATCCCACACCTAAGTTGACCAGACTTCTTAATGAATTTAACAATGTAGCTCCCGGGGATAAGAATGGAGATGTTTGGGATGATTTTGCACACGAACTACTATTAGCAACACCTGAGGAGAACATCAAACGACGAGACTTGTATGACGGATCTCCACTGGTTTCGCAAGGATGGAGCAAAGGACAGGTCGCGATATGTGGAGACGCAGCACATCCCATGATGCCCAATTTAGGACAGGGTGGATGTCAAGCGACCGAGGATGGATTCAGACTTGCAGAAGAGCTCTCTAGTGTTAAGCACACTAAGAACATTAGTGGTGCTCTCAATACTTACTTTTTGAAGCGAATTGGCCGTACTACGATTATTCAAATTCTAGCGCAGTTGGGTAGCGATTTGTTGGTAGATTTTGATTTGATGATGTGAGTAGACGTCACGTGGATCAGTGCTGATTTGGGTTTCAATTTATGTTTCTAAAAATTTTATTTTTGTTAGGACTATCCCGCTTGTTGGGCCTTTCTTTCTATTTATGACGCAAGCATCGATGCCGTTTATTTTGAGATTTTTATACACTCCAGAATTTTAGGCAGGGAAAATATTGAAGATAGCGAAGTGCATATGTGATTAAGTTAAATGAGCGGCGATAAGCTACCCTACCATTTGTCACAACGGGTTAAGCTCAAAATGACTTGTAGACTTGTAAAGTGAAGAAATCATAGTTGATTTGCGAGGCTAAATTACACCGACGGATATTTCTGCGTCCGTCTCAAAATACTCTTTACTCTCTTCAAACATAAGACTTTTACATGTCACAATACCGTGCAGGTTAAGTATTAAGTTAAAGATGAATTTCCTCTACTCAGAAGATTGTTTCACAGATCTCTGACTTTTCTTTTATTCACAATTTGATGAAATGTTTCTTACTGGATATAACGAAGTAAACACTACCACAACAAGCACTTCAACCTTTCGTGCACATAGTGTCCATGAGATGAAGGGATCCAACTGTCCTTCTAACAATTGGATTAGTCTGAATCTAGTTGGCACGGTGCAACAGTCATTGTTTCTTAAAAAAAAAGAAACTTAAAAGAGGAAATAAAATGCCGGCAATGTGATTGAAGTGGATGACTAATATTTACTTTAACATTTTGATTCACTACACCTTGTAAAAGTATGTACTTATTCTTCACCGATATGAGCAGTATAAAGCGCTCTTTCCTCGAAATAAAATAGACATCAGTCATCATAGTGGATGAAGACACGCTGAATTCAGTCCAAGATACAGAACAAAACAATACCGACACGGATGTATTTTTTGACTTTTCATTAACTTTGCCTTTTGCATATGAACGACAATTAAGTTGATAGGCAACAGACACTTGCAGGTCGTCACACAGCATATTGTGAGTATTTACTTTTCTTCGATCGAATGAATAAATATAGTGAGCACTTGGGTTGTTGTTGCGTCTTAGCTTGTGCACACATCGTTAAACGCAGTCGTTTACTACTCTGCAGAATAAGAATCAACAATTGATTCAACAGTGTCGCGTTCTGCACCCTTCGCATCAAACTTAACAGCGTTGGACGAGGTCACCATCATGTACGCTGTGTCACCAATTTCATACGCATCAACAATGGCTCTTCGTTCAACCCTGTACCCGTTACCAGTAACTGTAGCATACTTGACGAGAACTCTTCTTCTTGTAGAGCACATTCCTTCAGGGCAGTCTGATATAACCTTGGCATACGAAACTTTATACTCATCAATAGTGTTGCCACTTCGTACAATCGCACTTCGGGAATCGCCGAAAATAGATTCACCAAAAAATGTTTTAGGGACTGACGCAAGATTCGTATTAGAAGGCAACTGCGCTTGAAGCACGTACAATTTATCTCCGTTTCGCTGATCAACGAATTGGATCCCACCCAACGCCCGATCAAGCTGTAACCAATCAGAAGGATATTCAAATTGCACTTTCACATATCTACCCTTGCTATTCTCTGGAGCGAGTACATCCGTCTCAAACTTTGTCTTCAACTTTGCAATGCCAACTTTAGACTCTCGCGCGCTACCGCTGACATACACATTTACGGCCGCATTACCATTGTCTTCTTTGTATGATGAAGAAAGAGCTGGTTTGTTAGCAGATTTCGCATTCTCTGCTGGTGTCTGCTGTTGTTTAAGCTGTTGCACCCTGGACACACCACTCCCATCATTGTCATATCCGCCCGAACGAATCTGATCAAAAACTATAGAATTCCCAGCACCATTAACAGTTTGAGAACCTGAGAGCCCACTTAAATCAATGGCAGCCTCGGCCATCCCTGGTGCACTCATAGCGAGAACGCTAGAGGAAGTCAAAAACAGCGTCCGAAGAACACTCCTTCGATCACTCTCTATTGTCCGGTCTTCCTCGACAACAACTTCGTCCAAATGAGCTTTAAAGGTTTTTACAGGACATGTCGTTTTCTGCATCAAACTTGTGTGATAAAATTGAGTGGGCGTCACAACGAACGACGCCGTGAAATGCACCATCGAGAACAAACCGAACATTACACCTGCTACCTTTCGCATCGAAAAGTTACTCGCTAATGACAACATCATTTTGCTCTTGTTTTCCTGTAGTTCCTTAATTTTCCAATTACAATTACAGTTTTTTGTAACTCTTCTCCCTCTTCTAGTTATCAATCAATCTCCTTCCGGCATAAGTAATAGCACTAGCACAGAAAGAATGCTCAAACACTCCTACTCCTACACCATCATCATCAAACTCTCAAAAATATCCGATAACCACGTACTACGCACTACTAGCATTTACGCATCAATCAGCAATACAACATGTACATTGAAACTTCGTTTTCCTCTTCTAATTCTCTATTAAAGAACTTTATTGATCTATTTGAACGAATCAAATCAACGCATTAATCTACGCTCTGCCCAATTCCACATTCCACTTGGAAGAAGAAAAAAATCTGTTTCGCGACGCCTGACACTGACACGGCGACGGCAACCGATGCACAGCCGTACAGTAATCACTGTACCCATGCCTGTACATACACATACACACATACATACATACATACAGACACATGGAAAAGCGACTGCGACGACCGATCGGAAGAGACAGAGAGAGAAAGATCAGCGGACCTATCACCATCACCCATATAACATATATATATATATATATATATATATATATATATACCGGTAAATAAATACACAGTACCCCACACAAATAACAAAAAGGAAACAATGAAGTTAAGCGGCACGGTTGTAGCAGCCTTTCTTCTATCACACTGTGCGAACGCCTTTGTTCCCATCATAAGGAGCTCCTCCTCCTCCTCTCCGTTCGTCACAACTCAATTACATTCGGAGCCAGCACCGGAGGTCGATCCTCGTAGGAAAAACCCGGATGAGAGACCGCCTCCAGCTCCCGTACGAATGCCTGTCATCGATACTGGATCTGGTCAGATGGATGTGATAAGTCGATTGTTGCGGGATCGTATTTTACTGTTGGGTCAGCAGGTGGACGATGAGGTAGCCAATGTTCTTGTGGCGCAGTTGTTATACCTGGCCAATGAGGATCCGACCAAGGATATTACCTTGTACATTAACAGTCCCGGGGGTAGTGTGAGTGCCGGTATGGCTATTTATGATACCATGCAGTATGTGCCGTGCGATGTGAGTACCGTTTGCTTTGGTACGGCTGCGTCTATGGGTGCCTTCCTTTTGGGGGCGGGTGCGAAAGGTAAACGTCGTGCGCTTCCCAATGCAAGAGTTATGATCCATCAGCCGTTAGGAGGGGCACAAGGGCAGGCTGCTGATATCGAAATTCAGGCTAAGGAAATTCTTTTTATTCGTGAGGTATTGAATACGTTCATTGCTGATTATACTGGTCAGCCAAAAGATAAGATTGAGGAAGATTGTGATCGTGATTTCTTCATGACTGCCGAAGAAGCACTTGATTACGGTATTATCGACGAAGTCGTTACTACCAAGACAAGTCATGTGACAAAGCCTGCGATGCCTAGTTTATGGTAAGAAATAGTGCAATAACAAAATAATGACCACGTGGAATGTTGCGAGAATATGTAGGAGTATAGACTTGATTTTGAATTTTTTTTTCATTATGTCACGAGGGAATACAGATGTACTTCAAACTAGACTCAAGTAGGAGTAGATATCGTGTTCTATACATGTGCTCATCGTGATTAGTTTTATCTTTTGTAAGACCACACGAGAAAAATAGAATGCCCTATAATCATATATCTAGAGAGAACAGGTCGAACTACTAATCATAGTGTACCTTACGCGTTACGCGTGATAGAGATAAAATTTTCGTTGGGTTCCGGTACTATCAATAACACATGAATGGCGCAAGGGCTCGGTTGATGTCTAGCAGATAATGAAGTGATGAATGGGCCCAGTAGCTCAAAGCCCGACTATGACTTGTAACGTGCCACGACAAAAGTCAAATGAGAAAGATTAGAACATACTACTCTTGGTACGCCACAAAAGAAGCCTTGGTAAGCTACGACAGAATCCAAGTGAGGAAGACTGAATTCGATAGTCTTGACGCGCTAATTTTCGGTTCTACAGCTCCTTCCTGTTACAATTTATTACCGGTATGTATATATTCATCATCTGCATGCAAAGCAAAATCAATAACCAATGTTTCCACCATTTATGGGATAAATAAATCCCAACAAAACTACCATTCTGAGAACGCGGTAGAGGTAATGAATGGAACAACCTTTTGGAACTCTATGCATCTGAAAAAAATCTCGAGCTTCTTGCGAGGATGAAACAGCTTACGTTAGCTTATGACAATAAACTAACTGAGTTGAATGGATACAGGGTCCAAATTAAACGAGCAATCATGAAGCAAGGAGGGATATCTTCTTTTTTCCATCAAAAAGTAAATTGACGTTTTACAAGTTTAAGTAATAATTTCATTTGCCTCTTACTATCGATGTCGTCATTTGACCGTATACTCCTACTTATACATATGTACTTCTTTTTGAAGTGTTGACTTCTTTTTTCTACCAGGAAAAGTTCAAAATCTGAAGAGGTATTACTGTATATGTTTCGATCATATAACAACTGCTACTACTACTCTTCCGAACCAGTAACTGATGAAGAGGATGAGTTATAACTATAAAGTAATCTATACCGGGTACAAGAGTAGAAGTTAACAGTTTTCATAATACGCGTGTGTAATACAGGGATGAAACACCGATTTTCCGGAGTCAACAGGCATGTGTGACGATATCTACCCCGGACCAGCCGAAGGCGACGGTGGTCCATTTGCAGCCTACACCGTTAACGCTACTGCTCATTAGATCCTGGATCTGCTTTTCGAGATCACGGAGAATGTACAAAATCCCTTGATGTATTCAATTCTAAATTCGCGACACGATCTACTTTTATACCTGCGTAAAAGAGTGATACTGAAGCAGCAACTGATGATCGGTTGGCCTCCATGTCAGACTCTGCACCTCAGCTCGATATGTCTATTCCCAAGGAAGATAGTGCTTTGTAACATACTCAAGTGCTCACATACACACATACAATATCCTGCCTATCATTATTTGTTTACCGCATTATGTATGTGTCTGATATCCTTTACCTGACATTGCCAATAGCTTGAACGTGATCGTAAGCTATTTCCAGTTAGTAATGAATTGAAACTTTTGTGATTCTTCTGCATTGGTATAAATCGACCAAGCTATCCTGCTGTGGTGTTGAGTTGGAAAGTATTCTTCATGATTTCTTCACCAAAGTTGAGGAAGAATTGATGGATTTTCTGCCAATCTGTTTTTGGTTAGCCTTCTGATTTTCTTCTTCAGGTTGATAGAACGGATATCACCGTCTCTGGTACGAGAGATTAATACATCGTTTTCGGTCGAAGTAAGACCCTTGTCATTGACCTCCTCGGGGTTCCAAAGAAGTTCGCTTGTCAAATTAACATGCACACAGGTCCTCAACAAATATGTTTTATTTTTGCCGTCGACGTTATTGTGTTTCTTTAGTCTTTTTTATAGTCAGAGGAATAATAAATCTGTCGACCTTAATATATTTGCGTCCAGATTCATTGGTGTGAACAATAGCACCATTTTTCATTTTTTTTCAGAAACAAGAGCATAACGGCCCCAACACTTTCATACAAAATCAGAAGGAACGTCTTTCCTGTAACAATGTGAGCGAGATTAGCATACAATTATTCCAGGCTTTACCCAACAGATGGAATCCTGAAGAATGGCATGTTTATCGAAACTGCACGTTGCAATTTTAGTCTTCCGAGTCATGTTCTGCATCACTATGCCGATGAATATAACTTTATCGACGTAATACGACAGTGGTCAGTGGTCAATGTATACAGTATTTTGTAGTGAAGAATGCGATACTAATTAATGGAGATTATCAACGTATGGATGCAAGTATTCATATTTTTATATGAAAGCTAAAATATGGGTTATTCGAGAACCTCAGATATAGTTAATGATCTCGTCCCAGCTGATATATTTAAGCAATACTGTGATCAACAGTCAATAAAAGAGCTTATTATTCCCGATATAATGACCTATGTCCTCTAACACAAGAAAAGATCTGGACAGATAGTATAATAAAGACGGATTTTTGAGGTGAAAACGACATGAGTGAACCGTCGTATGAACAAACACAATCCTCGCGATCCCACGAGGAAGGCAGTGGAAAAGAGAGTTGCAGAGATCGAAGCTCATTAGGTGAAGCAAGCTACATATCTGTATGTCACTTTCGCAACAGGTAAAAATTCTAATCCATTTCTTAGTGCCTACACGTCTTATGGAATGAATGGAATAAATACATTTACGGTTATCCACTTTAGTGAAGTGAACAGGGGATTCAAGCATTTAATTTTTTTAAGAAGGTGGTAACAGAATCGCAAGAAGCAGAAATATGACTACTGCGAGCTCTACGGATTACAAAAGGAAACTTCCTTTCGCTTTATCTCAGAAGAGATTTCAAGTGGCGCTAGGGATATTTTCGGACTCAGAAAGAAATGAAGATACGTTAGGTTCAATTCATAAGAAGAACAAAAGAAGCTGCGACCCAGATAGCGTGCGCTAGAAACGTCAGAGGATATTTCTCAGAATATGGGAGTTCATGATTCAAAAATAAAGTTTATGATGGCCCGTATATGTTTCAATCATAAAACAATTGCTACGTGTCCTCTTCCGAACCAATGACTAATGAAGAGCACGATTTTTAGCTATGAAGTAATCTATAGCTGTTACAAGAGCAGATGTCAACAATTAAGTAACAATTCTAATCCATTTCTAAGTGCATATAAGTCCTACGGTATAAATGGAATTGATTCGCTTGTAGTTGGTCATTTTGGCGAAGTAAACAAAGGATTCAAGCAATTAATTTGCTCCTTAGCGAATGTGGCTGCAGAATCACAAGAAGCAGGAAACATAACCCCTGCGAGCTCTACGGATCACAAAAGGAAAGGAGCTTACGCCTTATTCAAGAAAAGGTTCAAAGTTGCGCTAGGTTATATGGCGATAAGGACTCAGACTGAACTAATGATACGTCGGGTACAATTTATACGAAGA
>Ga0115008_10001665_pt1 | contig 18206 bp, 14 predicted proteins | sample FraStrMetagenome_FD_87164 | JGI IMG/M metagenome (GOLD analysis project Ga0115008, IMG submission 87164) | Marine eukaryotic phytoplankton communities from Arctic Ocean - Fram Strait ARC3M Metagenome | ecosystem: Environmental > Aquatic > Marine > Oceanic | place: Fram Strait | collected...
GCAGAACTCTCAATCCAGTTGTACCTCACTACAGTATTCGATGAGCGATCTTTGAGCGTTGAACCCACGGCACCACTACGTAACGTACCTAATCGGTTATATTGAAAGGTGATACCTGATACTTGCGTATATACGTTATGTTCTAACCAACCACCTTCGGTACCGTTATCATGAATGAAATTACTTTCTACGAGTACGTTCCTGGAGGTCTCTTCTTCATTATTGTTTTTCGATAAGACAAATAAACCATTACCATTATCTGTTATCTCACAATTTCTAACGATAAAATTTTCAACCAAAACTGCCCAAATACCACCGGCGCCTCGACTATAAGTACGACTTGATCCTGAACCTGTCGTAAAGCTATAACGTTCATGTCCACCTTCAATGCGAAGATTCTCAATAGTGATAAACCCAGGTTTATATCCCCACTCATCTCTATTAGCACCATCAGCTTGTCGCTTAATAAGTATTACACCTAAATGCTCATCCCATTGAGAATTAAAGAAGCCTTGAAGATCCGTTGGTGTGACCGCATTATTGCCGCTAATAATAGGACGCTGCCCATTGGGTCCAAGAACACCTCGAATAACAATTCGATTATCAGCAGTGCCTCTGCCTCGCAGACCTATTTTGGAACGATAAGGCTCATCTCGCCAATGTATATTTACCACATCACCAGGCCCAAGGGTTGTCCACGGTATAGAATTTAAATTCGAATGAGACTGGTTAGGGCCAACATGATAGTCCGTAGCACAAGCCGAAAAAGACATAAATGGGAAGAGTAATAAAAAAGACAACGTCAATTTCTTTCGATTAACCGCTGCATAGTAATCAGTGACTTTGATTAAAAATGTGTCTGTAATCATCTTAATTGAACACTTGAGAAGCGTACTCATTTCATCACCCATAAAGATTAAATAAAAAAAGAAAAAACTCTTTGGTAAAACATAGACTTCTTGGAAACTTCAGTTAGAGAGTCAATACATTCGCAAGAGTACATTAAGTTATTGTGAAGCTATAATTCTTAACGCTTGAAATGTAGACTAGAACAATCTTTAAATACACGTATGATAAAAGGTCGTTTTATCATAGTAATACTTTATTTTAAAAGTCTATTAATATCTTTAAATAAGCGGCCTCGATTGCAAATAATAAAACTTTTAAAACATCTTTGTAAAAGAATAGTTTTTTAAGACTCACATCACCTAAGCAGTATGAAAACCTCGATTACTTATCAAAACCTTCCTTGTGATAAGCTACTAGACATTGAATGCCTTCGTTTAAATCAATCTTTGGCTGGTAACCGAAAGCCTCTTTGGCTTTATTTGTTATAAACTCTCTATCGCGTGAAAAACGTTTAACCTTAAAAGGGGTGACAACATAAGGAACACCAACAACACTATTCATCACCTTATTAACCCAAGATAAGAAACTTAATATAGTTAGTGGGATTCTCGGAACTGGAAGTTTTCTATTAACAGAATTTTTAATCGCGTTAACAATATTCTTATAAGGATAAGCGCTTGGTCCTGTAATAATAAAATCATCATTGATGTCGTCATCACAATTAATAGCAAGTAAAAAAGCATCAGCGGCATCATCAACATATATCAACGGCCATTTATTCTGGCCAGTACCAATATAAGGTTTACCACTTATAATATTCGCAACGGTTTTATGCCACATAGGTGAGCCAGGGCCATATACAATAACGGGTCTAAGATTAATGAGTGTCAGGCCGCGCTGACGGAATTCGGGAATTAGGTATTCAACTTCTTTTTTTGTTCTTTCATAAGATGACGCAGCATTCATTGGCGAGCTTTCATTGCCAATTAACCCATTAAGGTCGCCATAAATACCTACCGAACTTGCGTAGACCACCTTAGGGATACCATTTTCGATACAAGCATCAAACACGTTGACCGTACCATCAACATTGATTCTATAAATTTCGTTAAGCGGTAGTGACTCATCGACCGTAGCGGCTAAATGGCATACAACATCAAAACCTTTGATTAAGCTATGAATGGCTTCTCTATCGGTAATGTTTGCTTGAATCGCTGTAACTCCGTCAGCGGACCTGCCTGAGGCAGATAAAACAGACACCTCATCATTACCACGACGAACTAACATATCTACTAGAACTGAGCCTAGGAAGCCTGTTCCACCTGTCACCAATATCTTCATTTACTCACCAACCCAATTGTTTCTTAAAAAATTATCCGAATAGAAAACTACATTGATTGAAGTGATGTCACATTTTCAATGGTTTCTAATCCTCTCACTGTCGCTAAATTAACCTCTTTAGAAACCGGTGGCGGTAGATCTTGTTCTATTGATTGATAAAATTGAGACATCAACTCCCACATTCCATCAAAGTGCGTTAATTGACCGGTTAAAGACTGTAGGGTTGCTCCAATCGTTGAAGTAATCCCTTTCCATGAAACAGAGAGATTATTGGTAGCTCTAGCTAAGGCATTTGGTAACTTAGGATTTAAAGCCTGATTTTTAAAATGCCAATTAGCAATATCATAGAAGATACTGCTTTTAGTACCGTAAATATTAAGAAAGTGGAAATAAGGATTGGCATTGAGTGATAGCGTAAACAAACCCGTATTTTGTCCATTTTTTATGAGTACGCGATATTCGTCAAACATTCCCTCGCGCGCTTTACCGCGGTTAAGGGCCATTGGTATAAACTCAACATCATCGGCGCCAATAAACTCAAGCATCGTCGATAGAATATGTGGACCAATATTTAAAAGATGACCGCCTGGGGTATCGTAGACCCAATGAGCTGACCCTTTAAGATTATATTTACTCTTGGCACCGCCGAGATTAAAACCGTAATAACTCTCTACATTGACAACCTCACCAATAGTCTTAGCGGCGACTAACGCCTTGACTTCTAGGGCCGCTTTATCAAATAAATGATTGTACATAGGGCAGATTTTGAGATTTTTCGCATCCGCTATTTCGTATAAACGCTCAGCATCTTTCAACGTTACCGTAAACGGTTTCTCGACTAATATATGTGCGCCAGACAGCAAGGCTTTTTCTGCATAGGAAAAATGAAGATTAGGTGGTAGGCAAATATGCACAACATCAGGATTTTGCTCGTTTAGCATCGTGTCATAATCAACATAAGCGATGGGATTACCATGACCCTCTTCGACCATCTCTGCCAACATTTCACCGCGCGTAAAATAGCGATCAAGAATACCGACAACCTGCGCTCCCTCTATTTTATTCACTCCTTTAATATGAACCTTGGCAATTTCACCAGCCCCAACGATACATACTCGCATTTGCGTACTCTCATTCAGAATTGTCTATTAGAAAAAATCTATTTAATTTTGATCACATAAAACTACAAATGTGTAAAATTTATCGACAGTCAATAAAATCTGCCTTATTAATTATGCTTTTTTTTGAATATTCTCCATCGTCAATCCAGAGCGTTTAGAGCGCTGAAAAGAGATGTAAAATAGTGATGGTCTATGGACAACTTAAACGCTATGTTCGTTTCATATAAAAACAGTATTAATTTAATTTAAACAAAAAAAACGGAAACCATTCAGAGGTTACACCAGTCTCAATACGTCATATTATTAATAAAGAAATCTATTTAAGGATAAACCTTCAATGTCTCGCCTAACTTTCTTTTTTTTATTTGCCTACATTGGCGTCGTCTTTATACGTCCTCAAGAATTTGTATTATTTTTAAATGACTTCCCATTGGCCATTAGTTTAGAAATCGCCGCCCTATCATGCTGGCTTTTGAATCAAAAAAAACTGAATGTCATTGAAATAAAGTCAGTTGTAGCGCTTAACCTTATTATTGGCATTTCATGGATATCCCTTTCAATATCAGAGGGAATTAATCAATCAATTCAATTTTTTTTTAGTCAGACCTTAGTCGTCATCCTTATATCTAATATTGCCGACTCCGCAAGACGTCATAAAGCCTTCTTGATATTAATTGCCTTGAGCGCTGTCATCATGTCAGTGCATGGCATTCTGCAAATTACTGCTGATGATAAAATTGGCTGGACAGGCATCAAAGCCTTAAGCAGAAGTGACTCTTTGGAATTTCCAGTATGGCAAGCGCGATATATAGGAATATTTCAAGACCCTAACGATATGGGTATGCTACTGGCATGCGCCATCCCCATACTTTTCTATTTCGTCGCTAGCAGTAATAGCTTTTTAATTCGATTGATACTTATTGCGGCAATATTAACTGTGCTACAAGGGATTTATGTTGCGAACTCAAGGGGGACCATCGTCGCTGTTATCGCACCTATCGCTTTATATTTCTTAATTAAGAAAAATATGATCAAGGCCATAATCCCTCTTGCCATGTCCATCCCTGTTGCCACACTCGTGCTACCCTCACGATTTTTTATCTCTGATGATGAGTCAAGCCATGATCGAATAGAGGCATGGTATCAAGGCTATTTAATGTTTAAATCCAACCCCATTATTGGGGTTGGTAAAGACAACTTCACCGACCATCATATTAAAACTGCACATAATTCATGGGTTTTAGCCTATGCTGAATTGGGTTTTCTTGGCTTCTTCTTTTGGATGTCGATGATTTTTAGCGCCTTATATGCCATGTATTATTTTATGTCGAGAAACAATACGGCTATTGAGATAGAAGCCGCTTCTGAGAACAAGAAAGATACTCAAAAAGAGTACGAAAGATTAACGCTATTTGAAAAAGAAAAAGCCTTAGCTGCTACAACTTTCTTTTCTTTTATCGCCGTACTCGCTAGTGCTTTTTTCCTTAGTCGAACATACAATTTTATGCTGTATTTAATGCCAGGACTCTGCGCTGCGAGTTTTCTAAGAATCACTCGAGACTTCCCTGAAATCAAAGTCCCCAGTATTCAAATGTTAATTTGTATGGGATCAATTGCCTTTATTGGACTGATTACCGTAATAGTCATGATAAAAAGCTAAAACATCATTCATTAAACAATATCCGCTATATGAATCAATATATTAAGCAGCCTTCACCGATTCATTTATATCATCGTCAATACCTAGCTCTTTTAAAATCAAAGACGCTGTATTCTCCAAAGGCAATAGGTCTTCGAACTTACAATAAGGCCTACCCTGTTGTGACACCCAAAAAATGCCATGTGGGTGATGGCCACCACTTTTCAAATTATCAGCAAGATAAAAAATATCACTGAAGAGTAATTCTTGATTATTAACGGATATTATTTCATGACCATGCAATGGCCTAGCAATAAGACAGCCAACAAAGAGACCGTCCCCCTCCCTGTTAACCATAAATAGCTTTTCATTGCCTACCATCAAATGATTCAGCTTATCCTCGGCAATATCTGCAAACGCCTCATTTTCACAGATCAAATGGAATTGATGTGACATAACTGGAGAAATTTTTGTCACGCCTTGCAAGCCAAAAATATTGGGGATTTTTTGTATTTCATGTGGTCTATGAAATCGCTTTCCACCATCCTCTTCTTTGGCTAAAAAAGGCTGCTGACTCAGCGCTGTCGCTAATACAATGACCGTATTTTCATCGGCCATAGCCATCGCCTCACCCACTAGCTCATCATGATTTTTATAGCCATAGAGAACAGCGCCTTGGAATCGCTCTATTTCCTCGGCATCAATTTCTAATGAAAACTTATCTGGCTCCATATAACGCCAATATTTATGCTGAAAATGCGCAGTACTATTTGAAAAGAAAGTCGCTAGATCTGGCTTATTTTTTTTATAGATATATTTAAATACATCCCATTGCAAAGCATCTAAAAGCATTGCTTTTTTCCATCTATCGGGCGCCTTAACAAGCTGCTTTATCAATTGCGAAAATATTTTCGATAGCGTCTTAATAGACAAACCATTTTTAAGCATGAAAAATAAAAACTTCCCGTAATCTCGAAGTGATAATTTAAAACCTTCATTCGTATGCTCTTGCACATTACTGCAAACAAACTTATAAAACGGCATTAAGTCTTTATGACTTGGCCCTGTGTCTAATGTCCATGGGTCTGGCAATACCCAAGTATTATTATCATGATCTACTCTGACATTCATACTGCCACAGATCCAACTTTTCATACCCTTACGCGATACAATATTCCATAGGGAATCATGATGTAATAGCTGTGACTGACCGAGTCGATAGACTTGATGATCTTCATAACGCAAGCCTGTATGTAAGGTCACCCACTGAATCCATGGTTCTAAATATTCCGTGTCACATTGAGTATCAGTAACAAAGCAGTTCGACTGATCTCGTAATTTTTTAAAATGAGGCAGCTGCCCTTCGTCAATAAATCTATCAACAAGATTAGGGCACAATTCATTTAATTCGAGCAGTATTACACGTGGTTGGTTCATATTTAAGATCCTTGAAGTTCTCATATATATTCAAGATTAAAAATTTATTTCGAATAACTACAAAGTAAGTAACTTATCTTTTACTAAATACGCCATTTGCTTATAAGAAGAAATGGTAGATTTTGGTAGAGTAACGAAGCTCACTTCGTCAAGCATAATATTTAAACGATCGATTAAGCTAGACTCATCTCCCGCCTCTATAAGATAGCGATCTGAATCCGCTATCACTTCGGGGATACCCCCCACTCTCGTAGAGACAATATTGGTTTCACAAACCATGGCTTCTAATAAAACATTAGGGACACCTTCGGAATAACTGGGTAAACACACGCAAGTGGCAGCATTAATCCATTCATAAAGCTTATGATGGTCAACAACACCAAGACTCTTAATTAAATCTGGGTACTGCTTTGTATATTGTTGAATAAATGACTTTTCTGGCCCTGAACCAGCTATGCACAATTCAAAATCTTTCCTTTTTTCATACAGCTTACTCGCGGCTACCACTAGGTCATTAATACCTTTAGCTCGCTTTAAATTACCAACAAAGAGAATTCTTTTGTTCCTAACAATACCAAGGTTCTTTTCTGCGATATCTTTTTTTACTGGATAAAAATTGGCTATTTCAATACCGGTATAAATTACCGCTATCTTAGCTTCTGGAACGCCTTGATCGATGAGTTTGTTTTTTAAATCCTGACTAACAACAGAAACGACACTGGCATTATGAACAACTGATAAAATACGTTTTTTTGTCGCCGAATTAAAAAGCAATTCATTAATATCAGAGCCTAATGCTTGAACCATGTAAGGTTTTTTAAATAACCTTGCCAACAGCATTACGGCATAGCCATCGGGGTATAGCCATGACGCATATAAGGCATCGGCATTACGAACTTTATTCAAGCTCCATATTAATATCGATAAAAAATACAAGTAACCATTAATTCTAGCGCCAATAAAAGGCATATAAAATAAAACAGGATAACTTGTACGAATGGATTTTTTACGAGAAACCGGTTTCATTTTATGGCTTCTATTAACGATATAAGACAGCCAATCTATCCAGCTAATAGGTCTAATCACCTGAATATCCATATCTTCAGATAAACGATCTATCAATTGCTCATTGTAAGGTGCCCGATTACAGTGAATCGGACTATCTAAAAACGTTGAAATAAATAGAAGCTTCATATTCCTTATCAAGTCGCCTCTTTATTCTGCTGGATATAAATGTGATAGTAAGAGCTCACCATTGCATCTAGGCTAAAAATACTTTCAACTCTATCCCTTGCTGCAAGTGAAATCTGAGTCCCTCTGTTTTTGTCTGTACACAACGTCATAAGGTGATCAGTTAAACTATTTACATCCGACGCATTCGATAGTAAACCGCTCACATCTGACTCAATAACTTCTACATTACCGCCTACCGCTGTTGCAACAACAGGCAACTGCATTGCCATAGCCTCAAGTAATGAAATAGACACGCCTTCTGTGTGCGTTGATAATACATAGATATCAAACAAGAATAATAAATCTGTAATATCGGTTCGCTGTCCAAGAAAAATGATATCGTATGAAAAGTTTAATTTAGCTGCTTGCTCCTCAATTTGGCTTCGCATATCACCATCACCAACCAATAACAATTTAGCCGCAACACCTTGAGAGCGTATTTTTTCAAACGCATGAATAAGCGTTGTATAGTCTTTATCATCACTGAACCTAGCTACACTGCCAATAATAATTTCATCATTATCAATACCAAAATCATTACGCTGCAGAACACTTTTAATAGCTGGGTCAAAACGTCTAATATCAACACCGTTGTATATTGTTGATATGCCATCGGCTAACCAAAGAGACTCTTTTTTTAACTGAATTTCTAGGGCCTTAGAGACAGTCACTTCCTGATGACAAAATAGTGATGAAAAACGACTCATCCAGCGCCTTTTTCGAGAGGCCAATTGCGGCTTATTAATGCCATGATGTGTGCTAACTCTAAGAGGTACACCGGCTAAAAAAGCAGCCATTGCGCCCCATAAATTTGGGGCGGGATTATGTGTATGAACAACATCAACATCCAAGCTGCGTATATAACTCGTCAGATCTCGAAGTAAAGAGAAACCGCTCTTTTTTTTGCGATTAGCGCACCAAACAGAAATTCCCGCTTGCTCTAGTTGTTCAGCAAAAATTCCTTTCTCATCGAGACAGATCACAGTATTTTTAATATGTTTTTTTTGAAGCTCATAAATGAGATTGACTCCCACACTTTCCATACCACCCATATTGAGTGTTAGAAATATATGAAGAACGCTTATATCTTTTGTTTGCATATTTTTTCAAATAATAACGATTAACAAATATCTAGAATATTACTGTTTGTATTTGGGAGGATGAACAGCCATCAATTTAATACTCAAATTGCTTTGGTTATAACTTATCGCAAAACGTGATAGGGAAAAACGATTCTCCTGCACAGCACTATCAACACCGGGAATAAAAGAAAACCCGAAAGCATAACCACCCTGCTCGGTTAAACGAATAGTCTCCGCATTAAAAGTACCCTCAGTACCCACAGGGTAAGAAATAGCCAATACTGGCTTAGCCAATTTATCTTCCAGATACGCTTTAGAGTTGAGAATTTCTTTATGTTGCTCATCACCAATATGCGCAAGAATACGATGTGAGAATGTATGTGAACCGATATCCATACCGTTATCACTCATCTCCCGCACCTGCTCCCAAGACATAAATAACTGCGGCTCCTCTTCGGGCTGCATATAGCAGCCTGATGCTTCTCTCATATACGCTAACGAAGCATCAATACTGCGATAATTGATTTCCTTAAACGCTAATAGCACTTTTCTAATATTTTCATTAACGTCATAATCTGCAAGATCAATTTTTTTGTCCTCATCAACCTTAAAGATCGGAAGGCTTGTATTCTTAACCATCCAAGCAATTTCGTCCCACCAAGGTACTAAGCGTTTAGAAATATAATTGATAGGTACAAAGAAAACCGCTTTTATCCCAAACGATTGTAATATCGGATAAGCGACTTGGTAGTTATCAAGATAACCATCATCAAAAGTAATAATCGCATAGGGTTTTTTGAGGTGGGGAGAGTCTAAGAGAATATTCTGTAAGTCATTAAGGCCAATGACTTCAAAATTTTCTTGTATTAATTTAATTTGACGCTCAAAATTTTCGGCATCACAGGAGAAGACATTTGGATCATAGGGTGCCGTTTCGCGATTACCTACACGGTGATAATTGAAGCAATACAAACCCGATCGCAAATGCTGAAAACGATAAGATAAGTACCCTGTCCCAATTGATAGTCCCTTTTTAAGCTTCATCGCTCAATATTCCTTTAAGCAAAATCTGCTGGCTTAGGTAAAATATAATCTCGATAGTCTGATGGGTTCCCTTCCTTACCACCTTCAGCAGCCTTAGCGATGTTATACATCTCTCTTGAATTCACATAATGAAGCACATATTTCTCCCCATCGTTATACTTATCTTCCATGTAAGTAAATAAATCATCCATGGGCTTGCCCAGCAAAGTATCCACATCCCGCTCTTGCGTACCATGGGTATGGACTTTGATAAATACCCATTCAGGTCGGTTTTTAACATGGACATTCGCTTTTACCCAATTGTCCATACGCGCATTCGTTGGTGGTGATGCAGTCCTTATATCTCCCGATTCTATTCTGGGGATTATTCCAAATTTTCTATTTTCCCAATCAAATCCAAGTGGACCTTGAATTAACAGTAAATCACCCACCGGCTTTCCACCGACAGACATTTCAACACCTTTGTCGTGAGATTTTGGCTGAGTAGAATCATTCGTTGCGTAGTAAATACTATTAACCGTACTTGTCTGAGTCTCATTAGGCGCAGATGGTAAAGTGAAATCGGCATAACAACCGGTTTTCGCAAGAATTTCAATTTCATTATTGATGCCACAAAATTGTCCATCACGACGAGAGTTGTCTAGCGCCCAATTACCATGAATAAACGCCCAAGCAATCTGCCCGGAATTGGGAAATTTTGTTAGCGCTTGATGCTTATGATGCAGAATATTAGCGAAATTCAAAACTGTCTCACTAAAATTTTCTGCCGTATCATCATGATGATGTATATGTATTTCTATTTCACCGTAACCTGCCTGACACAACGCTGATATTTTATCTAAATGCTCTTCTCGATATTCTTCTTCTGGATAATAAAATGTATGTTGAGGAGCAAAGCCATCAGCATCACAATGCTTATCTGCCAGTTTTGGATAATCTTCACACCAACGATCAACTCGCCGACGCTCTTTCTCGATATCATCCGTCAACGCCCATTGGGGTTCAAAATGATCAACAAAACTAAACAATATATGTTTAGGACCCTCATGCTGTGGCACAAATTTTAATTTTCTCACCCAATAACTGACAATCCATATTTCTATATTGCGCATTCGTAGCACAATATAAAAACCGACCATCAGAATGAGTATCAATATCATTGATTGTATAAAAAGTATATTCATCCTTTTACCTGTAAAATTTGAGTGGTGAGCTATTTATAATTGGAGTTCTGTTTTAATGAATAGCTATTGATTAACGAGCAGTTCTCGCCCAAACACCTGTACTCCCTGGTAAAGACCATTTAATAAATCCATGCCCTAAAGCAACGTTCATTTTGACAAAAAAAGACAAAATCTGTACAAATGCAGGCGTTTGATTTTGACTAAACACTTTTGGCGCAAGCCAAACAATGCAATAAGCGCTTATTTGAACAAGCAATACCGCGGCATAAAACATTTTATGGCTTAACATTAAACTGCAAAAAAGCGTTAATAGAAGCGCATGGGGCACCAGCCAACGTCCCACTTTATGCGATACATAGGTAAACCATAACCAGCCATGCCGTGGGTTCAACGCATCAGGCAAACGTGCCATGGCCTGATAATTCCCCATACCGATACGAACCCTTCTTTTGTATTCATCGGCTAAAGAAGGTGCAATCTCTTCTGTAGCCCTTGCCTCTCGGTCATATACGACCTGATAACCAGAAAGTGAAATACGCATAGCAATCGTAAAATCATCAACAATAGTATCCGTTGGCAGCGGCTCATAAAGCGATTGACGAAAGGCATAGATTCCCCCGTTTGCACCCAGCAAACCGCCTAACACGCCCTCATGATCTTTTAAGAACTGCTCATAGCGCCAATAGAGATTATCTTTGTTATTAGTCTTATCCATCTCAATAAGGTCTAACTCACCACAGACAGCGCCAATACTGGCCTTATCGAAATGGCGGACTAGATGACTAATTGCCGATGATGAAAAGCTCGTATTCGCATCAGACATCACAATGATCGGCTCATTAACAGTGCTTATCAGATCATTTAATACGGCAACCTTACCTCGTCGCTGTTTAAACGGAAAAAGTCTTACCCTTGGATGCGCTAAAGACTCAATAAGTTCACAGGTTTTATCATCACTTCCGTCAGAGCCAATATAGATATTTAATAGATCCTGCTGATAATCTTGATTGAGAAGGTTTTTTATACGCTCAATAATATGTTTCTCTTCATTAAATGCCGCAATAATGACGGCGACAGATGGCTTAACCACTCCCACAGTATCAACCGAAACGTCTAGAGAAGAATCCATAAAGCGCCGTTTTATCGTGCTCGTGATAAGACTAAAGCCAAATAAAAGCATTGGATAACAGAAATAGGTGTAAAACACGCCAAGCACGCAGAGCCAAAAAACTATTTCATAGCCCATAACAAAATCCCATAGCAATATCCGATAGCAATAACCGATAACAACCGTTAAATAATCCCGCCCAGAAACATCAGAGCGAATGAGGTATCAATTTAGCAGGTACACCCACTGCCGTAGTATTACTGGGGACATCTTTCACCACTACCGCATTCGCACCCACGTTGACAACATCCCCAATAATCATTCCACCAATAATTTTTGCACCCGCACCAATAAAAATCGTATTGCCTAATAGTGGTGAAGCCCCTTTAGCATCCCCCATCACTACACCGCTCTCTAAAGTGATATTGATACCGCCAGAAACTTTTGAATTAATCACTATGCCCACTGGATGCATAATGACAAAACCATTAGAAAAGTCAGCTTTGACACCAATAACGCAATGATTGAGTAATTTATTGAGGTACTGAAATAAGATAGCCAGTGGAAGCAACCCGCATCGCGAAAAAAATTGCATCAACCGATAAATGATATTCGCAGCTGTCCCATCGGATAAAAGTATTTTCCACATAGGAACATCAAATCCATCAACAAGAAAAATAGCTTGCTTGCGAGTAAAATCACTTTTAATAAGGTGAAATAGGCTTCTTCTATTTTCTGAACCTATATCCATAAACCCTCCGGGTTAAAATGAACATAAAATATGCTCTCAATTATCATTAGCAGCATTTCTCCTTAATAGACTATCGAAAGAGGAAAGCCGGTCGCCCATCACTTTATTTTTAATCGTTAATAAAATATTGATATCATCAACCTTGAATACTTTAAAAAACAGAGCGATGCATAAATAAAATGAGACAAACAGAACTGATCCAAAAATCATATTCACCATCGGTTGCACATCTACGTTTAAAATATGCATCATTAAGAACGCGATTAATGCAGCAACCGATGATCGTAGGAAACACGGAGTATCAATAAATAAACCTGCCCATCGCACTGTCATGAATATTTGAATAAAGCTGACAAAAAATGTGGTTGAAACAAATGCCACCACTGCGCCAAACAAACCAAAATTCTTTACTAATAAATAATCCAATAAAAGCGTCAAAAATGTCGCTACTGAGGTGAGCTTAAACATAAACCCTTGTCTATTATCACTCAATAAAAATGCACGGCAGGTAGAAGCAAAAACACCAAAAGACAAGACAATTAAAATAGCTTGAAAAGGAAATACCGCAGCCAAGTACTCTTCACCGTACATAAGTACTAACAGGTCCTCAGCAAAATAAACGAGCGGGACAGCTACTATTATTGAAAGATGTAATGCGAAACGGAAAACAGCTTGAAGACGTACTGCAGCGTCATTATTACTTTTTGCTAAAGATCTAGCGACTAACGGCAATAAAATTGCATCCAGCGCACCCGGCACCAACGTCACTACGGCAGAAGCTAAAACAAAAGCAACATTGAAAAAAGCCACCTCAGCACTGCTGGCGAACAAATTCAGAAAGTATAATTCTGATTGTCGCATAACGACAAAGCCTAGCGTTGAACTACAGGTAATTAATAAAATATGATGATTAATATTTTTAACTAAGGTTTTCTCTAAAGCTCCACTTGAGCTTCCATCTAATGCTTTATCAAATTGAGCAGTGTTGACTTTAGGTATTTTATCTCTCAAAAGAAAATAAGAAACGAGGTGATAAAAAGACGAGGATAAAATATAAATCCAAAAAAAAGTGACAATATCGGCCTGGTAAATAAAGGCAACAAAAACCACTAATAAATTAAGAGGACTCACTATAAAAGCAATAAGACTTACGCGCCAGAATTGCTCTAAACCTTTAAGAGCAGATACTCGGTACATATGCACCGCCTTTAGCCCAACAGATAAAGCCAAAAATAATGACAGCCATCGACTATCAGCAACTCGAAAATCAAAATAGTAGGCACTCAACATAAAAATCATGAGAGACAGCGAGATAATAGCTAATTGAATTTTTCTAAAATGGACATGGAGTCCATAGTATTGATCTGTCCTCTCTCTTCCCGTGGCCTCTGCTAGATATTTAATGGCACCTGTAGAAACGCCAACAGTCATAAAGGCAATAAAGAATCCTGACAACCAAATAATGAAAGCATATTGACCATAAAGTTCGGGGCCGAGTCCCCGCGCGATAACAATAGAAACTAATAGTGTTATAAAAAACTCTATATAGTTTCCTAAAGTAGCAATAGCGGCATTTTTAAGCGTACTATTGGCCAATGGAATGACTCTCACAATCTGAACCATCAACTTCTGACCCATCAAAATTTTGATAGATGTTGATTACTTTTTTTGCATTATTAATCCATAAATATTTGGATAATATTTTCTCTCGTGCGCGAATGCCAATATCTTCACGCAAGACAGAATTTTTAACAATACGATTCAATGTACTCGCCAAGGAATCCCAATCTTGGGGTGGGAAAATAACTCCATCAACCCCATCATTAATTACCTTAGTAATGGGTTCATAGGCTGGAGCAACAACGGTTTTAGCCATTGCCATATACTCAAACATCTTAATGGGTGAACGGTATTCGTTAGAGTCTGGGATAACACAAATATCCATTGCTTTTAAGTATTGCGGTATATCCTTATAGGGAATAGCTCCTGTCAAAATTAAGTTATTGCTTATGCCACGAGCTTCAGCCCTATCAATCAATGATTGCTTTAAATCGCCCTCGCCAACAAGCCATAACTGAATGGACTGATCATCATCAAGCATAGCCATAGCATCGATTAACTTATCCAATTTATGCCAAGCAACAAACCACCCTACAAAACCAATCACTACGGTATTTTTTTCAGCTTGATGTGCCGCTCTAATAGGAGCTTCATCTAAAGCAATATCAAACATCGCCTCATCAACGCCATTTTCGACAATATGGATCTTGCTTCCATCGACACCTAACTCTTCTATTTTTTGCTTTAAATGCTCTGAAACGACGATAATTGCATCCGCTTGATTGAAAACCTTTCTTTCAATTTTTTTTGCAATCGCTGTGAACACTTGCTGCCTAACACGTTGCTCCCCAGCTACCTCATTAACCTCGACAATAAATGGCAAGGAATGTTTCCGAGCAATATGTGCGCCTGCAAATAAGAAAAAGGCTTGTCGTTCATAAATAAACTGATATTTTTTATTTTGCACCTTTTTTTCTAGATTCCTTATCGCCGAAAAGTTATAAAATATCTCCAATAATTCGAATCCAAATTGCGGCAATATACGACTAATAAAATTGAGTACATTTGATTTTATGCCAACCCGCTTTGCATATGGACTGTTACCTGCTGAAGATGACGGTTCTTTATCCGTCGGCGACGCAACATCAACACCATGCCCTAACGCTCTTAGCCCTTTAATCACATAGGCAATATGCACGCCCTCTGCTCCTGTACCTTGCGTACGATGGTGATACAAAATATTCATAACCCTACCCTTAAAATTTCGATTATTCATCTTATACAATACTGATAAAATGATTTTTTAAAATCTATCCCTAAGCCTTCTCATCTTTCTTGAATGTAATAAAATAGCTGTCGACCATTTTTTACGATATATACGCACCCAACTTAAATACTCTTTTCCAGTCGACAAACTTTTTTTGTACTGACCGCCACCAGAAAGAAAGTCGTATCGTGTTACTCCAATTGTTGACATATAATCAATCAACAAAGCATGACAACTCATACCACTTTTTATTTTGTTATCTGAAAACACTTTAAAACCACTCTGATAATATAAAAATCGTCCTTGACTCATAAATCCATAGATATAACCGATATCAATATTTCCCGCTGATATCTGATAAATACAGACATCTTTATTGGCAGTCTTAGACAGCAATTTTCGATGAAACTTCTCACTAAAAGGGTTCTCAAAAGCGCCCGACTTACCTCGAACATTCCAACTTAGCTTATGCAATTTGAGCATCTTCCCATACATATCTAGGACAACCGACAGACCCACTGCTCTTTGTATTTCTATGTCACCCTGCATACCAATAAGCTTAATAGAACGCTTTAGCTGTCTACGTCGGTCTGAACTTAACAGCCCTAAATAACCTTGATCACTTTTATTAACCCTATCAAGATCAACATAAAATGAAGGATGGCGTTGCTTTTCAATAAAAAAATCATCTGCCTTTAACAAAGATAAACTTTTAGGGGGCTCAACAAATCCCGGCAATGAAACAATATCGGCATTTTCAAAAACATTAGCATTTATCAATTCTGGTATCGTAACGCTTTCATTTTCGAGTGATAAGAATGCATTATATTCAAGCATCACATTATCAAACCGAAAATCACCGGATGTATTAATGCTCATATACTTTATAAATGGAAAATAAAATATTTTTTTGTTCGTTTCCCCTTTTAAAAAAACGATTACAGCTAAATCATCTCTATAACCTACAATGAATTTCATTTTGATGGCTTTGGGAAGCGTCGTTAACCATGTACCTATCCAGCACCAACTTAAGAAAAAACTATTCCTTTTATCGCAATACAAGCTATTCCAAATTGATTCAAGTAACGCCTCCTCACCTATATATGAATACTCTCGATAAGTTATCATCCGTTTTTAACGCCGACTTTTAATCTGATCAACGACAAGCACTAACCAATCAGTTATAGCTTTTACTACCATCAACTGATGATCAGGATGAGTAATGATATGCGTGGCTTTATCAAAATAATGCAAATCCAAATAGGAATCGAAATCAACGTGTTTAAAACTCTCCCTATATTGGTTGGGATAGCCATAATCATCTTCACTTCCAGTAAAAATAATATTCATAAATACACCACGATCAATAAGTGTCTTTAAACCTTTTTGTATCTCTTCTTTCGGCGGAAATTGACGAATATACGATGCCGACTCTAAGTACTCATCTCCTTGTCTATCCTGAAGATTGTCGAAGTAGCTATTAAAACGGACCACTTTATTAACCATCCTTTTAGAGAAGCTAATCCAGCATTTCATTTTAAATATTCTGGCTTTATAGTTGTGATAATAGAAACGAGCGGTTCTATAGCAATAAGGATCAATTTGCGAATAGGCCACTATTCTCTCGTCGACTAAAGCTGTTTCATAGGCTGCGTCGGCTCCTGAGCAAAGTCCATATAATATAAATTGTTTAATGCCACGCTTAGCCTGCAAATAATCCATTATTTCTTTCGCCTCAATGGGAGCAGTTTCTGAAAATGAACGATCACCACGCCTTGTATTACTATCCCCAATACCAGAAAAATCAAAACGAATAGATAGAACGCCACTTTCGGCAAATGACCTTGCTAGCTTCACGGACAACCGACAACTTCCGATATGATGCATAACGCCAGAATTAAAAATCAATACAGCCGGTTGTTCACTATCAATTTTTTCAGGCTCACAAACAAGACCAATCAATGGTGATGGACGCCCTATTTTTATCGCGCGCTCCTTCATAATTAGTATCTATACCCTGACAATAGAGTCTTCATTGTGACAACCGATTAACAATGGCTTGAATAATCGGTTGTGGCAGTAATATACCGCCATATTTGTCGACATAATTCCAATCATGCGGGGCATCAATCAACTCATTTTCAAAGTTTTTTTTATTCCTCATATTATGAATAAATTGATTAGATTCTTCTGTTTGATGCGTTATAACATTGAAAATATTTTCTACTTTTAATAAATTCATCTCCGTTAAATCGAACGGCTGAATGCTTCTTTGAATATCACCACTTAAAGAAAAACCATTAAAATGAATGGCGCCGCTTCTATCTTGATAATTACTATTAAGCTCGCCGTTTATATTTTCAGAACCCTCAATCTCCATTTCACTTTTCAATTCGTTTATATATTCCACACCTGAAAACAAGCTATCCCATAATATAAGATCGTTTATATCTGTACGTTTTGAACATGCGCTTGCCGCTAACAAACCACCCAAGCGCAAACCAATAACATTGACTTTTTTGACATTAGTCACCTCACGTATCTCGTCTATCGCAATACCGATATCGTCTATCCAATCATTAGCATTCAC
>Ga0115008_10001666_pt1 | contig 18205 bp, 39 predicted proteins | sample FraStrMetagenome_FD_87164 | JGI IMG/M metagenome (GOLD analysis project Ga0115008, IMG submission 87164) | Marine eukaryotic phytoplankton communities from Arctic Ocean - Fram Strait ARC3M Metagenome | ecosystem: Environmental > Aquatic > Marine > Oceanic | place: Fram Strait | collected...
CAAAACTCCCTTTGGAGATGGTTACATAAATGCTTTAGATGGATTTAACGTATCTATAAACGGTACATCATTTTGGTGTAATGCGGATCAAGTTGAATTAATACTTGATTCAATAGGTACTAGTGAAATTAATCCTACATTAGATAAAGTCACTGTTCAACTTTTAGAGAACAATCAAGATTATATACAAAATTTAAAACAACAAGTCGAGAAATCGCAAGGAGCTAAAGATGAGTAAGCAGTATATCACATTAGGAAGTTTATTTGTAGGTAAAGATAAAGATAAGAAAGGTAGACCAAGCTACTATATCAAGTTAGATAAAGATGTAGAGATTACAGTTAATGGTCAGAAGCTTAGTAAAGATACTATTTCAGCTAAAAACGTAGTGACGAAGTTTGAGGAAATGATCGACAGAGCCGGTGAAAAAGGTGATGAAGAGAAGGTTGAGAAATATGAGCAGACTAAGACTCGCTTTGAGAAGGGCGGAGACTTGGACTATATCAAGCAAGAGTTTACAGTCGTAATTGACTAAGTAAAAAATACATAGCCCCTTAATTGGGGCTTTACTTTCTCAGTTAATATGTTACAATTAGGAGGCAGTTATCTTTAATCCAGATGATTTCAGAGCCAGAAAAGGCGCAGTTATTGATTACTTTCGTAAGAAGGGTGTTTCTAATGAGAACATTGCTGAGTATTGCAGTTTAGCAGGAATCCCTATCACCGTAGTATGTACTTTTATAATTGAGGAGTTTCCAGAACATGAACAATTGTGCAGAGAAAAAATCAGAGAAATCCGAGAATTCTTCGGAATCTAAAGAACAAGAAACCTGTGGAATATGCACTAAACCTTGTGGAAATGAGTGGTGCGTAACTAAGGATGTCCATGAAGATTAGTGGATATAAAACCGATACATATAATAGAGAACTTGGAATTAGATTTGTACGATGCTTCAAAAGTAAAAGTCTAGTGCTGAGTTTATGGAAATATCAAATAAGAGTGGAGTTTAAATGACAGATTTAGCAGCAAAAAGAATCGAACAATCAGGGATTAGAAGCTTAGGTGATATGAAACGGAAAGGGTTGGTTTCCGGTAAAATAGATCCGAAGAAAGCTGTAAGAGGTCCAGAAGATATAGACTGTTTAGTAAGACCTTGGCAGCGTGGGGATATGACAGGGATCTTAGCAGGTACAGGTGTAGGTAAGACCACTTTCGTTTTAAAGATTCTAAAAGAGATTCTTAAGAACAATCCAGATGGTGTAGTTGCTTTCGTTTCACTAGAATTAGTGGCGGCAGAAATTGCAGAGAAATGGTTTAAAGCTACTGAGGACGAACCGGAGCTTGCAGATAGATTATATGTTGTAGAGAACTTTGATGATGAGGGTAACTGTCTAGATTTAACTCTTGCAGATATTCATATTCAGCTTAAGAATATTAAAGATGTTCTCGGTACTACACTTATAGCTTATGCACTAGATCACTTACATGAGATTAACATCAATGGTATGATGGACTATAATCCTACTTGTAGAGAGATTAAGAATATGACTGTAGCTTTAGATAGTCATGGTTTCATCTTATCTCAGACTACTAAGGGTAAAGGTGTCGGCGACATTCCAGTACCTAAAGATGGATGTTACGGAACGTCTAAGTATGAGAACTTGATGACTAATATCATCTCAGTTTTTCAACCTCTTAGAAGAGTCGAGAAGGAATGTGACTTGGCAGTTACAGGATGGCAATATGCTAAGATTCGTTATAAGAATAAAGGAGATAAAGCTAAGGAAGGTATGAACTATCTACTTAGATATAACTTCGATAATGAAGATCTAGTGAAATTAGAGCTTGACGAATTAAAGACTTTTGAGTTATACTATGATAAGGTTTTGGAGCTTAGAAAGAACGAAGAGAAATTTAAAAGCTATCAATTCGACCTTAGTACGACGATAAAAGGTAAGAACGGCAGACCTGATGTAGAAATGACTAAGATCTTTGGTGGAGGATCTGGAGCAGATGACGGAGAGATTTAATGAAAATACCAAGTGACTTAGGACATTTACTTTATATACTTAGGGAAGCAGAGCCTGACTCAACGACTTTGCTTGTTGGAGGATGTGTAAGAGATTATATGTTAGGTAGGACTCCTAAAGATTTTGACGTAGTTACTGATATTTCTATGGACCGCATTGGAGAAATTGTAAAAGTCTATAATGGATCTGCTAGTAATTATGATAGATTAGTTGACAATCATGTAGACTTAGAAATAAATTCGATAGGTAAACAGTTTTTAGTACTTGATATTAAAACTAAGAAAGGGTCTTATGAAATAGCTAATTTCAGAAAAGATGGCGTATATTTAGACGGACGTAGACCTGACGCTGTAGAGATAGGAACCATTCAAGAAGATGCTACAAGAAGGGATTTTACAATCAACGCACTATATTACTGTCCAAGGACTGAGGAGATTATCGCTCCGTTAAAAACATCTTTATCAGATCTAGCTCAGAAGAGGCTTAAGTTCATTGGTAAAGCTGAGGATAGGATCAAAGAGGATTATCTAAGAGTGTTTAGGTTTTATCGATTCCTTCAAGAAAAAGATCTAATAGCTGATAAGAAGTCTTTAAAGGCTTGTAGAACTCATTTTGAAGATGCGGTTAAGAATAGTGCCGGAGAAAGGATTAGAAACGAGATTGAAAGGATGGTAAAACTATGAGTCATGAAAAATTCATTCAAGAATTCAAAGAGCTTTATCCTGATAGAAAGCTTCTATTTTTATGTAAAGCAGGTTCTCATTTTTTCAACTTAGCAGGACCTAATTCTGATACGGATTATAAAGGAGTCTATTTACCATCTCCTAAAGAGTTTTATGAAGGCGAATCTCGTCGTAGATTCTGGGAACGTACTACAGGTAAAGATGACTCTAGAAACGGAGCAGATGATGTAGATGTTTATTTATTTAGCTATACATTCTTCTTAGATCTTTTAGGACGAGGTGATTTTAATTGTATGGAGCTTTTATACTGTTCTGATGAGAACGTAATTCATGTGGAGCCTGAATTTACCGCACTACAGGATATTAGAAGAGATCTTCTTGTTAACGATATTTCAGCTTTTCTAGGATTCATCAAGAAAGAATATAGAAGATATGGCGTAAATATAAATCATTTTAAGGAGCAGCAAGATTTCAGCAACTTCTTAAAACAATATAGTCCACATACTAGGCTTAAACATATCTGGAAAGATATCCAAGAGTACGGAAAAGACCGTGACCTTGTAATTTTTACAAAGTCTAGAACTGGTAAAAACGTGGAAGTAAATAGTGTAAAAATAGCTCAAAGATTATATCAGAATACTGTGACCGTGAATTACGTATGGGAAGCTATAGATGCTAGACTAGAGAGATACGGTCATCGTCAGAAAAACATGGCTGAATCTGGAGTAGAATTTAAAGGGCTATATCACGCACTACGGTTGATTTATGAAGCTAATGATTTATTTGATCATGGAGAGTTTAAATTACCATTTGACAAAACTAGATGGTTTATGCTAAAATCAATCAAGGAAGGAAACATAGATCAAAACTTCCTATTTGAGTTAATTGACGAAGAAATTGATAAGCTACAATCTAGGGAGAAATCTACAGTTTGGAATAAAAGTCAAGTTCAACATAAAGTCGAGAAGCTTAAATTCTCAATGGACGGTAAAATGAAATTGGAGTTTTTAAAATGAAAAGCATGACTGAACTTATTTCTTGGTTTCAACTAGAATATCCAAGTCTAGCTAAGAGTATGAAACTATCGAATCATCATTTAGAAAAAAGAGATGTTGCAGGAAATGCTTCTATGGTGGGAATATTACCTTCAAAGGGAGTTCCTGAATCACTAAACCCATATCATTTGGAGTCGGATATATTCACTCACACCATGATGGTCTGTAAGCAAGCTGAGAATGCCTCTTATGAGGTCCGTATAGCAGCTTTACTCCATGACATAGGTAAGCCTTCGACTAGGAAAGTAAACGCTAAGAATGGGCGTGTGAGCTTCTATAATCACGATGCTGTAGGTGCTTTCATGGCTCTAGAGATCTTGAAGCGAGAAGAGCTTGGTTTAACGAAGAATCAGCAGGTTCATATCTTTAATTTAATAGCGTTGCATACTCAGATCTATAAACTTAGAGTAGAGCAATTAGGGCAAATCAGTTCGGACGATAAATTCATAGAGGATCTTATAGAGCTAGGTGAGGCAGATCATTCTGGTAGATTTCATACGGAAGGTAATGCCGTGATTCCAAGCTTAGGAGATATCCCTCCATTTTACACTCTAAGTTCTAGAAAAGATACTACTAAAGAAGTGATCGTTTTATGCGGACTACCTGCTAGTGGTAAGAGTAGGTATTCTAGTGATTATATTGATAAGAATATAAAGGAATGTTTCTTTGTTTCTAGAGATTATTGTTTATTAGTTGAAGCAGGAGAAGTTGGATCATATACGGAGGCTTGGAACAAGGCTGACCAGAGTAAGGTTAACACAAGGCTTGATAAAGAGTTTAGAAAGGCAAAGAATTACGATAAAGTCATCGTAGACATGACTCATATGAGCAAGAAGAGTCGTAGAAAAAGCTTGAGCCACTTTGGACCTGAGTATAAGAAACGCTGCATTGTATTTCTTACAGACCTACAGACTTTGAAGTTGCGTAATGAAGCAAGAACTGGTAAAGTGATAGATAGGGAAGTTGTCGATAAGATGATGCGTAGTTTTTATCCGCCGACAATGGAAGAGTTTGACGAGATTGAATATATTATAGGAGATTAGATGTATACTTTTAAGAAGGACCGAGATCCAGACAACGAATTCGATACTAGTATAGTGACTATAGAAGTAGACACTGTAGATAGACAAGAGCTTATTAACAGCTTCATCGAGTTTTTAGCAGGATGTGGCTATAACGTGGATGATTTGAAGGAGGAATGGTATGCATGAAAAAGACTTGAATTTACCGGCAATGTTTGCTATACTAGATGGTAAGGGTGATGTTTTAGAGAAGATCATTATGAAGAGTATTAGACCGAAAGGAGTTTAAAATGGATATAATAAAACATATTGAATGGGCATGTGATACCATACGACACAAAGATAGGTTCGGACTACCAGATCTTCAAGCTGCTTACTCTAGGGAGAGGAGAGCTAAAGGAGCGTTATTGGAAGCTAGAAAAGAAATAATAAAACTAAGAGAAGAGCTAAAAGATGCTAAAGAAGATGCTGAATATGCTTGGAGTAGAGTATCAAGTTAAGTATATTTCCAAAAGCTCAAGCATTACCGTCTAAAGAAGATAAAGGCAAGCAAGCTAGATTCACTTCTAAGCCATATCTTCCAGAAGTCGTAGAGTTCTCAACTAATGAGCAGCTTATCGAAATCATATGTAACAATGCTTGGAGTCCATTCTTATTCCAAGAGTATAGATGTCAAGATGGATTTTGTAGTGCCGATGTTTTAGCCTTCGATATTGATGAAGGTATGACTATAGAAGAAGCTGAAACGATAGTTCATAGACTCGATTTAGCAGCACTATGTATACCAAGTACGTCACATACAGAAGATGATCACAGGTTTCGCCTCATATTCCCATTAGCAAAGACTATAAGTAAAGCTGACGTTTATAAAGCTACGTATGCAAAGTTAGCGGAGTATTTCAATGTAGATCCTGCATGTAAAGATGTGGCGCGTTTCTTCTTCGGAGGGAAGCTTGTAGATGGGTTCTGGTTTGATGCTAAACTACTAGAGCCAGTAGCTGCTCAGAAGCCTAAAAAGGCGGCTGTAAGGCATTTAGAAGCTAGAGAGACTGTGATAGTAGGAGATGATCTTAAAGAGCGTGTAGAGGCGTTATATGGAGAGGAGAGGACTAAAGTACCAGAGAGTATTGCTGACTTCTTGACTAATGCTCCAGATAATCTCGCAGGTCGTTGGTATCATGCTAGTAATCGATTCTTATTCACATGCGGCTTGTGCGGCTTAGACCGTGAAAAGATTACAGAGATATTCTTCAGTTTATACCCTCATGAGGAGCTTACTGAATATAAGGTTGACAAAATGATTGAGGATGGATATAATGCTAGAGATGATGAGGCGATAAGCCGAAATGAGGAGGAGAGTGTATGAACTATTGCGAGAAAGAGGAGATGTTAGACATTAGGTCAGAAAACTCATCCCTGAAAAAAGAGAATAAGAAGCTGCGAGAAGCTTTAGAAGAGGTATCAAAAGCATTAGAAACAGTAGAACCTGTAGTAGATCATCAAATGAGTGTAATATCTGAATTTGAAGATTTTGCCTCCAGTGTAGGACAAGGGTATGTATCAAAAGAGCAGAGAGATTGGAACGAATTAGTATATGACGCATATGATATTATCTCAGATAATCCTGCAAAAAAAGTATTAAAAGAGTTAGATGAGTAGTTGTTGGGTAGACGGATATTTCAATTTTACGCCGCTATATAGAGAAGTAGAAGCTATTAGATTAGAAGTGGCTGATATGAGCGATTCATATCTAGTTGACGAAGTAGCTTATTTATGCGAAGATAACGATGAAATTGATGACATCTTGTATAGCTTTATAACTACTACGAGATTGACTGAGAAGGATCGACAAAAGCTAATATGGTTTTATATATTGGTTATGATCGAGGATTACTTAAGAATAGACGAGGATGGAGAATGGTAAAAAACCTAGATGAAAGGGTAGAGAAATTTAACAGCAGGTATAAGTGTGAATGTCTCACTGTAGATTCTCATGGATGCCATGATTGTCAAAATACTGGTTATTTATACGATACGGAAGAATGTTCTTTAATATTAGATCTATATGATGAAGTGGAGATATTTAGAGAAGCTAATAAACAATTAGCAGATAAGATAAAGATGTTAGATTTAGATAATCAAAATATGAAATTCAAATTAGTCCACGCTCTAGCGGCTTATAGAAGGTTAAAAGATCCTTATGAATAAAAACTACCATGTAATTTCAAACGACATGCAAATGTACGCGGCGATTAAGCATATAGGAGAACTCTAGATGATGTATATAGACGATGAAATTGCTTATAGTCAGTACAAAGATTACTTAAATAGGAATCCTGAAGACATTAAGGTTCAAGGAAATGTGATTGTGACTAAAGATTATGAGGTTACTGTAGAAGAGCCATATCAAGATTTACTAGAATTAGCACGAAGTTTCAATGAAGATTCACATGTTAATATTATAGAAAATTCCGGTTATAAATTTAAGACTTATTAGGGAGATTATGAAGTATTTCGATAATGATTATATTTACGATTTAGAAACGTATAGAAACTTATTCTCTATGTGTGTGATTTCAGCAGATGGAAAAGATGGACATATCTTCGAGATTTCTGACAGGAAAGATAATAGAGAATTAATGTTCGACTTCATAAAGAAACTTAAGGATAATGACGATAATTTAGTAGGGTTTAATAATCTAGCGTTTGATTATCCAGTACTTCATTACATCTTAGAAAATAGAGATTGTACCGTAGATGATATTTACAAAAAAGCTCAAAAAACAATAGCTGTTCTAAGAAACGAAAGGTTTACAAAAGCTATTAAAGATCCTCATATAAATCAAGTTGATCTATTCAAGTTGAATCATTTTGATAATGCGGCGAAAATGACCTCATTAAAGATTCTACAATTCAATATGAAGATGGATAATTTACAAGAATTGCCTTATCCTTTTGATACGAAACTAACAGAAGAACAAATACAGCATATTATCGAATATAATGCTAATGATGTAGTTTCTACTTTACTCTTTTACTACGAGAATATCGGAGCTTTAGAGCTTAGGAAGTCGCTATCTAAGAAATATGGTATAAACTTTACTAATGCTTCAGATTCAAAGATTGGTGGTGAGATCTTCATTCAAGAGCTTGAGAAAGTTAAAAAAGGATCTTGTTACAGCTTTAAAAAAGGTAGAAGAGTGATCCGTCAAACAAAGAGAAAAAGTATTCACATAGGACAAGTAATACTCCCTTATATAAAGTTCGAGCGTCCTGAATTTCAAGCAATACTTCAATGGTTTAAATTACAAAGTATTTCTGAAACTAAAGGTGTATTCTCGGACATATTAGAATCCGATCTTTACGATGTAGCTCAATATGCGAATCTGGTTCAGAAGAAGTCTAAGAAACTTGAAGACTATCCTACAGAAGAAGAAATCGCAGTTTTTAGAAAAGATATACCATTTGCTGAAGTTCTGACCAATGAGCTGAAAAGCGGCAAGAAATCCTACTATTATACTTGGAATATAGCGAAGTCTTTAAATGTCGTAATAAACGGTCATGAGTACGTATTTGGAGTAGGAGGGATTCATTCAAGTGAACCACCTAGTCTAATAGAATCTGATGATGAATATTTAATAATAGATTTAGATGTTGCTTCATATTATCCAAACCTTGCGATTAAAAACGAGTTGTTCCCTAAACATTTGAGTAATCAGTTTTGCAAAACTTATGAGGACTTATTTGAAGAGCGTAAAACTCATCCTAAAGGTAGTCCTGAGAACGGAAGTATTAAACTCGCATTAAACGCTACATATGGTAACTCTAACAATAAATACTCTCCTTTTTATGATCCTCAATATACTATGGCGATTACGGTTAACGGTCAATTGTCTTTATGTATGCTATTAGAAGAGATCTTAAAACTTGAAGGAGCTACTTCAGTTCAATCAAATACTGACGGTATTACTTTTAGAGTTAAAAGGTCAGATTCTGATTTAGTAGATAGACTCACTAGAGAATGGGAAGAAGTGACAAAGTTAGAAATGGAACGAAACGACTACTCTAAGATGTACATAAGAGATGTGAATAATTATGTTGCGGTATATGAGGAATCAGGTAAGTCTAAATCAAAAGGTGCTTATGAAATAACAGATCAGCATCATAAGAATCAATCTATGAAAGTTGTACAAAAAGCTGTCGAAGCTTATCTTGAAAAAGGAACTCCTGTTGAAGAGTTTGTGAAAAATCATGATAATAAATATGACTTCATGCTGCGTACTAAAATACCCAAAGCTTACGAGCTTGTAACTGTCGATGAAGATGAAACTGAGACTAAAGAGCAGAATGTAAGTAGGTATTATGTTTCTACTTCCGAAAAGGCTAAGACCTTGATTAAAGTAATGCCTCCACTTAAAGGTAAGACTGAAAATAGGCGGAATAACGTACAAGCAGGAAGAAAAGTTATAGTATGTAATAATATAGTTGACTTTGTTGGTGAAATAGATTATGATTATTATATTGAAGAGGCTTCTAAATTAGTAGATATCTTTTCAAACGAGGAACAATAAATGGAATGTGAAAATTGTGGAAAAGATTGCGACCTATTAACTAGAAACGCAGCAAATAACGGTAATAAAGACGATGGTTGGTATTGCGACGATTGCTACAAGGAGATTCATGAAAAGAAGTGAGTTTATTCAAAAGGTACTATCTCATGAAGATAATACAGTTTTCACAGGAGAAGGTACTATAGAGTCAGCTTTAAACCTATTCGAGCTGTTAGGTATGATACCTCCTAATCAATATGCTTGTACTAACGAATTTAGATTTGAGTGGGAGGATGAACATGAGAAAAATTAGATCAGCTATTATATTCATCAAGCGTTTCTGCTATTATGGATATCACGGAGCGAAACATACTGTAGACTTCGATGCATCTTCTATGGATCATCTTATATACGCTCATATGAAGCGTGTAAACGACTTTATGCACGATCCTACTAGAACACACCTAGTATGGAACTCAAAGCCTGAGAATCGCCGTATGAGACTTCTAAGAGAGTTTACGGAGCTTTCCGCTAGAAGATCTGATAAATATGAAGTAGGTTATTACTTTAGTCAGCATTGTAAAAAATGGTCTGAAAATAATAGACTGAACATCTTTGACAGGATTAATAATCCTCAGTATAGAAAAGAATCTAAAATAGCTATGAAAAAAGATAACATGAAGAAACGCGGTGAAGAAGATCGCTACTTCTATTTACTAAGGCATGTAATGCCTACATTTTGGGATTAATATGAATGTTAATATAGAGCCTGTAAAGGATTTTAGAGATTTAATAGACTGGATTGTATATGATTGGGATCATTCATATTCTCTAAATAAAGATGATAAAGGAAACTTTTACGTAAATAAACTATATATAACACCTACACATCTTACTTATAAAACTGAATGTGCAGAACTTGGTTCAGGATTATTTGAGAAACTAGATAAATTTTGGGAGCTTTTTAAATGAATATAGATTTACTCAACATTGAACTAAATGAGCTACTTCAAAAGCATCCACATTTAATGGATCTGCAGCTTAAATTTAGCAAAGATTTAACGAGACTTGACAATCCTGAAGATAGGATGTACTATATGAGTACGGAGCTTCTTGACAGCTTTTACGAGCTGAAAGAAAAGCTTGGAGAATTAGACGGGATATTTAGGAGTATTTCATGTTAGAGAAATTAATAATTTTATATCTTATAATATGCTTTATTATCAGCTTACCGACTTTAATATTAGTTTTTATAGATTTTATAAATGACATATGGAGGTAATATGAAAAGAGGATATTATACTATTGATACATCAGACCTTTACTGGCAATTTGTTCCTAATTATAAAAACGGTACATATGTAAAATGTAAGGTGGTTTTATTTTATAAAAAAGGTTCGATGAAGGGTATTATTGTAGATAGTAAAAACTATAAGTTATATTTAGATAAGATTCAACATTGGGAGAAATATGACAATTCAAGACGCGATTAGAACTGGAAAGCCGCTTAGACGAGAAAGTTGGGCTAATCCTAAATTTAAGATGTTTTCAGAATGGAACGATATAGAAGATGCGGATTTATTAGCTGATGATTGGGAAATTGAAGATGACAATCCTTTAGATAATGAGTTAGTTATATTAGATGGTCTAGATTGCAGCGAAGAGCTTACGATATACAATCCAGAAGAATATGGATATCTTATTTTCACTATAAGACATCCTCTAGGAAAGGAAAGAGATTATCATGATTTACATGTACTAGAAAAAGATATTGACAAGCTATTAACTTTCCTATATAATAACACTGATATTGGAAAGAAGCGAGTTATCCCGTTTTAGGAGTTATATGAAAAAACTATTAGAATGGCTGCTATCATTTTTTAAACCTGCAGAGGAGAAAAAGATAGAGTCGAGAATTGAGCAATTAGAAGATGAATTAGAGGAGATAGCAGATGCGAATAATAAGCCTTCTGATAATGTTGATTATCTCAACAAGTAGTTTTGCTGAAACTGCCGCTTTACTTGAAAAAGGAGATAGTGCGCCGTTTTCTGGAACTCTAATAACTAATGAAAGGGTCGATAAACTAGTAAAAGCTGAGAAAGCTAATATAGTGCTGAAAGATCTTAGAATAGCTGAGAAAGAGCTTACTGAGTACCATAGGTCTAAGGCTAGAGAAGCTAGGACGGAGCTTAATAAGGTGCAATTAAAAGGCTACATGAACACGATACTAGCGTTTACTGTAGGAGTAATAGTTACAGGATTTGCTTTTAAGGTGAATCAAAAGATTGGAGACATTTAATGATAGGCATGGTTATAGTATGTTTATTATGTTTAGTATTCTTTTTATTTATAGCAGTATTTACTATAAAAGAGCTAAAGGATATCAATACTTCTCAAGCAGAGGCAGTAATAACATTACAGGAACTTATTAAAGATAAAGATACTTGTATAAATTCTATTCAAGAAGAATCATCAAAACAGTATTCTGAGATTAAAATTCTAAAAGGTCAGCTAAATCATGCGGCAGAACTTAGACATGCCTCATTTAAGAATAATAAAGAATTACGTGAGAATATGGCAGTTCAAGCTGAAATTCTCAGAATAGCAGGTGAACAACTTAGAGAAAAACAAGCAATTATAAATATGTTAGCAGAAGCTGAAGTTGCAGCTTTATATCCAGAGGAAGTTAATGAGTAAAAGAGATAAGTTAATGAAAATTATTGGTGATTTACAAGAGATCTATCCAGAGCTAGATGTAGTTATGATCGATGATATAGATAGTCCTACTAAAGTCATGATTACTACAGTAGATACTATGGCTGAAGAATCGGGACTAGATTCAGACGTTATAGAGCAAGCTTTGAATCAAACTGAAGACGAGGATAAAATCGATGCTTTCCTAGATCAAGTAGAGTGGGATGGAGAAGATGACGGAGATGGAGGAATGTTACAATGAAAATTGTATGTATATCAGATACTCATTGCAGACTTAGCGAGGTTTCAGTACCAGAGGGAGATCTTCTAGTTCATGCAGGAGATGCTTTAAGTAGAGGAACTTTTTCTGAATGGAATCAGTTCATTGAGGATTACGAGAAACTGCCTCATAAACATAAAATATACGTGCCGGGAAATCACGATAGGATTACCGAAATAAACGAGGATTTAATAAAGAAGGACTGCCAAAAAGCAGGAATAATATACTTGAATAATACTGGAATAACTATCGAAGGTAAATATTTCTACGGAAGTGCTATTACTCCAAGATTTCATAATTGGGCTTGGAATAGAGATTCTGGTAAATGTGGAACTTCTTATAGCTCAGATCATCCGGGTTATCAAGATATTGCTCCATATTGGGACGCTATTCCTGATAATACTAATGTTTTGATAACTCACGGTCCCCCTCAAGGGATTATGGATATTTCTATTTATGATAAGGTGGAGTGTGGTTGTCCTCAATTACGTTTGAAGGTAGAGCAGATAGAGCCGAAGTTTCATATATTTGGACATATTCATAATTGGCATGGAACAGAAAAGATAGGCAATACTACATTTGTAAATGCTTCTATATGTACAGAAAGATACGATCCTACAAATAAACCGATAATACTGGAGATAGATTAATGTTTAAGTTAGAAAAAACAAAAATTAAAGAAAGTCATCGATCTGGAGTAAGTACAGGACGTAGAGCAACCTCTTCTACATGCTTCGTCAAAAATATTAATGAAGGTGACAGTAGAGATGTATCTGAACTTTCAGAGATAAAGGTAGGGGATATGGTACTAGTCAGTGGGACGTATTTTATAAAAACAAGTCCCATTACTAAGATAGTAAGTTCTTTAGATAACGAGCTTATTTTTGAAACAGGAACTAGTGAATATAAGTTGGAGAAAGATAATGATTAAGTTATTAGAAGGCGGTCATTATGCTGAAAAAGGTTATTATTATACTTTATATGTAACATTACCTAGTTATAGTTCAAATAAAGTTCGCAGCATCGCAGGGAGTGAGTTGGTATCAAAAAAGTTAGAATTACCTACAGGTTTTTTATTGACAAGTAATAATATTTATACTAATATAGTAATTAGACTGCTCGGTTTCGGGATAGGTCTAGAAATTCAGAGTAGGAGTTAATATGGCTGCATGGTCAGAGAAAGAAATTAAGTTCGTATTAGAAAAACATAAGCAAGGTTACAGTAGAGCTGAAGTAACACAAGCATACAAAGATGAATTTGGTACGACTAGATCTACTAACTCGGTTAAGCATTGTATCGAAACATATAAAGATTATGATCTATCAGAAGAAGTTCATATTGACAGCTTAAAAAGGCTACATAGTACTAGAAAAGCTAAGAGTAAGGTAGCGAAGCAGAATAAAGCTATCCTCGACAATATGATCGTTCAAGAAGAGTTCTTGGAAGAGTTTAAAAGCGTCTTAAAGACCTCTAAATTCAAAATACATCCCAAGGTAAAGAAAAAGTCTAAGAAGCCTTCTAAGAGGACTATAGTGGCTCATATAAGTGATACTCACTTTGGAGCTGATATAGATACTGAAGAGATGGGCGGATTAAACGGCTATACTAATGTAGAAGAAGCTAGAAGGCTTGCATTTTTCGTAAAAGAAGTTGCAGGATATAAGATAGAGCATAGAAAAGATACGGATCTAGTTGTTGCTTTAAATGCAGATATTATCCAAGGTATGATCCATAATATTGATACTACTACTCCGCTTACTTCACAGTTTTCTCGCGCACTACATTTACTTTCTCAAGGTATCTCTTATCTAGCTAACGAGTTTAGTTCGGTAAAAGTTGTATGTACTACAGGAAATCATGGTAGAGCGATGCATAGACCTGAGAAGGGACGACCTACTAAGAATAGATGGGACGGATATTCTACGATGCTTAATATTGCGCTTAAATACGCTTTAAGAGACTTCAAAAATGTTGATTTCGAGATTCCAGTAACTCCTTATTGGTACGGTAAGATTAGAGGACATAATTACTTGATCCTTCATTCTGATGCAGTACTTTCTACAGGTTCTATTGGAAAGACGGTTAGCGTAGACGCTATTAAGAATAAGGTTAATGACTTGGTATCAGGTATCGGACCTATCGACGTAGTTCTAGCAGGACATACTCATATTCCCCTAGCTACTATTCTAAATAACGGTACTACCTTATTATGTAACGGTAATTTAAGTGGTGTAGACGAATTCTGCCTATCACTAGGTATTGTTACGAATCACCCTTCTCAGCAGCTATTTGAAGTTACTGATAAGTATTGTGTAGGAGATTTACGCAACGTAATGGTTTTAGAAGCTGATAAAGATAAAAGCTTGGATAAGATTATTGCTCCGTTCATAGGGAAATTTTAATGGCTAAAAAAAGATATCCAGAAACCTTAGATTTTCATTTTCTAGGGTTCGATTGGGAAATTAAATTTATTGATATAGAAGCAACTGATTTTGGCGAGACTGATCCAGATCAAAAAGAGGTTCGTATCTATTATAAGAACCGTAGTAATCAGAATGTTATCGAAACTTTGATTCATGAATTAGAGCATGTTGTTATGTTTGAATTAGCTGAGTCAGTGTTTCATTATGATGCGGAAAAAGCACACCAGAAAGAGGAGAATTTAATTCGCTTGACTTCTCCAAGATTATTTGCGATACTTAGAGACAATATTCATTTAATGGATTTTATAGTGAAGAGAATTAAGGAGTTATAATGGGAACTAATTACTATCTAAGGACTCAAAAAGGCGAGATTTGTAGGTCTTGCGGTAGAGGTGATTCCTACGAAGAACTTCATATAGGAAAAAGCAGCTTAGGTTGGGAATTTATATTTAATCCAAATTCAGGAGAAACCTTGTCTTTTAAGATATGGAGGTCGATATTAGAAAAATCCCCTGATCAAATATATGATGAATATGATCGTAAAGTAGACCTGTTTGAATTATACAGTCTAATATTATCTAAAAAAGGCGGAGAAGTCGGTGATCTTATAAAAGACTCTGAGGGATATAGAATATCAAAATATAGTGATTTTTGCTAAAAGGAGTTAGATAAATGAAATGCGTAATAACAGGTGAAGAAACGTCATCACATAATAACGGTACGCCGCTATCAAAAAAGGGTAGAGAGTTGCTAGAAAAGATCATAAAAAGACATAACGATAAGATTAAAGAGTTCTACATAGAAAGAATCAAGAAGGATAATCCTGATGCTAACCTAGCTGATGAAGGTATTGCGAGATTTGCTCCAAAAGTTTCAAGAAAGCAAGTTTTAGGGTTGCTAAAAGCCGGAGAATCTGATATAATGGAAACGAGAGATGAAGTCTTAGCGGAGGAATAATGTATCAAGATGATGAGATTTTAGAATTAACAAGTGATATAGGACCTAAGAAGAATCGTATTAAAAAAGGTACTTTAGTTAAGTTCGTAAAAGCTGTCGATCCGTCAGGAGATCTTAGTCATAGCTTAGTTGCCATTCAAGTTGGAGAGAAAGTTCTCGTAACTAGAGAGACTAATGTTAGAATTAAGTCATGGTGGAGAAGACGTAAAGCTTTTAAGCAGTTTAATAAGCAGATGATGGAGAATCATCCTAGACTTAGAAAGTACTACGGAAATTATATTTCTAGAGCTTTTTATACGGTATATTATTGGTTTGCAGATAGGAGTAGTAGATGAAAGTAGAAGTAGGAAAGAGTTATCTTAATAGAAACGGTGATATTTTAACTATAGTTAAAGAAGAAGCAGATCCTATCGATTACTGGTTTAGATGTGACCACGATAGATCTTATACTAAATGTGGACATTATTGGGCAGATTTGGATGACGATGAATATGATCTTGTAGAACTACTACCTTCAGAAGAAGAGATAAAAGAAGCGGCGAAAAAGGCTATAGATCACCATGAACTTGCTAATAAAGCGGTTAGAAAGGCTCAAATAGGCGGCAATCATTACTCTAAACTAGCAATACAGCCTAGAGAGTACGGTAAAGCTAACGGACTTGATTTCGACCAAATAAACGTAGTAAAATACGTAACAAGATTTAGAGACAAAGACGGACTCAAAGATTTAGGGAAAGCCAAGCACTATATAAATCTACTAATAGAGGAATTTGAGGAGAAGTAATGTTAGAGTTATTATTACTTAAAAAAGAATTTAGAATTTATCGATTCTTATATTTGAAGGTATTTGAGAAAGAGTTAATTTCAATATATAGCTACGGTGCGGATAATATGTTCCGTATTCAATTATTTAATAAAACGATAATATAGTTGACTAAATGTTAAAATTCTGCTAACATGTAGAGAGTAAGGAGCTTAATGGAAAACGAAAGATGGAAAGATGTTGTAGAATATGAGGGTTTCTATCAAGTTAGTAGTTTAGGTAGAGTTAGAAGCGTAGATAGGAAGATAAAACATAAGAATAATAGCCACTTTAATTTATACAAAGGTAAAGTACTTAGACAGGGATATTCTCATGGATACATGTCTTGTGTTCTAACTAAGAATTCTAAAAAAAGGACTGTAAGAGTGCATAGATTAGTAACTATCGCTTTTATACCTAACCTTGAAGATAAACCTATGGTAAATCATATAAACGGTATAAAAGATGATAATAAAGTTTCAAACTTAGAATGGTGTACTGATTCGGAAAATAAATTACATGCATATTCTACAGGACTCTGTTCTCCTAGAATTTCTAAAAAGTACAATACAGGGTGTCGTAAATTAACAAAAAAACAGGTTATAGAGATAAGATATAATTATAATATAAAAAAGGAAACTTTCAAAGATATAGGAGAGAGGTATAACGTGTCAAGGTTTGCTATATCCGATGTGATAAACAGACGTACTTGGGACAATGTTTAATGAAATCCAAAAAAGGAAGTTGTGTGAAAGAACCGAAAAATGGCGAGATAGCCAAGTTAAAGAAGCGCATAAGGTTACTAGAGAAGCAGAAAAAAGAGTTAATATCGAAGCTTAATACCGCAGAAAAGGTGTTAGAAAGAAATTTAAAGTTCTTAAAAGGTTCTACTGAGGATGTATCGGTAGAAGATCTCATAGAGGCAGCGAAAGAAGACAAGACGTTAAAAGAAGTCAAGGAAGACAAAAGCTGTCCAAACTGCAAGTCTACAGAGGAGTATAAAGTTATGGAAATAAGAGGCGGTAAAATCGGAATTTGTTCGAACTGTTCTTTTAGGGGGAAATTATGAAAGATTTTATAGGAAATATTCTATTAGTATATTTTACAGTAATAGGACTATTGTTTACTGTTAATATTATAGGAGGATATATATCCTCAGAGAGACAATGTAATTCATCTCCTTCTAGATTGTCTAAATATACCGGAATCCATCAAGGTTATGAATTAGGATGTTGGCTAGGAGTCAAAGTTGACTAAAAAAAAATCATACGTTCCTATTTCTAAAGTAAAAAATGCTCTTAGGAAAATCCACATGCATGATAAACAGAAATCAAAAGCTAAGGCTAGAACTAAGATAGACGCTGCGTTATTCAAATGTGAGACTGAGAGCTGTCAAATAGCCTTATATGAGGGTTCTAGTGATAAGAACTACCAGAAGCTTGCTATGAAATGGGGAGCTACGTATGAGGTTCTAAGAGGCAAAATAGAGCTTGATCATATAATCCCTGTAATTGAGGTTAAGAAAGGTTTCTGTGATTGGAATACGTATATAGAGCGTCTATATTGCTCACCTGAAGGCTATCAAGCTATTTGTAGAGATTGTCATGCAGAAAAGACTAAGAAAGAGGTGGAAGAAAGAACTGAAGCCGGAACTTTAAAGAGGAAAAAATGAATCTAAGTTTACCACCACTAAAAGTATTTGTAAGAA
>Ga0115008_10001667_pt1 | contig 18205 bp, 11 predicted proteins | sample FraStrMetagenome_FD_87164 | JGI IMG/M metagenome (GOLD analysis project Ga0115008, IMG submission 87164) | Marine eukaryotic phytoplankton communities from Arctic Ocean - Fram Strait ARC3M Metagenome | ecosystem: Environmental > Aquatic > Marine > Oceanic | place: Fram Strait | collected...
GTGGATTTGGCCGGATTTGCTGCGATCGAGGAGAATGTTTAAAGGTTTTGCATTAGCCAATGAGATTCGTGTGTGTATCACATGACAATGTGGAGTTACCGAGACCGCGCTGGGCAGGAAAGGAGTTACGGTAACTCCTGGAGTTACCGAGACCGCGCGTTCCTGCCCAGTACCCCGGTAATACTTCCCAGACTCAGATCCGGTATGATTTATAGTCGAGCAGACCAATTAGATATTTAAAGAGAAGGCTTTTTTATTTATAAACACATGTCTTAAATAGTCAAATATTTCGGCGAATGAATTTCATGTTGGATAGGCTTTCCTCGGCGAACTACATAGTGTTTCTTACGAGAAGGGCTTAATTTTACTGCACTGATGCGCCAAAAAAATGACAATAACTTAAACTTCTTTACTGTGTAGTCCAAATAAAGTTTGACTTTACCGGTAAGTCCATGCATCGCATTCAAAGTATTGAGAGTTTGCACTACTGTCGGCAAAAAGCGAAGATACTAGTGCGCTGAACTTGCGTCCGTCACTTAGTGCATGTTCCGAAGCCCTCAGGAAGTTGAAAGGATGATGGACGTACAAACTTACATTGATTTTGCTTATAGTTGTTCAAAATATGAAGCTTTTCAACGCACTAGTCGTCTTATCAGCTAGCTCTGTCGCTAGTGGTTTAAAGACCAACAGCAATGCAGGAAAGAAGATCATGAACAAGGCCACAAGATCCTTGGAGGCGAATCAAGATGTGGACTTCAGTTTTGTGGCAAGTTACAGCATTAAGTTTCAGGGATGTCATCACGTGCCACAGTGGAACGACGAAGCGGACGAGGAAGAGGATGTCAGAGTTTTGACGAAACGTTTAGTGCGTTTCCGCCTTTGTCCTACGGATACCTGCGAGGATGATACATGGGAGGGGTGCGATTCGGACTATGGTGATTACATTGTTGATTTAGAAACGTTCGCGAGTGCGTACTGGGAACAGATGCAAGAAAATCTTGAAATGCGTTGTGAAGCTATAAAAGAAATTTGTGGTGACAGCGATTATTGTATGGCGCAGAATGGTATGGAAGAGTGTATTGAAGGTGATAATGATGTTGATGATTATTCTGCAAAATTGGAAGCTGAATTCGATCCCATTGAATACATGGAGTGCACAGAATTCAATTTTGAAAACGCTTACGCCCAGTATAACGATCAAGGCGAACAAATACAGTTTTTCATTGGTCCCTACTGTGCTGATCAAGGTGGTGCAATCAACCTGGCCGTGTTCACTGACGACACCTGTTCTGCATTTTATCAGGATGGCGAGGCGTATTTCCAAGACAATGCCGGATTTGCACTACCCTTTTCATCAGATTCTATGATTCCAACTGATTGTGTGCAATGCAAAGAATATGAGGATCAAAATCAGAACAATGGCAATGATAATAACGATAACGACGAAATTACCCAAGTATGTGAAGAAGTTTATGAGCTTGCCGGAAAGTGCGAATCGAATTTACAGGGAACGTATTATCCTAATGAGGGCGCTTGCTCCTACATTAGTGGGATCAAGATTGTCAAAGAAAATGGATCAATTATTACGAGTAGCGTTGAGGCCAGCAGTGCAGCATCGATCTGTATCGGTATTTTCACCACAAGTGCTGTCTTATTGTGTGCTTATGTTTATTATCTCAAAACAAGTAAGTGTTTATTTCACAAAGAATTCTGTTTAGCTGCTCCGTTCTAACATCTCTATTTTTTGATAGAAATTGGTCGTGCAAAAATCACTCTTCTTGAGTAAGGAATGGATTTTTGAAGGTTCCTGGTTGAGAAAAACATTAATGAAAATTTTGTACCCCTTATAATTTTTAATTTTCGTATATTGATGTATTTATGACGTCGTTGAGAATTTTGATCTTACTTATTAACATATACGCGCAGGATTGTTGTTATTTACCTGGCCAATGGAGAAAAGTAATGAGGAACAGAAAATTAGAAAATTATGTTAAGTACGTGTCAATCAAAAAGCTGTGTTGAATGTCTTCATGAATCGTCTCAAACAATGAATCCAGTACATCGCCAACGTCATGCCCATAATTCAATGCGATCGTCTATTCCCACTTGTATTCTTTCTTCCGACTTGAATGGATTAGAAGTCAATTCATCGGCATTCTTAGAATTCTTTTCATCGCTGTGTCTTACGCCTTTCCAATCAAATCCTATCACATCCAAAAGCCGAACTCGTTCTTCAATCAGTTTCGAAGTTTCGCCAAGCTCCCATTTCTCAAATTCTCTTCGCTGCAAGTCGACCCAATATTTTACTTCAGGATAATTGGAAGTAATATTCATGTGACCATTCTTCTTCTTGAATTCTATGAGGGCATCGTAGTGATCAATCCATGTATACTTTGAGGCGGGACGTGACTCCTCGCTACTTTCACTTATTTCATCTGCTGATCCCTGTCTCTCCCAATCAAACCCTATTTTTTCAAGCAATGTTACTTTGTTTGTGTCCAGTACATCACTTGCTTTCTTTCTACGTTGAAGATTCGCCCAACGATACAATGAACTTTCGTTTCTGGAATGAGGCCAGCAATGTCCCCTTTTCCTTTTGTATGTCTTCATTTCGTTATATCTCATGTACCAACCATCATCCCGTTGTTCATCGTTCCATTGAAATCCAATTTTTTCGAGAAGTCTTAATTTTGTTGCGTTCAGCATTCCATTCGATTTAAGTTTACGTTGACCAACCATCCAAGCATATAACCTCGGTTCTTTTCTAGAATTAGGCAAGCAATGCCCATGCACTTTTTTGTAACATACCATCTCATTATATCTCGTTAACCAAAGACTTTCGCGAGGAATTGAAGCAGAATGCTTTTTTGAAAAAGGTTCAAGAAGACCAGTATCAGGAAAATCAGGTGACTTTGCCTTCTCAGAGTTAACGTTAGCGAGGAAACCTACCTTCTCAGAGTTAACACTAGCGAGGGAACCTACCTCGTTTCCCTCCTGATCTGGTATTTTCCCGAAACCAATTTGCTCAAGCAATGCTGCTTTCTCTATTAAATGACAACGCATTAAGTCAATAATAGGGCGAACAATTAAAACATCATAACTATGATCTAAACTCCTCCTGCCAGACCTCTCCTCACCTGCATTCATAGTATGTCCGTCAGTCACACCATTTCGAAACAAAGTGTAATCCTGCTTGTTCCGTTTCAACCACGGGTTCAGCCTCGACATAAGATGCACACATATAGGCTTCCCACTTAAATAAAACGATTTCATCATTTCGTAGGAGATAAGCCACTCTTCGTCTAAAACTAAATATAAGTGTTGTAAATTAACTTTTGTTGCACCGGAAGATTCTCGAACGCATCCGTTTCCTTTCGTTGTTGTTTCGGACGTCATTTCACAAGGGGGGACTAAAGTTGGCATGTATGTGCCTATCAGAAAGAGATATACAAGGCTGAATTGTTTTGGGGCGGGGGTATCGCTGTTGTAGTTGGTTGTTGTGGTTCCTCGATGTATCTCGATCTTTGGTGTTGTGTCTTTTATCTTGTGTTGTGTATTGTGAATGCTGGCGTTGAGGGTTGAGGGCTAATTGATACGTGTACTTCCAGCTTGCATATAAACTGATATTTATTTTGGATAAACTCATTTACATTTGTCATAAATAAACACTTTAAAAAAACCTATTTTTTCCAAATATTCGTACATGTACATATGTACATGTGTTAATATATATGGTGTCAATTCTAAAAAATATATACCGGGTAAACCAGTTTCTCTTTTTCTCTTTTTCTCTTTTCTACGAACATTTTTTCCAATGCACAGTACCGGGATATTGGTATTTCAGGAAGATGTGCAGGACGAAGATGTGGTAGCAGAAAAAGTATCACCACCCAGTAAACAATAACTAACGACACACAAGGATTAATTAGGTAAAACGTTCCAGATCCATACGATGCACCCATCGAAAAGACAGCTCCTACTTACCATTCTCGCATCACTCCATGCAGCCTCGCATGCACTCGTACGAGTAACAGCCTTTCCGTACTCGAACGGACGTTTGGGTACGGCGGCACTGTCGACAATTCAAGGTTCGTCAAGAAGATATTTGGATAATGCAGGTTCATTGACGTGTACTTCCAAGAATATCCGTCCGAATATGCGGTCGATCCTTCCTATGAGTCGTATCCAGGGAGATGATGAGGCGAATCAAGGAGGAGGTGGTGGTTTGTATAAGATATTCAATACGAATGATCAAACGGTGGTGGGGTTCGTTGGAATATTGGCATCTGTTGTTATGCTTTATTCGGAGTACGTGTTGAAGGGTACTGGTTGTGGTCTACCTGCAGGGCCATACGGTCTTGTTGGAGGGTTGGAGGGTATTAGTTACTTGATTGTGTGCGCTCTAGGGGCATATTCTCTTTATGCCAACCCCAAATCGGGTTCCGGTTTGTTTATGCCAAGAGGGTATATTTTTCGCAGAATTAAAAGCCCGGGGGGAGTTTTGATTGTAGCTGAAAGTTTGTCATACTTGACTATTCTATTCGGGATAATCATATTATTTCTTCAGGTCACGAATTATGGGTACATTCCAAATGCTGTGCCTATGGAAGGCGCTATGTGCAAATAGTTTAATTTCAAAACGTATTACTGAAGTAGTGTTTCTTCAGCCTGATCGAAAAGGTTGATGATGAATATTCCATAAAAGATCACAACTCACAACCGGAATAACGTTCTAAGTTAATGTTTTACATTTTAAGGGAGAATAATAGATGTCTTATTTTGGTGTGGAAGTAGGAAGAGGTTGTTATGAGCTTACACTTCCAATATCAATGACAACTTGAATAAGGGTGGATGCATCGTCGATGAGTTACTTATTAGCTTATTCTCCTAACGTGAATGACGATTTGAATAAGAGTGGATGCATCATCGAGTAAATTATAACGAATTCTTGTAACACCGCGATTTCGAGGATACGCCGATTGGAAGTTATACCCAGATAGTACAGTTGTGTGTAATGGTCATGACTCAAAGTATAATTATTTCTACGCACTTTGAGACAAGGAACAGATCATAGTTTGAACTACCATGAGATACTTCGGTTAGATTTGTACTAAGCCAGAAAGGCACTTGACGACATGCGAACGATTGACAGATAATTTTTATTGCTGAAATTACTCAATCAACCTAAGGTCAAACAATAAAAAATCTTCTGACTCACCTATGAACTTGTACCCGACCAATTACTCGCCCCTTTCGTATTCAATGAGATTTATTTGAAAGATGATTACCTGAGCGTTTGTGTCGCAAGTTGAGTGAAACTTTAATAGATGTATGAACGGATACACTCGTCGATCGTTTATGATATATACCGATAACTGGAGTAGGTACTGCTAATAGACTGAATGCACACACGTGGCCGCCACGCTATCCATCGCTCGTTCTACACAAGTGAGTGCCAGTATTGGGGATGTTGGTAACATGGAAGCCGTGCATTTGGAAGGTTACTGAAATTGTTGGTAAATGATATACTCCCGACCAGCTGATTTCTAAATTTCAACTTTTTCGATGAAATGAAGCGGTGGGTTTCTAAATTTCAACTTTTTCGATGGAATGGAATGCAACGCAACACACACACACTCTCTCTCTCTAGAGAGAGATATCTCGTGCATGAATTTGAATTTCGCCTTAAAACTTTAGCTTTTAGTGAATCGGTGTAGATAATCAATCATGAACGGTTGGCTGTCTAGAGAGAGGAAGAGACCTAACGAAGCAATCTTTAGAGATGTATGTAGATTCAGTTCTTCCCTTGGATTTACCTGGTAGAGATTATGGGATATATTGCTTCCATTGACAGAGCCAGAGGTGACAAAACTGGAGTATTATTGTGTATGGTCGGCAATTCCGAAGAGTTGAAACGGATTCGCGATAAAGCCGGATCACCATCCAAGTACTGGCTTCGAGTCACCGGATACACATATCATTGGCTAAGTCATAGACGAATAGTAACTCGATCGCCAAAGCGAAAGGAGATTTTTTTTTCAACTGTACTCTAGTACCCAGTTATATTGGGGATGGAATTTCAAGACGGTCGTTGAGGATGCCACTGATAAATCTCTTTCTGTCGTTATGATCAGATGATGCATGCATGGTATGATAATGATAACACCAAAATTTTGCAAGGGAAAAGATTGAGCTGGTAACTTATTTTATCCAATCGGGTGATATTGTTGTTGATAATGTGCCTCAGACCGTGGAATATAAAATTGTGGTAAAACCACTTCCTCCAGATGATTTGATTACAATGGTACATTTACATAAGCCTGCTTTACTGAGTACCTGTAGTTACATGTTCAAAATCAATGACTTTTTGCAGAATCTGGAGCAGGAAGACAGGTAATTGAACTTTAATGTAGAAATCTTTGTCATGATTGAAAGCCGATGATTCGTACCGGGTAATGAAAAAGAGCTAAAAAGAAAGAGTATTAGTGCTGTCATCGCCAGACAAAGCATTTAAGTATCTGGGCATACATATGCGTGAGATAAAGACTCATTTATTCCATACGATTCTTCATTATCAAATAACTCAAATCAAATGAGTTCTTGAAGAATCTGCAGCAGGAAACACGGGTAATTGAACTTTATAAATGAAATGTTTATCTCATGGTAGAAAGCACACGATTCATACCGGGCAATAAGAAAGATCATCAGGGCTGTCAACGCCAGACCATAGCATTGAAGTATCTGGATATGCGATTGCGTGAGATAAAGATTCATTTGTTCTGTAGGATTCTTCATTATCAATAATTCCAATCCGATGAATTCTTTCAGAATCTGGAGCAGGAAAGAGTGATTATTGAGATTTATCTGTTAAATCTTTTTCATTGTAGAAGCGTTGATTACAGCCTTCTCTGATATCTTAATTCACTTCTTTGCCACGGCGACTTCTTTTGCAATTTTAAAATGTGTCAAAAGTTTCAAGAGACAAATCCAGAGATAATAGCATGGAATAGCAAGGTAAGTGCGACACAAGATACTTTGAAATATGCTATTAAACTTTACAGTTTATTTTTACTAGTTCAGTATTGCAATCAAATCCGATACTGGAAATGTTAGAACTGTCCGCAATGATATTTCGTCTAGGTTTGTAAAATTTATTGAAATCTAAATTTACGGCTTCGGGAAATCTGATGGGAGCTTACATAGAAGTCTATATGTTGGAGAAAGTTAGACCCAGCAAAAGGGTTAACAAAACTATCATGATTTTGTTTTGAGATCCTCTCTGGAACCGGCAAAGTAGTGAGGACAAAATATTTCCTAGGAAATTTGAGAGTGCACGATTTTTTCATGACATCACAGTCTGGGACATACGATCGAAGAGATTGGTACGTAGGCTGATTTAAGAAAGGGCACGACCTTATCTTTTTAGTCTCTTCAAAAATGTTTATAGAAGTTTTGACTGCAGCAATGAACGATTTGAAGTTTTATGAAGACCTTATTGACAATGAACATTCAACTACATGCGGTTTGTTACACGCATCGGATGTTGCCTGTTTGAAAGTAACAGACGATAAGAGAACGCTCGATGAATCTAATCCTTTCCTCATGCTTGTCATTAAATTGCTTGGCTTGACACAGAGAGCTTTTGCTAATGCTCTCTGTACATAAGCTATTCAAGCTCGCAAAGATAGGCATGCTTATAGCTTACCAGAAGCCAAAGCAGAAAACAGGCTGTTAGGATTATAAAAGCAATATATGGAGTACTGTTTAGGTCAATAATTTACAACAAATCAGGTCATAAAAATAAGAGAAAATTTGGGACCATCTTGATAGAGGGAAAAATGAAGCGAAGGCGACGAAATTCTATAGCAGCAGGAAAAGCTGCAATCGTCGGAATGCTGGATGATTTTGGTTTCAAATTCTTCATGCCAAATTTAATGCCCTTCAACAACAGTTTAAGAAATATGTTTTTAAAGTTAAGCAAGAGGAGTATGGATGAAGAGGTAAGACTTTCTATTTATAATTAAAGATATGGACTTTTAAAAAATCCTATCGCTTGTGTTATCAATTTAGAAAGGTACTGAATGATCCTTCATCTCATTCCGACAATCAAGATACCCTCGATATTACTGATTAGTTGGGCGCAGATCTTCTTATGATCTTAGATGATCAAGTCAAGACTGTTGGAGGCACGGTCAAGGCTTTTGCCAGTGATATATGTCGTAAATGCATTCGTCACACATTCGTCATTGAAGGTTTATCGCGTCAAAACTTCAACAAGATTTTCGCCAGTTTCAATTGGAGCGTTACGCAGGGCCTCTTTAACTTTTAAACTTTCTTCTAGAGTTGGGAACGGAGGCACGTTTTCTTCTGAAATGTTATTTAATAATTGCTTTAACTATTTTAAAGATTTCAAAAGTATCGTCGATAAGAATAAAAATGAAATTCCTCGTGAACCAACCGATATTAAAACATCCTCAACAAATCGCCATATCTACCTTGTTGCTGATGACATAAATTGCAAAGCAGGTGAAAGATCGGTTTGAGTTGCGCTTTCATTGAACCAATATCTCGATAAAAATTCGGCTAACGATAGAAGTCAATGGTCTAAAAGCAAAATTACGAAACAACTTCCAAAATTGCGCAACCGCATTGATAATACGACGCCGCACTTTATTCGATGTCTCAAACTTAATTCGGAATTGATACCAAATATTTGTATTGCTGTTATGATAGTAAATTGCTTTTGATATGCAAGAGTGTTTGAAGCCGTTCACGTCTCACGTGTTGGGTATACTCAGCGCTACGAATATAATATATTTATGTCTAGTCATGGATTACGTGGTCAAAACGAAGGGAAGCGAATCAGAACGATTGTTGTAACGCACTGCTTCTGCAGTCGCTCAATTAGTTTATGAAAGTGTCGCTGGTGTGGAGAACCTTGACGGACAGTAAGTGTTTCATTCAATTAATCTTGATTAAACCAGTTGGCATCATCTCTGATTGGACTTACTTTGTAACAAGTAGATTTTCTGATCTCACTAGCGTTGGGATGCAAGTCGGTATTACAAAGGGCTCCCCATGAGTAAAATGTTTGATGTTCTTGAAAGGCTAGGTATGCAGACATTGTCGAAGGCGGTTACGATCATACAAACAACGACAATACTATACTTGTCACAAATTTACATATATCAGAAGTTATGTTAATACAGTGCCGAATAAGAAGAATAAACGCGATGAAAAAAGTTTAAAGGATGTGTAATAAGAAAGCATCAAGACCAATTCAAACGCGGTGAAGATTGATAAAATTTTAGCTGTACTGTTCTGAAATCCTCTTAGCTGTGGAGGATATTAAACACATTCAGCGTGGTCGTGCTGATCGGAAATAATATAATACTTTGAAATGAGACCGAAAGACAATTTCGATTCAACGTCAAGTCCAAATGATTTCGTGCTATACGCTATTTGTAAAAATTCTTCATACAATATTTACTCCAGAGATTTCAGCGTTGTACCCATGCTAGATCTGGGTTAAACGATGAAAAGTAAGAGAAAGAGATCTGTACACTATCAGAGAAAAAAATCTTGAGAAAGAGAACTACTTAATTAAGGCCGAGATACTAAATAAAAGTGAAGACAGAAAGAGATCTGTACACTATCAGAGAAAAATGTCTTGGGAAGAGAACTCCTTAACTAAGGCCGAGATAAATTATTTTGAAAAACGAAAGCGAAATCAATGAGATAACTCATGGTCCTCCTCCAATCTAGAATTAGTAAAGAAAACTTATCTTGATATTGTCCGTGAGATAGATCGAAAACTTTGATTGATGAGCTGCATTTGAAGATTCAAAATGTCAAATAAGAAAACAACGCTCTCCAAAAGCCTTCACAACAACTGATACTTACAGGAAAAAGCTTTCGGATTTGATACTTGCTCTCGAGAACTTCAGAAAAGACAGAAGTGAACTAGAAGACTTCATTTCTGACTCAAACATGAAACCTCTTAGCATAATGCATGCATTCAAATCCTGAAATTTGAACGTGATATAAATTGATATTCTGCGAAAATGGAAGTTGAGTAATTTTGTGCAAAAGGTGTAGCCTTAGAGGCAAGCAGTGCAGGTAAGTTAACAAATTTCTGCGACATCAATTGTGCAACTTGAAGTCGATATCATCTTGTCGGACCATCAGTCGTTTGGGGAAGTTATGTGACGAATGAATTTGCCGAGCAAGTTGCATGAGGTTCAAGATGAAATTTGCCTTCGTCGTGCAAACCAAGCTAGTGTAGAAGATGAAGCTAACGAAATATCAACAAACGACATCGAAATGTACCTCATCCAAGCCCAGCTTAAGAACGTTAAAGCTAAAGATGAATTGGTGAATACCCAGATGACGTATTGAAATCTGATGCTGATGACACCTCTCGACGAAACTGTCGAACACTAGGTCTACGCGAAAATAAGAACCTGTAACTGCATGAACTTACTGCTAAGATACAATCAATGCGGGCTAAAGTGGACAAAATATCAAGGGAATCCTAAATCTTGAGACGAGACACTATGGAGAAAACACCCTAAAGTAATATACGACTTTAGTTGACACACAAGGGGACTTCAAGCCGTTCACATGTGTTGGGTAACCTCAACGCTAAGATTCTGATGAATTTCACTGTAAAATAAAGTTGAATAACCTTTGTAGCGAAACAGCTTGCGAACAACATGCAGAATTCGAAACACAGTGAATACCTAAGGGAAGCAATTTTGTTTGGTGGAAATTCTGATTGGAGTAGCCTTTTAATTGTGATGGTTGGATGACATTTTATTTGATATAGATTAATTTTTAAACCGCAATTAGAATTGTAAAATTATCTCCTTCTTTTGTTCTGCCTTACTACAGTTCAGCCTTTAAAATTGCCTTTTCACAGGATAATCTATCGTTTCAGGACAATGTGAAGGAAATATCAAATCTTTGTTTTCTGACGTAATCTGCAAACTATATTCTAGTTACCTTAAGACAAACGCAATCCTATTCATCAAGAACATATTTGTATTCTGACATGAGGATATTATGGTACAAATTATGAGCATAGTATGTTTTCGTTTCTTTTTCGTAAAAAAAAATGATATGCATATGTATTGAGGACAGATGACAATGCAATACCAAATTCTAACAGTACAGAACAAATTAATTTAGATTCAATAGTTTGGTTCGATCTAAGGATTAAGGGTTTTTTCAAAGACTAGTTAAAGGTCATGCACAAAGTTGGATTATATTTTATAAAAGGATGGCGTGTACACCACACTATCAGACTCTTTTACCAACATAACTCTGTGAAGATCTTTTGCGGTTCTAACAAACAATGAAAATAGAACATTTGAGGTCTGATACCCTAACTATTATGATAACATTCCCAGGACATGATAATATCCCAAGATTATACATTTAATTTGAGACGGAGTCACTTATAAACTATTGTTCGATACTTATCTTTCAGTAATTTAATCATTTCATCGCTAAAATTTATAAAAGTGCATTTGAAACGTATGGTATCAGTAGCTGCATCTCTAGTTTTCAAATTAAGTTATATCCTTGCAATTGTATCAACAAACATACGCTCAAAGAAAACTAGCAGGATCTAAAACGAATTTCATTAAATGGACCAAATTTGAGATAATACAACGCACCCAAAGGTATCAAATCCTGGCTTCCGAGATATCCTACTTCAATATTAAAGTTGAGATTCAGATGCGTTCCAAGAAATTCGTTCGGTATTGGATTTGATTTTCAGTCAGAGATCAATTCTACATTTCCAACTCATTCACAATATCACGAGACTACTAAACCCCAACGTAGACGACGAGTATTAATTACTGATATGATAGAGAACGTAGCAAGGCTGCGCAGTGATTAAGAGGTTTATCACTCACTGTCACTCTCGCTGCTATCCTCAACTCGAAGGGCAGATATCCTGTTTGTGTTTATCAGGTAGTCGTCATCTACCTCGTCATTATCACTATCGTCGTAGTAATGGTCTGATTGCATTATGATTTTTCGCTCGTCAATATCATCATCATTTTGTTTCTCTGTCTCTACCTTGCCTATGTTGATGATTTCTTCAGATATTTCTGCATTTTGATGGCGAGTATTAAACTTCGATGGCCAATAATCCTTCCCTCGTAGAAACTTCACTTGTTCCTATAATCACATGCACAAAAACCATATGTCAGTCTTTATCAAAGAGACAAGTATTTTGTTCTAAGGGTCAATCTCCAACATACCTTGTACAGTACATGTTTGATCAAAAACCTTACTTTATTTCCCTTTCCAGACTCATCATTTTCAGTAGCTTCCTGCTCACCCTGAACAATAACAAAATCACCGCGTTTCACCCAAACAAGTTTATTGAATTTTGCCGGCAGCATGGCCAATTCTTCACTATCTTTTCCTATATCAACCTCATACAAATTTCCTCCCCTAGAAGCCAAAATTTGAGCAATGTGTTCGTTCGCATCGAAATCGGGTTCAGGAAATTCATTGAGCACCTGATCCGTAAGATGCTTTCTATACTGCGATTTTCTGCTTGTGCCTGACATCTTGATTTCGTTTGTTTTTTATGGTCTTATCAGAACTGTTAGTCCTTTCCTTCAACACAACGCAATACAATACTAATATATAAACATTCTTTTCGAAAGCAACGAAAAAATGAAATACCAGCACAGAGTAGATGTTAACAAAATGAATAGTTGAAAAAAAGTTGAAAGGAAGAAAAAGTTGAAAGTTGAAAGAAAAAAAGTTCAATTTCGATGGCTCCGTCAAAACCAGTGATCATCAAACTTCGTATACTACGAATTTCGGACTGACACACACCTCCTCGATATCCAACTCGTGGGTGCCTCACAGTCACAAACAACTAATTCTAACCCACACACATATCAACTACCTGCTCAGTTCCAATCGGACATGAATTCTTATAGACGAGCTGCCTTATTCCTTTTATTGTGCACTGTAGGAGGAAGTTCCTTCGTTCTGAATCGACAGGATGTTCGACGACGAAAAATGGGTCCTTCTTTTGGATCATCATTTCAAGTTTGCATTCCAGAGAGAGGGGTAACTTTGAGAAGCGTGTCCGAACGCAATAGTAGTAATCATAATGACAGCGAGAGTTCAGTCGATGATGAAGTTACCGTTATGGAATCGACTGAGTTATCTGCTGAGAAGGATGGTGATGGTGAGGATGTCAGTAAATTGGTAGCGACCTTGACGGATGGGGAATGGTCTGAAATAAGTGCCATCGTAGCAGAAGCGGGCGACGATAAAGAGATGTTGGAAAATATTGTTGCTGATGCTTTGCCACGGTTTGATCCACGTTTAGTTATGCTGTTTAAGAAGGTTGCAGCGTCTCCCAAAAGTAACGATGAGCCTGATAATATTAAGGATTTACGAAAAGTTGCTGATATTCTTGTGTTTATCATGGACAAAAGGTTGCAAAGCGGTCGTGATTTGTTAAAAGATCTTTTAGATGCAGGAGAAATTCGTAAATTGGATTCATTAATTGGAAAGGCACAGAAAGAGAACCGCTTAGATATGGCATTCTTCACAGTATTGAACATGAACATTAAAGACGCCTTCGATGAAGCGCAAAGCGAAGGAAGTAACATCACTGGTGGGCCTGTCGCGATGACGGATATGGCCTCTAAGGATGATATGGAGGAGCAAGGATCGGGTGCAAATAGACTTCAAATATTGCAACATATTTATACAAGATGCCAAGAGGAGGTGGAGAAAGCTGTAAAGCCAGGAGTTGGTCTGCTGAACAAGCTCCTTCGAACTGAAATGCCACCAATCCGAAAGAACCAGATGCAACATTACCTCTCTCCACAATCATCTCTAACTTTGCCCGATGGGAAAGTTATACCTTTGCAAACTTCAGGGAAAGCATTGGTTCCGCCTATGGAATTAGTGTCAGCAATGGGTGACGCTGTGAAACAGATCCGGGCTGTTGAAAAGGCAGGTGGTACTGATAGAAAAACTGCCGCTGATCTCGTTGAATCTATTCGACAGATCGCAATTGAAGCTAGATTTATCATAATGGAAGCCTACGGTGAAGGCAGCGAAGACCTGAAATCATTTCAGAATGGGTTGCAACCAGTATTTCGACCTGGACAAAAGTTAGAGAAGAAGTAATCTGGTGGTCAGGAATATAACTAATTAGACAGGACATGTCTTTAACTTTTCGATTATTGCTATGCTTTCACGGAATATTTCATTATTATGAATGTTCGACACTATGCAGTGCCAAAATTTCGCAATTAATCTTATGGCGGAAGTGGGTGGAAAGGGATTTAACTTGATACATTTTTGTGGGTGAATTTTTTCGTTAACTTGATTAATAATATGAGGCACTTTATTTTTCTATTTTCATTTCTTAACTCGTGCGACCTACATGAACAATCTTTATGCGAAGAATCTTCCGCTTACAGACGCATTTTTCATCAAAATAGGTATAGCGCATACAAACCGACAAACGTGCAAGGCATCTGAAATTCCCAGCATCAGATACTGACCCATAAACGTACAAAATAGTAGACCTTAGTTCGAAATCAGTTAAAAAGGCATTGCATGCATAAAGAATTTTTTTCCGCATGGGAGACAACGGAAGACAGTCTCACAGCCTTCATTGAATTAATATCATAGATAATTATATTGAAACGCCAGGCTTTCATAGACGCAAGAAAGACTCTACATCCTTAGGTGGAACAATTGATAGACTTGTGTGCTTCAAAGGCTTCTGATTTAGTATCTTCCTATTCTATTGGATATCCTTTCCTTTCAATCAAGCAATCAACATCTAAATATGGCTATTGCTTAGAAATTGTTGTCGTCGCGAGGAAGCAAAACATTAAGATTGCTATTATTCTCTATTCGAATTACGCGACTTGTTTCATCCTAACAGTGCGATCATGTCGATGTCCACTTGGTGTAATATGTAATATGTCATGATCCTCTTCGTGGGAGTGAGGAATTAGTCGTACATCGTACATCTCTAAAAAAGCAAAAAATCTTTTCAAAATCAAGCGAACTCGTCCTCGTACGTACGTACGATACCAATACACGATATACGATCCGATTTTATCTCACACTCTGAGGTATAATAACTGATCTCTAAATAATGACCACTACCTCATACTGCGCATATACGTCAGCCAATTCAATTTTCTCGACACCCACTTCCCCGACCTTCGCACACACCGAAAACCCCGTACATCTCTACGACCAGTTCACTTCAAGTCAAGAACTCAGCACCAACCAAAAACGCAACAGAGCCATAACACGTGAGCTCACGGCATGCGTAGTACATGTGTGTACGTACGTACAGTACCTTTCTCTTTTTCCACCCCCACCCAAAAACTCAGTGACGTATTCGTACGTAGCTGCTGCGTGCTTCCTCCCCCCACTTTGAGTCGTTTTTTCCTGCTTACGAGGAGAGAATGCTGTGCGTGCTATTGATACCTACGTCGCACTGAGATCCCCGAGCGAGGAAAAAAAGAAAAAGTGGTATGTGCACTCGCGTACCTACGAAGAATATTTCACAGCTTTTCCTTTCTACGTACATTTTCATAGCAACGACGAAGTTGGATCTGTTCCCTATTTGTCATATCCACTCACCATCCATCTCGATCGACCATGAAGTTCACCACTGCCGCTATTGTTCAACTGGCCTTGTTGTCTGGAAGCAGGTATGTCATGTCGTAAGGAATAGGAGTTGTGTTGTGTTGTGCAGTGTGCAGTGATTGTAGTTATGCCGTTTTCTGCTTTCTCGTCAACGAAGACACGGAACATGTATGTAGAAACTTGGATTAGTTGGTTGGAATTTCCTTGATGTTGTTGCTGTGGCTTTGGAGAGAGAAGTATATTGCAATCGTTACTCATTACACCGTTTTATTTTATCGTTGTTGTCGTTGTCGTTGTCGTTGTCGTAAACATCATTACCAATCAACAGCGCCTTTATTGTTTCCCCTAATACCGTTCGTGGAGATGTCGTTCTCGGTATGGACTGGGGTGCTCTTAAGGAATCCAAGCAGATGAAGGTTAGTGTTTCATTAATGTGTGTTTGTGCGTTGTAGCTAGAGTGCCCGTACCTGTGTGTTTGTATTTCTGTTTGATGGGATATATTATTTGTGTATGATGAGTGTTTAGGCGATGAAGCTAGCAATATTGTTGCTGTTGCTGCTGTTGTTGCCATTACGAAAATAAGTATTTGAAATCGTAACCACACTGTTCTTCAAACATTCCGTGTCTGTACATGATATGAATCTACACGACTTAATCTGCTGATTACACGCAGCCCTTGCCCGGAAGCAATGCACCTGCCGCTCCTGCTGCAAGTAGTTACTCCGCCCCTGCTACCCAGGCTGAATTCTCTCTTAATGGAAGTACGTCTGCCGCTAGTGTTGCCACTGGAAATCCATGGAGTCAGCTTGCAGGATCACAGCAGATGAAGGTGCGTACAAGAACAGGGGCTTTTGCGGGAGGAAATAGAATGGAATCCAACTGTGTATTTCCTTCTTTTTATCGTCATGGGATGTCTGGAGATGGTTTTCTCATGATGCATTGTTTCGTAGATACAATTCTTTGAATTCTGTGTCTCTTTTATGCTTTGATTTAAAGAAACTCATATATTCCTGTTTATGTATTGCTTTTGGTTCATGTAGCCTTTGAAGCCTGCCGGAAATGCTGGAAACAGTTACTTCGATAACTTGGGCTCTGCCCCCGCTGCTGCTGCACCTGTTGCCCCTGCGGCTCCTGTCACAACTGCTGCCGCCCCTGCTGCTACCACAATGTCCGCCTATGACTTGCAGTTTGCCGCCATTGCTGCTGCTGCCAAGCCTGCTGAACCTGCTGCTCCTGCCGCACCTGTAGCATCCACTCCCGTAAGCGCAGGAGCTGCTTCTGGTGTTACCTCTGGAAATCCATGGGGGCAGCTAGCCGGATCACAGCAGATGAAGCCCTTGAAGCCCTCTGGAAAGTCTGCTAACTCTTACTTTGATACCATGGGCTCTGCTCCTGCAGCCACCACCTATGCCCCTCCTGCCGCCGCCGCTCCTGTTGCCCCTGTGGCACCTGTTGCGTCTGCGCCAGTAAGTGCCGGTGCTGCTTCTGGTGTCGCTTCTGGAAACCCTTGGGGTCAACTTGCCGGATCTCAGCAGATGAAGGTAAGTTGAGAATTTTTATCGACAAGACAGTTTCCTTGCGCAGAACTTAATCAATTTTTCTTTGATAGCCATTGAAGCCTTCTGGAAAGTCTGCTAACACTTACTTTGACACCATGGGTACTGCCCCTCCTGCTGCAACCACATACGCCCCTCCTGCCGCTGCCGCCCCTGTTGCCGCTGCATCTGCACCTGTAAGTGCCGGAGCTGCCTCTGGTGTTACTTCTGGAAACCCTTGGGGTCAACTTGCTGGATCTCAGCAGATGAAGCCCTTGAAGCCTTCTGGAAAGTCTGCCAACAGTTACTTTGACACCATGCCTGCCGCTCCTGTTGCAGCTGCCCCTGTTGCCGCTGCATCTGCACCTGTAAGTGCCGGAGCTGCCTCTGGTGTTGCTTCTGGAAACCCTTGGGGTCAGCTTGCCGGATCCCAGCAGATGAAGCCCTTGAAGCCCACCGGAAAGTCTGCCAACAGTTACTTTGATACCATGCCTGCCGCTCCTGTTGCCGCCGCTGCCGCTCCTGTTGCCGCTACATCTGCACCTGTAAGTGCCGGAGCTGCCTCTGGTGTTACTTCTGGAAACCCTTGGGGTCAGCTTGCTGGATCTCAGCAGATGAAGCCCTTGAAGCCCGCCGGAAAGTCTGCCAACAGTTACTTTGACACCATGCCTGCCGCTCCTGTTGCAGCTGCCCCTGTTGCCGCTACATCTGCACCTGTAAGTGCCGGAGCTGCCTCTGGTGTTGCTTCTGGAAACCCTTGGGGTCAGCTTGCTGGATCCCAGCAGATGAAGCCCTTGAAGCCCGCCGGAAAGTCTGCCAACACTTACTTTGATACCATGCCTGCCGCTCCTGTTACAGCTGCCCCTGTTGCCGCCGCTGTCGCTCCTGTTGCCGCTGCATCTGCACCTGTAAGTGCCGGAGCTGCCTCTGGTGTTGCTTCTGGAAACCCTTGGGGTCAGCTTGCTGGATCCCAGCAGATGAAGGTAAGTTTTGGAGAAGGA
>Ga0115008_10001668_pt1 | contig 18198 bp, 12 predicted proteins | sample FraStrMetagenome_FD_87164 | JGI IMG/M metagenome (GOLD analysis project Ga0115008, IMG submission 87164) | Marine eukaryotic phytoplankton communities from Arctic Ocean - Fram Strait ARC3M Metagenome | ecosystem: Environmental > Aquatic > Marine > Oceanic | place: Fram Strait | collected...
TGTACATAATTTGTATAAATTTAAAAGACTCAAAACATATTCAAACCACATCGTTGAATCCCGAAATTCAAAGACACATCGAAAACACAAGATAAAATGAAACAAAAAAAATTATTTAATTCGCAAAAATCGGAAATAAAACGTATGGTTTGATCTTTTTTAGGAAATATAAACGTAGGTGCACCCCTTTCTGAGAGGTTAACACGTCGGAGAACACCTATTTTGCATAAACATTCGACTTTTTCACGTAAAGTTTTTTCGTAGCACTTAGGTAGCACGAATGGGCGCGAGTGATATGACGTTACATCTAATTTTAATTCAATTTTGTATGGCTTACCTGTCCACTGGCCCATCTTTCCGTGGAACATCCGTTCGAATTTACTTCAAAAGTCGTATAGGCCTTTCCGTTTAATTTCAGTTAAATGTGTACACTCTTGTACAATTTCATTTAGATTGGCTTTCTCGTATTTTGCATCAAAAATACGTTGAAGTCGCGAATCATCAGCATGAAGTATGTAGCTTTCTTCAATATTGTAATTGAAGTCATTCGCGCTTTTTGGTTTCTTCATTGAAGTTGAAACATCATTCCAAGAAATTGATTGGTCATTGAAGTTGAGAGAAATTCCAACTTTCTGAAGAAAATCACGTCCTAAAATTGCATCGTAATTAGAGACTTTTAGAACGAAGACATTTTTTGTTTAAACAACACAGTCGGATTTAATTCAGGTAAAGTAAATTCTGCAATATATTTAGAGTCAATCAATAACGTACCCGCCATCTTGTGCTGGAATTTTTTTCTGTGTAAATTCTTTTGAAATTATAGATCCACTAGCTCCTGAATCTAATAAAATCTTTATTTTTTTTGAATTTTTATCAAATTCATTTTTTTCTTCTCATATTTTGAGAATCATATTTTTTTCTTTATATGAATGGCCTGTCAGTTTGGACCTAAGACTAGTGAAATTAATTTTAGATGATAATAAAAAATCAAAATATTTATCAACTCTTTTGTTTAATTTAAGTTTTTTGTAATGTTTATTTCTTGTTCTGGATTTTGTCTTGGATTGAACTGGACCTGCTTTTCAAGCTTGGTCATCATTGCTTTGTCACTAGAAGACTCATCCAACTTCAACTCTTCGAAGTTTTTGAGTTCCTTTTTGCTGTGTTTGGAAGGCTTCTTGCCTTTCCTTACTTTCTTGTTGTCCATGAAGTTCATGAAAGCTTCATTAAAAATCGTTTGCACTTCACAATTTGAGTTGACGTGCCTGACATAATTGGACTAATTTTTCTTCACTGTCTTGGCGTGGCATTTCATAGTACAGCACTCTTCCGTGGTATGGCCGCAATTCTTGCCATGTAGGAGACAGTCTCCCTTGAGAGTGTTGTCGCGATCCCTATGTAATCCAACTTTCCTTTTCTTTCCTGAAGTTTCCTTTCGACCTCGGGTTCAGTTAGTTCTAAACGTTCACAGAAGTGTACTAACTCTGCTAGAGTATGATTCAACGGATCAAAATCTAGGAGAATCATGGCTTTCTGCGAAGAACTTGGCATTCCGAACTCAAGTGAGTCCAACCTTTTGTCATTGAGTAGTTTGCTTTCTTGATTTGCGGTTGGAAAATGAACCAACATCTCGTTGATTTCACATACGGAGGATACGAATTGCGCGTCTTCATGTCCCTAGGCTTGCGTAAGAAACGCCTCATGAATCTTTTCTGGGTCTGGAGGGCCTTGGCAGGGAACACATAGACAATGTTATCAATCCAATAATGAGTGATATTTATTTCTTGAATTTGATGAATCTCTCCCACGTACTAGTTATTGCTTTACCAAACTAAATGGCTTCATTTTTTGTATAACAACACAACAGAAATAATGATGACAACTAGGTATTACATTCTAGTTGCTTTTTACTTGATTCATTTAATGAGAAAAGTTGATAAGTTGTTATAGGCTCATCCTGAACGTGTTACAACTTGTATATATAGGAATGATTTGTTCACACATTTGTACATAGGATTTCATTAGGCAACACCCACTCCGAGAATCCATGAGTTTAAATGGAAAGTTAAATACAGGAATTTGCCTCCAAAATTTACTCCTTCTTGTTGCAGGTGTTGCAATATCTGGAAGATCAATCAAGACCTGACATTTTGTATATGATAATTTAATCTTGTGCATGATATACTCTCTCCCTTGGAAAGCTCACAAGGAAACCCTGAAAATCAAATCAATATTTGAAACAATGCATTCTATAGAGCTGCATGTAGATTTTAATTTTGTGGACATGTAATTAGTAGAAGATTTGCAGTGGCTACTGCTTCAATACGGGGGCATTTGGCCAATTAATTTAATGAAGTGGGAGTCCTTAGCTTAAAAAGGGTTTACGTTTTGTAAGGCCCTTTACTTGTATGAGCACTGAGGACAAAGTAAGTCTGAAGGACAAACTGGAATGATAACTTTGAACTTGAAAGTAGATAAATTGCAATTGATAATTTTATCTGCGCCGTAGGCGCATTCTATTTCTCGTCCGATTTATTACGTATGTAGGGTTATTTGTAAGTAGAAGTTAGTATTGTTTTCGGTACCCATTGCACTAACTTTGTGATCAGAAGAAAACATCAATTTTAAATTCGTTCAGAGATCATCAAACAATTTTCTTTTCAATCATCATACATAGGCAAAGAAAATACACAAGGTGAACAAAAATGCTTAGACAACATCATTTATATATTACTCAGTACTATACTCTACCCTGCCAACACTGTCCCGACTCCTACAATCAATAGATACGGCACTCAAACTCATGCATACATTTGTTTGTTGTTTTGCAAGCTGAAACATTTTTTTCTCTGCTGTCGCCTCCCTCTTATTAACTTATACTATATCTAAAAACTTACCTAAGCTGGTTAGAGGAAAAAAACTGCGCACGAGAGACGAACTCAATGGCGAAATCACCGGCAGCACGATATTTCAGGACTGACAATGCTCCACAAGCAAGTCCGATATTCTTCGGACTCCTTTTTTCAGAACAAACTAGGAATCTGATTTAAGTAACAACAATAATGATTCTCTTCCACTTTGACTTCCAAAGTCGTGATGCTCAACAGCAGCTGAGAAGACTTCTTTTCACCGTTCATCCTGAAGCTCCACAAGAAGACACTTCCCACAATTCGAGTCTTTACTTAATGAGAGAGTGTTTATTTTTTTCGAAGCCCTAAGTGATCTACGTTTGAAGACAAATATATTTACTAATTGAAATGGCTATCCAATGCTGGAAATGCCTTTTATTACGAGTTTTCTTTTTGGTTGCGATGGGGGATTGAGGCGACCTTTTTTTGTGACAAATTTTCTTTGGTTGGGGTGGGAGATTAAGGCAATCTTTTTTTTGGGACGAGTGGTTTTTGGAATCGACATGTAAGAGAGTTTTTACCCGGGACGAACGGTTTTCTCTCGTTTTTTTTTTAACACGAGGACGAAGCTTCAAGAAAGGAAATGTCGGCAACATGGTGAAACTTTTTTGACTTTTTTTATTCAGAGCGATTCGCCTACGGTAGTGGAGGTAAGTATGAACCAAGAGAGAACACAACCGGATATTATGCCAGAGATGACGAAGAACTGGGACTGGAGAGAAGCGACGACTGCATCAGTATCAGATATTGACGACGAGCATTCCTTTCAAATAAATAAAATCATTTTTTTCATTTTTTTCTTTTTTTCGGTGCAATAGAAGTTGTATTGCTGTGGCTACGGAGGGTGTGCGCAAGTACACTCGTGTCCTGGACGTTCTTGCGTAAGTCAATACAATATCTTCTAGCGGGACGTGAATGTTTATCAGCCACAGTGCTTTAACAGTAATAATAATAATAATATTACTAGAAGATTATAGCCTATCTATTTGTGTGGCACTCATTAAGGAGAGTGCAATGCGTATTGCAGTGAACGTAGTGTGTAGGCTGTTGGAGTGTGTAGGTTTGTACTACAGCACGAGATATTGTTATGTTTAGAGGTATTTTGAAATTTTTGGTTAGCTGCATTCGTCATTGCCCGGAGGATATGCCTAGCGCTGTGAATGGAAAAGGTATTCCCAAGCACCTGTTTCGCCCATTGGCCCGGAGTTTGGGCATGGTAAGTGTTTGTGTACCATTTGTCACCGAAAGTATTTTCCAATTTTTTGTTGCGTGATTGAGTATGTTCTTTTGACGTGATTTCCGCAGGGACATTTGTATGAGAAGTGAGATGTGGGTAGAGGTTTGTCTATTTACATAGTCTGTGTGGAGGATGGGTTCATTGTGGGGTTTGTGGGAGTAAAGGTATTCTTCGGCTAACGGACCTATTCTTCCTAAATGGTCGATGGTAAATGGTAAGAGACAACTCATCCGGTTTGAAGTGGTTTGAGATGTCTGTGCGAGTGATGGCGCCCATAGGGATGGAAGTTAGTGAGCTCATCATTGAAGGGAAATGTAATTGGACATCTTTGGGTAGGGTTGGCCATAGCTCACGAAGTCGTAATATAGAGTATTGTCGATACAGCTTGCGAGTCGTTGGGTATAATGGGCAATGGAGGGTGTAGGTGAGTAATTTGTCGTTACTTTCCAACATTTGTGGAGAGTCGGATACACTAACATATTGAGACACGTTGGCCCTGTAGGTTTGGAATATGTTTAGCGTGGAGGATCTCCAGCTCCTATATGAGTAGGTAATGTTTTTGGGAAGTAATATGACAGGCACTGGTGGTTCTTGCAAATTTGGTGAGTCTACTAATTGTGGTGTCATACCATGGAGTGCTGACCTTATAGTGTTCGCTATAGGTTTAATGAGATGAGGGATTGATTTAGCTGCGGCATCATCAAAGCCTAGTCCGCCCAAGCCACTTGGTGTCGATGCTACATACCATGAGTGTGCCGGTAGGGTTGTTTGAGCACTATGATGCACTGCGATTTTTGCTATGAAGTGTTGGGCAATTGTGTTGATTGTGTTGGTAAACTCGGATGTGTGTAAAGAAGAGGATTGTGAAGTGGTTTTGTTATGAAGCATATCTGTGAGGAGCAAGTGGGATGTGTAGTGTTGTAGCGAGAACTTGAATAGGGCTGTTGCAATGTGGGAGTCAGATATGAGGGTGTGCAACGTTGAGACGGCAGAGGTAAGTTTCTGTATGGTTTTATTCTGATACTGTGTGACAAAGGCACTATTTCCTATGGGTGCTCCAAGGATCCGCACTCCATTCAGCGCCTCTCCCTTAGCGGTGCCCCCACAATATTGTGTTAGGACTTTGGTGAGGGAAGCGGCATGGTTTGCAGAGAGGTATGGTAGTGGGGATATGTTTGTGGTGGATGTTAGAACTTGGCATTTTTGCTCCTTGAGCTTGCAACCTAAGGGATGGCCTATTTCGTTAAATTTTTCAATAAAATAAAGTAAATCAACATAATGTAAACTTAGTGTGCAATCATCAATGTATGACATTAATATTGCATTGCTGCCTAAGCCATCATCTCCTGGGTCGTCATTGGATTTGCGAGTCGCTGCTCTTTTAGATAGTTCCTTGGAAATGGGTGAGAGTACCTCATGGAGTACTAAGCAAGCAAGGAAAGCCGCAAAAGGACAACCTTGGCTCGATCCTTCTTGTCGAAGGAAGAATTCGCGTTCACCAGCAGGGTTTCGGTACCAGCATTTGGAGGGTTGGTAATAAAGAACATCGAAGAGGGGTAGAAGGTGAGGGAAGTGCTCATATATTAGATCCCTTGCTTTCACCATGCTGATGGTGTTAAACATATTCACTAAATCTAACAGTAGGATGGCTCTGGAGGGAGGAAGGGATAAGTATCTTTCTGCCTGTGTCTGCATGGTATGTGCTACAAAGTCCAGTCCTGCATGTAAACCTATGGCAAATTGATGGGGGGCCAGATGCACTGCTATCACGTCACGAGATATTGACATAGCATGCGCAGTCGCTATACGTCGCCAAGCAACACCTATTCCTATGGGTCGGATTGCCTGGCAAGTTGGGGGATCTTTGTAGAACGAAACGCTCTCTGCATAGGATAGGTATGTCTGTATATCCTTGGGGATTGTGCCCTTGAATATAGATCCCATGAGAGTAAGTAATGTGTCTAGGTTTGAGTAATCATCATCACTTTCTGAGACAGAGTGGCATCTAGTGAGGAACACATCGCGGAGAAAGTCGGTCGAGTCGGCATATGGCCCAGCTGCAGTATCCCTGGTAAGTTTCCGAAGTGTCTTCAATATTAAGTGTTTATCAAAGAGACGATTCCGAAATTTAACATCAGAGGTGGAAAAAATGTCAGCATGGAATCTATTGGTTGGTTTGGGTATGTTGGTGGTTGATTCGAAAGCAGTAGGGGGTGGGTGCAGGTTTAGTACTTTTGGTAGATTTGCAGGTGTGTATGGCATTGCTGGGAGAGGATCCTTTAGGAGTTGGGAAGCTTTTCGCCAATTATCATTATTCGCAGCACGGGTTATGTGATCTTTCCGTGTATCAATGGTTGGTTGTGCATATGAAGGTGAAGCAATGATTGAAGTTGCATTTCGATGGAGGGTGCTGAAGCGTCCTTCTCGGAATGTTGCAATGCGTTGACGAATTAGTTTTTGATAGTTGCGAGGTTCTGTGGAGGTAGGTGGAGCAAGAAGAGTACCTTCAAAAAGCAGAGCCATCTTCCATAGAGGAGAAGAAGATGTCTCATATGCTGGTATTGTAACATCATGAGCGTCTTCATGTGGTGCTAAAGCATGCGATAACGAGTAATAAAGTTTATAAGCAATACTGTTCAATTCTTTTTTAGTTTTATGATCTAACCTATGGTAGATTGACTTTCTAAAAGAGAAAGGAACAGCATCCAGGCGGTGCATATAACGTAGGCTCGTCTTCCAATTTTCAGGGACATTGGCAGTTAAGTTTGGAAGCGGAGGAAAGTGCGTGAGAATTATATCAGAATTGGGAGCAGTTCGGGTGATGGCCTTGTGTGTGCCTCGCATGTGGGATTGAAGTCGGGTTTGTGAGCTGAATAAAGTTGGTTTGTTTGGTGGGCAAAGAGTGCACTGTATCACACCGGCATCTTTCTAGAATTGAGGAGGTATTGAGAGTGTTTCAGTGGGGGAGTGAGAGTGGCGTAGGTGATATTGTATAAGAGCTGGTTTGTTTTTGTATAGATTCAGGGAAAATGTGGGGATGGGACATAGTCAAGTTTTATTCTTTTTTCGACTCTTCTTATTATGGAGGCAGCGCCTGCGCCTTTGTTCAAGTTCTTCTACTTGGCAAAGTAAGTCATTTTTGGATTGGTGGAGGGCGGTATTTATGTCACCGGCGATGTAGACATGATGGACCAGCTCAGCTAGTCTGGTCTTTTTGATGTAGCATCTGAGTTTTTCGGTACGGATTTTGTGAGCTTAGTTTCAAACTCATGCATCCGGATGGACTCATCAAAGTTTGTTTCATCGTCTGATTCGTTTTGGGTGGTGGAGGAGTCATCATGGTGTGGTGATTCATATCCGTCCTCCCAAGTGGTAGGCGGGTTGGAGTTATTAGGTTCAAAGGAGGCCTTAAGAGAGGCTAACACAGTGGGAGGTTGGGTAGCAGGTGGCGAAGGGGGTTTAGGCCTTTTCATGGGTAAAGTTGGAGGTTCCAAAGTGGTGAGGGGTAGAAGATTTTTGGGGCGTAAGGATGTAACATTCGTTTTGAAGGGAGGAGGCATCGATAGGCTCGAGGTAGTAGTAGCGGTGGTGGAGGGGGTGGTTGCTAATGGGATTTGTGGGGGAAGTGCCTGGGTTGGAAGAGTGGTGTCGCTTGGGTCATCTGGTGGGGTGAGCCCATCTATATGTGCACCGGCTGGTGAAACAGGAGTTGAGGGGGGATCGGAACTAATATATGTGGTGATGATAGGGGAGGGAGCTGGCGAAGCAATGGAGCCAAAAGTGGGGGTAGTAGCGATGCTGTTTGAACTTGGTACTGGTAGAGTGACGCCAAGAGCTGTTGCATAGTGTGACAGAGAGGATTGGCAGTTCTTAAGCACATTGTTGAGGATTATCGAATCCGGGGTGATATTGGCAACTGATGTGGTTGGAGTTATGATGGAGAAGATATCTGAGCGTTCTTTAGAGGAGAACCAAGACCTGATTACTGGTTCTGCCTCCGATTGGGGACAAGGACGCTTCAAGAAAAGTCTGGTACATAGGATTTTATGTTTCGTATAAAACATAGTATAGGAGACAATGTTTTTGTTGCGCAACAGGGTGTCTCTTGTTGAGGCGGAGGTTGGGTCTCGGATGCATGCAGTAACTATGGATGGGAGGGAGGACATGATTCCTTCTCTAGTGAGGATATCTTGCACTACACGAGCAACAGATGTGTAATACGAGGTAAGTCGGCTCCTATCGCTTGCGGATGGACGCGTGGGAATGGGAATCATGGTGACTGGTACCCCCAGAATGGTGAGGGGTGATGAGGGCGAAACAGAGTTGGGGAAAAGTATGGGGGAGAGAGTGGCCATATCGGTGGCATTCGAAACAAAAAGGATATAAACGTCTGCCTTGTGATCTTTCGTGAATTTGTAGTTCGCGCGAGCCTGAATCCCGAAGCTTTGACGGAAATAGCCGAGGAAGTGGAGCTTGGACACTCCGTCGAAAGAATGCTTGACAGAATGGTGGAAGCTGTCAGTGAGGAGGTCCAGGTGAAGTTGTTGTCTGCCAGCGCATTTAGGGGGGATTCCAGAGATGAATGCAAGAGGGCAGAAGTGAGGGCTATTCAAGGGAGGAATGAGAAAATAGATGGAATCAAGAATGGACTTTGTTGTGTTGAGGGTATCACGGAGAGAGTCTATTTTTGTATGCCATTTTTCGAAGACGAATTCATACAAAAATGAGTTCAGGGTCAGGTATCGGTCGGACCCGAATCTCGCAAAGTCAACTGCCTTGGTTGTACTGGAAGAGATCTTAGTCCGAAATTGGATGGAATAGTTTGGTGAGTCACCAGATAGTGATACAAAGTGCACTTCTGAATAGTCTAGCGCATTTTGGAGAGTGGGTGGGACGGGTTGGGTTTGGAAGGTCGCAGTGAGAAAAGACTTAATGAATGTAGGTGCCACGCCGTTGTTGTGTATGGCGACAATCGCTTCAGCAGTCGCGGTGGATGCATCGGGTTGGACCCGAAACTGACAGATTAGGAACAGGGTAGTGGCACTATGAGTAGGCAGTGATGGTAGAGTTGATACGGCGTTTCGATAAGAAGACATAATGGGGGTAGAGGTAGGCGGGGAGGAAAGCGAAGAGGGCGAAAGCGGAGAGTACTGTGATGTCGTAGAGGTGGACGTCCTAGTTACAAACTGTATTTTTGTAATGGGAGGGGAAAGTTTTCGTTTGAGATTTCGTCGAGTGTTCGACATATCTCGAGGGTAAGTGCAATGATGTAGACGGGTATGAGCTTGATCTTGTAGACAAGGGTTGATGCCGTTTGTCGAACATGAGGAAGGTTGGATTGAGGTTTCAGTATAGTTTTTGAAAATGCAGGATGTCTCGTTGTTTAGGGGACTCGTACATGTGGGATGGATTTTAAAGAGATTACTTAGAGGGGTGAGAATTTGTTTAGGGACTGTATCATGTGTAATTGATATGACCGTTGAAATAAGTGCAAGGTTGTGTTCACGTTGAACAGGAGATGGCGAAATGGTGGGAGGGATGATCATTGGTAAATTGGTAGAAATAATTGTGGTATATGTGAAGACCACGAGGTTGAGGTGAGGGTAATAGCATGTTGCGTAAGCGGGGGGTTGAGGAAAGGTTCATTTGATGAAGTGGGCTTCATGATGGGTAGGGGTGAGGTAGTAAAGTGGAATGAGAGAGGTTCCTCATTCCGATGTAGTGCGAGAGCACAAATTTTGGTCGTCAACTCGATTGGGAGTGTGGTAACATAGCGATAACATAATGTGATCGCGAAGTGGGGCCATGGAGGCGGCGACGGTCGGGGCGAATTGGGCATAATGACAAATAACAATCTGGAATCGTCCCATGTTAATCGACACGGTATAAATATAACATGCTACTACTACTATACTCTACCCTGCGGTCCAAAAAGTTGAATAAAAATCGAATAGGTACTTATCTAACATTGCTCATCGTGCGCGATATAATCTGCGCAAAAACCTAACATTCCAGCTGGAGGTTAAACCACATTGGCGCAGATTTTACAACCAACTCCTGTTTGATCATAGTTTCTAAGTTAAGTTGTGCATGCAGTAATGTTCGTATTGGGGGACAAGTCTACACACTTTTATGTACGGCGCAATCGAATTCACACAGCTACAATCAATCGTATTCGTTTGATTGTATCACTATTTATTTATTATTGTGCGAATTAACCGACTATTAGATAGTCTGAAGATCAAGCACGTCCCAACGAAAAGTTTACGAATCGTCCAGCGCAGAATAAAATTGTTGTAGGTGGTGGTGGTTGTTTATGTTTATGTATGCTATATTTATCTTTTGTGTTTGTGTGCGGATGTATGTATTCTTTTAAGAGTGGCAATATGACAAGTCTTGAATATGAAAATATCCATACTACATAGCGCCAGTACAAAAGTTAATGTCTAAGTATAATTTGTATTTTAATTTAGATAGAAAAAATAAGTTCTAATTAAATTTACATATTTTGTATTGTGCGATTAGAGAAAACAGCGTTATTTCCCCTCGTTTCTAAGCTCCACCTCGGTGCTCACAATTTTACCGAGGGAAGTGCGACCGAAAATGGTAGGCCTCGGTAATGAGAGAAAATACTGTTTTCACCCACGGTGCTCACCATTTTTGGTCGCACTTCCCTCGGTAAAATTGTGACTACCTCGGTCTCGGTCGTACGAAAGAAAAATACACGTGTATTTTTCCTCTCGTACGTTGAAACTCTTGGAAATATATTTTCCGGCTAAACCTGAATCGTATCGAAATCTAAGAACCATGAAAGAAAGAAATAGAGTGAATCTTATTCCTTCTAAATTTACTTTCCCATTCTAACTGAATCATTTTTCTGTCAATTATTGAATGTTCCCGTCGAAAGAAATATTTTCCACATTCACTTGGAAGAACACGCTCCGAAACAAAATTTCTTTGGCGATAGCTGCTAACCATCTGAGTGCACGGACATGAAGTACAATAAGATAATCAATCATCATAAAGCATGAAAGAACGAACATATATATAGCTAGGCACAAATGTCAATAAAGGTAATATTAATATTCATCTTTGATCATAGCGAATAATTAGCATGTTATGTTCTGTTCTATTTTCCGTGTTACTTTGGGAGGGTAGCATTTACAAAACCAAATTGAATTATCCTAATATATGTGGGAATGGCAGCTTAATGATATGCAATTGATAGCCCTTTTTATTTAATAATAATTATATTAAAAATGTTAAGTACATATATATACAATTTTGTGTTTAATTAATTCCTTTCAAAGAAAAACTCCGGCTCTAAAGGTAACATGAAATTTGTCGTAAAAAACCTATGTGTTAATGAGCCATCTGTCTTCGATTTCATTCTTTTCTTTCGTCATGTAAGTCATCAGCAGAATTATATACATAACTGGAGTAACTATATTTCTTCATATTTTATTTAAATAAACATATCGAACGTAGCTATGATTAGTGAAAATTTGATGCGAATTTATTTTTTCTGTAAGTAAGAAGATTTTTTAGGGAAATAATTATACCTATGAAGTATCGCGGCCCTTATATTTTATTATCAACACCCTCTAGGCGAAACGATTGATCAAGCTGTGTGAACGAGAGTACTGTAACGAAAGCATAAGAATTGTGAACTAAAAAGAACTTCTCTCCGTCGTGTCGGCTTGTATCCCACAGGCTGTAGGATATTTGTAAAAGGAGACGATGCTAGTTATTCCCTTTAAAACGACGAAAAATGTTGATATCGCAAAACCTTTACTTTCCTGGATAATTCAAAAAGAAAATCAGTCCCAATCACGTACAACACCGCAGTCATCATCGCCTCACTCAAAACCTCCACCGGACGGGGATCATCACGATTTGTTAACAGATGCAAATATATCCTCAGATAAATGCGCAGCCATCATTCGAAAGACGAGCAATGAGGGGATGAATGGTACAGCAGGCATTTTATCTTCCAGAGGTGCGGGTGCTCTAGTCGAAGATCCGAACGGTTCAAAAGGAAAGAACGGCCACGGGCTGTCTATGACATATCTATCAACAGAAGAAGCGGAAGAGGGACTGCTTCGCTTATCTGCACTTCGTCGGTCCTTAAGCTTGACTATTTCTTCGCGTGGACGAAATTCTGAAATTGACTTTAGCGAAAAGTTTTTAAATACAGCTATGGAATATCATGCATCGTTATTAGAATGTGAAAATAGAGGATTTTCCACAAACGATGGTGAAATTGACTTACATTTAGAGTGGGATTGCGCTTTTGAAGAAGATAGAGAGGTACGTTTGAATCTACCGGAACTCGGAATCTTTTTCTATCAAGTTCTAAACTTTTTTTATTTTTTGTGATGGCATGAATAGCCAATTGTCCAATCTTGTTTACTTTTTGAGCAAGCTGCAATTCTTTTTAACACTGGTGCACTAGAATCCTTCATGGCATCAGAAGAAGATATGTCGACGAGACGTGGTCTTACTTCTGCTGTTCATCGATACAATATGGCTGCAAGCATTTTCGCTCACATACGGACAGAAGTATTGCCCAAATTAGCATCACATTTGTCTGATAATAATTCAAACTCAGGTTTAACATTAGATCTTACACCTCCTTGTCTAAAAATGTGCGAAAGTATGCTATTAGCTCAAGGACAAGCATGTATGTATGAAATGGCACGTTTCCGCCCAATGCACAATGTTCTGGCAAAGATATCAATGGGAGCAGCCGAAATTTATGGCGAAGCATTATTTTCATCTCAGGATAGAACTGTGAGAGCTAAAATGACGGACGTGGAGAAATGGGGTGCTCATTTCAAAGCAATGAGCATGCTTTTCAGGGCAAGGGCTGAATATCATGAATCTATCTGTGCTAGAGAAACTGCTAACAAACAGGGAAAACCCGGTCACGGGCTTGAAATTGCAAGGCTCACAATGGCAGAATCTTTATGCGAACAAGCAATTATATTTGGAAATAAGAGACATGTTGATTTAAAAGTCATTGCAGATCTTAAACGAGCTGTTTTAGAACGAAGGAATCAGGCGGAGGAAGAAAACGATAAAATTCATCAAGAAAAAATACCATCAGCTCGAGAAGTAGAACCAACCCGCGGTCAGCGTATGTCTAAAATTGTGGCACTTAAAAAAAATTTAACTACTCTCTCCGTTCCTCTCTTTCGAAAAGGGCCACCTTCCCACGCCAAAAGTATGGTTGAAAAATATAAGGCGGAATCGAATGATATTGTTCATAGATGTAACAATATTGTACAAAGAGAAACCGATGCTGCAAGAAATACCTTGGCAAAGGTAAATTTACCTCAGGGATTGACCACATATTCCGCCTCCATGCAAGGCATTCCTCTTCAAACATGGCAAAAAGTTGAAGCTTGTCAACATGCAGACGAAATTGAAGGATTGAAAGATGGTCTTTGGGGTCTTCGGGAGCTTTCTGATATTGTGCATAAAACAGCGAATGACATCAACGAACAATTAGATGAAGATGTGAAACTGGACACTGACTTTAGGAAAAAATATCCCGGTTTTACTGGGCATGATGTTATGGAGGTCCAACATTCCACTCGTCGGAATATGGAGCAATGTGGAAAGCTCCTCACGAATGCTAAGACTGGAGATCAAATATTGCTTCAGTACTTACAAAAATTTGATTCTGATCCAAAATTTAAATTATTACAATACAGCAAACATCAGTTGGATAACCTTACTACTTCTGCGTCTAAGGTAAGCATATACACCGATATTTAAGATTTTACAGATGAATCAATTTTCTAATTCATTTTATCTCTTCTTTCACAGGGCTCCATCATTGATACTGATCCATTGAGCCGAGGCTTGGTTGATCTCTCATCATTAATACATGAAAGGGAGCATCTTTTGAAGTATTTAAAGCAGCAACATGACAGTTTTGATGTTCAAACTCAAGCTGATACACTTCAAGCCAATGATAGTCTTGATAATGCAAAAATGTTGAAAAAACTTATAGAAAAAAATACAGTTTCATTCAAATCTGTCCAACTGGAAATCAACGAAAATATAGAAAAGCAACCTGCACTTCTTTATACTGTTTTGAATGAAAATGAGAAATTCGTTCAAGCTCAGGCATCTGCGAACTCAAATTCAGCTGGGCAGAACTTTGTACCAATGATTGAGGAAGGTCTTGCTACTATTAAAGTAGTCAGTAAACAACTCGAGGACGGGCGAAATTTTTATACGATGATAGTCCCAAGGCTTAATCAACTGAAACAACACGTTTCTTTTATGAGTGTACGTCTTGCAGTCCAGCGTTTCGATCACGAGGACAATGCTAGAGCCCAAGATGAACGTTTAAAACAAGAAATCGAAGATGAAAAAGTAGCGAAAACCTTATCTTTGAGAAATACTACTGATTCAACAGCAAATTCCACAATTTCACGACCTCAAAACTATGGTGATGACGAAACAGATGTGGAAGCTCCAACTGGATCCTTCAATCCAACCGCTGCTTCTTTTTCACTAAATCCGCCATCTCAACACCCAGGTCGAGTTGGCACTAGTAGTTCCATCCCAAGAATTCCTCATCAACAAGGATCGGACTCATTTCATGCACGCTTACTTGAGCCGCCATCAGGTAGATCTTCTTCTGCATCTGAAGCTTTGATGAGACCACCACACACTTCACATTTACCTCCCGCAAATGGGCCAGCATCAATTTCCAATTTCGGGAGAAACACTGGAAGAAGCGATGAAAGCCCCTTTGTACCTCCCTCTTACTCACAGCAACCGCCAAATGCAGGCCAGCCAGGTATTTATTTTCAATCTCACTTTAAACCACCCCCCACAATAGTTGATGATGAAAAAGTCGCACGATTAGTGGCAATGGAATTTGATCCAGAGAAAGTAGTGTTATCCCTTCAGAAGTACGATAATAACTTTGATCAAGCATTAAATGATTTATTGCAGTGTTGAGGTACTTTTTAATGAATTCTGAGCAAGTGTCATAAAGATAGATGGGTTAAAAATTTGATTACTAATTCAATACAAATGCTGACTTAATCCATTGAATAATACTGAAATTAATGCAGTTAGGTAAACTCTTTGTTATCAATTATAAAATGTTTTCTAGAATTTAGACATACATAACTCAGGGAATCGGTTTATTTTTCATCATTATCTTAAGTTTGATTCTTATTTCAATTTCATTTTTCCATTACACAAATTCAATTTAATCATTGAAGGTTCCACATACAGCTCCAGCTGCTCCCTTTAAGACTTTGATTGCAAATTGAATATCATCCACTGAATGCAAAGCTGTCACTGTCAAACGAATTGATGGTTCGGGTATAAGGCGTATTGACTTACTAATATGGCCGGTTGAAACTACCAGCACTCCTTTTGTTCGACACATGTGTGCAATTTCGTTCATAATGTTTAGCTTTTCATACCGTGTTTTAGTACGTCCACTTTTCAAGTAGAGAAAGGCAATAGATGATCTTGTATCACTTGAAACAGTGCATTGATTAATTGTATTCAGTCCCTCAAATAAAGCTTTTCGATTCTGCTCTAACTTTGAAATGAGCTCCGGATGAGATTTAAGGATGTGAATACCTTTCGTTGCCGCAGCTGCTGTAAATGGTGGCGAAGCAGCCGAATAACAATATCCTGCACCAGAAAGTCTTTGATGTTCAATTAAATCTATATTTCCTAAGCAGACGCCACCAACACTTCCCAAAGAATTCTCCAATGATACAATAGTCAATTCTACGTGTGTCATGAGTTTTTTGTCAAAAAAGTCAATGCTTCCTCTTCCGTGTTTCCCAATAGTACCAAAAGAATATGATTCATCTACAATTAAACGGTATTTAAATTCCTCCTTGAGAGCAACAAGCTCATCGATGGGTGCAATATGACCATAGTTTTTAGATAGACCTTCGACAACGATGAAGCGATGTTGGTCTGTGTGATTGCGACCCAGTTTTTTATCGTTTGCTTTAATTTTTTCTAAAACACGTCGGAGATCATTCTATTTGTCGCCATGTATGGGAAATAAAGCATCAGATAGCTGTTCTACTATTCCAAAATTGGAAAGAACGATACGAAGTAAGATAACGCTATAATGCACTTACCATGTCATTGTGTTTAAAAAAATGCACGTTGGAACGAGACAGAGTTACACCAGTTTGCAAAGCTTCGTAAATACCATCATCTACTACTAATACATCTCCTCTTTTGGAGAAACATGCCACAGTTGAAGAAGCGGCGGATGCTGCGTCAGAATATAAAATAGCAGATTCGGCATTGAAAAAATCCGCTATTTCCTCTTCTAATGTTAAATGAACATCATGTGTGCCATAAAATCCACGTGGTCCACAAGCACCACAGCCATATTTTCGTAGGTTCGCACGAGAGACTTCCTTAATTTCTTCATTGGATGCAAAACCCAGAAAATCGTGTGAGGCCATATTTAATAAGGTTTTGGTGGGCATAGCCGATGCTTTTTTTTTCGAAGTATCTTTCATCTGTACAGCTTCCGCAAAGTCAGTCACTACAATATGAGATCCTTTCACTTCATGGATAACTACTCGATGTTCATCGGATATTTTTTGATCTTCTTCCGTTGTTAATTCCCTCCCCAAAGGTTTACGATTCGCAATCCATTCCTCAATCACTTCTTGTTTTTCACTTTCTGTCAACATTTCCCTCATATCCTTCTTCCAGTCTTTTCTTCGTTTGAAAGTAAAAATATAAATTATAAATGCGATTAAAGCAGTTTCAATCATAACATGAAGTGGTTCTTGTTGAAAAAGGTTTGTCCACCATGAGTAGTATAAATGTGGGAGAGCTGGGATGGAAGTAATAAGAGATGTTGGGATAGATAAGATGTCAGATGGTATCAATTGGCGGGTTAAGATTCCTGTCTTGTATCCTAATGAGTAAATCGAAGTCAAATTTGACATGGTTTAGATTGTGTTGGGTTGTTTCACGAAAGGTACTTTTTTGTAGTAATGAAAAACAAAACAATCTTCTTTGTCATTGTTTTCTCCTGTAAGAAACCTTCTTCAATTTTTTGTTTTTTGTTTTGTTTTGGAATAAGAACTTCGTACCTTGATTGTACGAGATCCCGTACTCCCATATCATATCGATATTTTCTTAAGTATGTTTCGATACATAGATAAATCCAATATTTCATATCATTAAGTATCAATCGTTATTTCTTTTACTTAACAACTTCAACGGAGCTCATTATCTATGTATTGTGAATGAAAATTATTTTTATGCATTAATTATCATCATCTTCATTTGGGACACAACGCTCCACAGCTACCATACAATTGTAAGAAGAGAAGCGACTTCTGGTGATGTGTGTTCTAGCAAAAATAATTCGTGACGTGTTTGCTTATATTCTTTATGGTTGGAAAGATTCATATACGTAGAAATCGTACAGAGAATTAGTCTACCTAACGTTGGGATCGAAATCTTCCTTATCATTCATTCAATTGGTCACAAATTAGTAGGAATTTGTTTCATATAATCTATTTCATTGAAGACTTTTCGTTTGGATTGTTTGTTGCTAAAATTATTTTTACAAGACAGGATTAATTTGGTAGGATAGGAGAGAAATCAGCAAGATCGCTGAAAGATTTCTTTGAAATTCCTCAAGAAGTAAATCGGGATACATCATTGAAATTAAAAAGTGGTGTATTTTTCCTTACACTTCTTCTATTATACAGAAAAGCGAAAGCTTCATTAATTCATTCGTTTCGTAAAGGTGGGTTAGTTAAAACATAGTGAATCATGACTTTTTCTTTATATTTTGCAACTACCTTTTGATGACAGAGATCGGAAAATATTCATTATTTTTTTGTATTTCACAGGAGAATGGCATCATCACTTGTAAGGTCGGTCGGAATAAGTTCTTCAATAAAATGTTATGATACAAGCTAGTGTTCTTTAGATTTGTTATGCATGTCGTCTAAAAATCTAATGAGCAATTCTAATGAAGGTAAGAAGTCCCATGGGGATCGTTTTCAAAGAACA
>Ga0115008_10001670_pt1 | contig 18184 bp, 10 predicted proteins | sample FraStrMetagenome_FD_87164 | JGI IMG/M metagenome (GOLD analysis project Ga0115008, IMG submission 87164) | Marine eukaryotic phytoplankton communities from Arctic Ocean - Fram Strait ARC3M Metagenome | ecosystem: Environmental > Aquatic > Marine > Oceanic | place: Fram Strait | collected...
CAAGGTTTTTTTCAAACAAAAAAAAAACATACAAAACAAAAAAAAAAAAGCACTTTAAAAAAAAAAAAAAAAAAAAAAAAATAAAAAAAATAAAAATTAAATTAACAATTCTTTAATTTCATCATATAATTCTTGTTTTTTTTTTGATTTTCCAGTAGAATATAAATAAGAAATATTCATTTTTTTACATAAATCATGAAGGTCGGATATTTTATAAAAACTTATTGCTCGTAAAGGTCGATTTGGGTTTTCTACATATATTTTATTAGAAAGAAGACTTTGTAATAAAGTAGAATCTATATTAACGACACATCCTGTAAAATTAGTACTAATATCAATTACATTAGTAGGTGATTCATTGTTAGATATAAATTCATAATAAATATTGTTACATACAACAATCACATTTAAATGATGATACAAGCATAGTGCACGAAAGGAGTTAATAGATATTTGTCTAGAATTAGCAATATCTAATTCAGTCTCAATTTTTTTAATTTTATTATCTTTTAATAATGATGGATTATTTCGAATTGTTTGAACAAAATTAAGTTTAAATTCTTTTTCAATAACAAAGTGTTTATTATCTATAGTATTGTATTCATCAATACCGTTATATATCATATAAAAACACCAAAATAATTTATCAAATTGCTTAGGATATGTTAAATAAGATTTAAAATTATTCTTCTTGGAATCTTTTTTAATACTAGTTTTAATATTATTTATATTTTGAGTAATACTTTTACTGGTTTTATTAGTTATTATATAATTTTTCAATTTATTAAAAATAATATAATTATTATATGTTTCGTTCAACAGCATTATTTTTATTACTATTTTTCTCTTTATTAAGATTTAAAATATTATCTATATTAGTATTTGAACTAGATGAAAAAAAAGCGCTTTTAAAATCATCTTTAACGAACTCTATTTCTTGTAATGATATATCTTGATCTTTAATATATTTAATATATATATTTAATTTATCTAATATTTCTTTAGGTATTAATGTTAAATTAACAAAAGATCCATTTTTATTTTCACTAATATCTATATTATTTTCATTAAATATTTTTAATACTTCAATCTGCCGTTGCTTATTTAATTTTTCAATAAAATGTTTAATTTCATAAATTTCGTCATACATCGTTATAAATATATAATTAGTTATATATTTATATATGTTTTTAATAGAAATAGTTAAGTTAGTGATGCAATTACAGATATATATGTATCATTTAATTCAAACTTTTGTCCAATAACTCTAACAGTAATTTTATCATTTTCGCTTACTGATGAAAAATTTTCATTTGAATAATGATGATCACGAGCAATAAATACAATAATAGGAGTGACATCTTCATCAATTTCTGCTTTAATTCCTGCTTTGGTAATGTTTTTAGCAACACAATCTATTAGCATTCCTTCAATAGGTAGACAAATTTTACACTTAAATAAAACTTCAAATTTAATTTGATTACCATTTTTAACTAAACCACTTGAGTATGATATAATTTTACAACTATCAGGTTTAACAAAACCTTCACATGTACATTTTCCTTCTATCAATTTAACTAATTTAGCCTCTAAAGTTTTTTTAATATTATTATCTATGTCATTGATATCAATAATAATAGGTCTAGATAAAATAGATTCAGTATAAATATTTTGAATCTTTAATTTTTTTTTTTTCATAATATTTCTATTGGTAGACATTTTTTTAGTTTCCATGATTAATCTATATAATAGAGTTATTTTTAATTCAATTTTTAATTCAATTAATACTAAATATTAAGTTTCCAATCACTAAGTTCAAATAGATGAGAATCATGAACATTAATAAACCAAGTCTTACTATTTTTTTTATTTAATGTATTATATCTAAAAATTAACTCTTGAAGACAACATAATTCTAATGATGTTAAATTTTTTGTATTTTCGGAATTATAAATAGATGCGTTTTCGGCTTTGTTAAAAACTTTAATAATATCAGCTTTCCCAGATTGGTCACATCTTTTACCTTTATTTTTATTTTTACTTCCTATATCAACTGTTTTAAAAATATACATATTATTTTTCTTAAAATAAGAAATATAACCGACAACATTATTTAAATTATTATAGGTATTTTTAAGGTTGGATACAACAAGTTTTTGGAAATTTTGTTTATCAGTCATTTTTGCTTGTTGCCATGAATCAGTATGTTTAATTAATAAAATACTATTATCGTTAAATTCTGTATTTATTGTTTCATTGTAGATATATATTCCATTAATTCCATCATATTCTAATATATTTTTATCAAAATAATCTTTTACAAGAATTTCAAAATTATCAGTAATTGTATTAAAATATAAATAATTTAATAATATCAGTTTATTTTCAAAAGGCAAATGTTCGATAATATGATCAATAATTAAACCATTAAGTATATTTACATCAATAGCATTTATATATATATGATAAACTTTACTTAGGGCAATATCAGTATCTTTATTTCCTCTAGTATTGTCATATTTTTGTAATATTTTATTATATTTATTTTTAACATAAGTAATAAACTCACTTTGTAAATTAGTTGTTTTGATTGCTGTCTTGTCTTTAGTTGGTATATTTTTATTTTGTTCAATAATAAAAGATTTATTCTTATGATATGGTATAGTCATTCTATCATATATAGAAATATGATTGTTTTGAATATTAGTTGGTTGAAATAGATAATATTCATCAATATTAATTAATTTACCATGTATTCCAAAACGATCAAGTAAATATTCATTTTTATCATTAATTAAAAAATCCAAGGCACTGTGAATATGTTCAATAGGATAATTATGTGTACTAGTTACATGTTTTATAATATCAGGTTTTTTAATAAAATAATGATCTTTAAATAATAATTTAATTCTTTTAATAACTTTATCATTATTAAATTCAATAAATGTTTTATCGTATGTATCTATATTGATATTTTCAGTTTTAATATTAGGTTTACATTCGTACGAACATTCGCTCATAAAATCACATATATTCGTGTAGGGCTTATCACCAACATTATATTCAATACTTTTTTTATTGGATAAAAGAATATTTATTTTTCTGTTAAATTTTTCTTCTGTAAAATTTATTTGACTATGATGAACAATGCAATCCACACATGTTTCTTTAAGTACTCTAGAAACTTTACCTATTTGGATTGCTTTTGTTTCTGCTACTCTGTATACATATAAATCAGCTGCTTCTGTTTCTGATTGTAAATCTGTTCCATGTAAAAATATCTGCACATTTCTTTTGTTAAATGGTAGACTACAATGACTTTTACTTCTTATTGATCTACCGAGAATTTGTTCAAGTCTACTTGTATTATACCAGGGCTCAAGTATATGTGACTGGCGTATATACTTTAAATCAATACCTTCAGAACCAGCACGAGAAATCAATATAACCTTGACATTTTCACCATCAGAATTGTTTTTATCTGTACAAGCGGTTATTTCTTCAACATTATTCTTTGAATAATATATATCTCCAGTAATCATAACATATTTCATATTATTTTTTTTTACATTGTTATTTTTAAATAATGATTTAGTGTTTCCATATCTTGTGAATCCAAGTTCTTCTAATGCTAATGCCATAGGAATTAATCCACCTTCAATATATTGCGAATAAACTAATATTACACCTTCACTATTAATAATATTTGTACAGACAGAAAATATTTTACTACTATATTTTTCAATTTCGGATAGAGAAAATATGCGACCAAATTCTTTTAAAACATCATCTTTATATTCATATTGTTTGTTATCATTTTCATCATTTATTACATCTACTATTCGTTGAAGTCCATTTTTACCAACTAATTGATTTACAGGAATTTTGGATGTGGTATTAAAATTTTTATAAGGATACGCAATATTAAGTGCTTCAATTGGATGTTGCAGTTCGTTGTAACCAAAACTATCTAATTCTTCAAATTTTTTATTAGTTTTTTTATTACTGTTAAAATTACTAATTATATAGTTATAAACAGATTTCTGATATGGTTGTAATTTTGTAGTATAAACATCTATATATTGAAGAGGATTAACAATGGGTTTTTTATTTAATGTTGTTCTAGGATATTGTATAGATTTTAAAGAATTGTTTAAGTTGAATAAGGACGGAAATATTCTATAAGGAAATATATATGGATTTTCACCTCTAATAAACGATACATATCCGGTTATTTTATGTATAAATAAATCTTTACCAATTTCATTACCAGCCTCATCTTTTAAAAAATTTCCATCTTTATCAAAAATATCATTTTTATTAATAGTAGACCGATTATCATTTAAATTCATAAAATTAATTAACCATATAATTTCAGAATAATGATTATACATAGGAGTTCCAGACAGTAGTAAAAAACGCATATTATTAGTATATTTTGCTAATTTTGTTAAAGAATTCGCTATTTTTTTATCATGTTTATCTGTAGTTCCTAATAAACGAATATTATGAACTTCATCAATAATTACTAATCTGTTATCAAATACTTTCCTTAATTTTTTTTTTTGAATAGATGTTTTTTTATTATCATTATGTTGTCCATCTTCTATGTTAGATATTTTATGAATATAACTAGCGAATTCTCTATATCCCATAAATAAATAAGATTCATTAATTAATCGTTTTATTTGAGATGAAAGTTTTTCTTTATTAATTGATGTATTAGTTGGATTTAATTCCTTTAAAAACTTATTACCTACACAATTTGAATTCATTGTCCATATATTATTAATTAATTCTAATTTTCTTTCATCAAACAATTGACTTCTAAAATTGTCTTGAACATTTGGTGATGCTACAACAATAATTCTTTGAAATATTTTTAATTGTTTTAAATAATCACGCATCTCTTCGGCAACAGTAATTGCCGAACATGTTTTACCTGTTCCTAGACCATGATAAAGAAGCAAGCTATTATATGGTGTATTAAAAGATAGAAAATTTCTAACAAATAACTGATGAGGATTTAATTCAAAATCAGCATCACATAATTTATTACTATACTCTTCTAAATCGTGTATAGACCCATCATATTTATTTTCATTAAACTCTTTTTTTTGAGAAATTTTTATATTAAATTCGGGATCATCTATATGTGGATATAAAAAATCAAATTGTTCAGATCTGTTATTTTTTTCTAATAATTCCTTTTTTAATAAAAATTTCTGCATGTCTTTATTATAAAATGTATTGTTATCATCTATCTCATTGTATTTTTCTTTTAAAATTAATTTATCATTTTTCTTAGATATAGTTGTCATTAATATATACTAGTAATATAATCTATAATCATTTATTACTTTATAAACTTTTTTTAAAACATGTTTTTTTTCTAAATTATAATCTCTAAAAATTTCCATTGAATCGTTGTAATCATTCCATGTTACTTTACTAATTTCTGATGTCTGATATGGATGATCTATTTTTTCAATATCATCATCAAATATTGCAATAAAATATTTATGTTTATAAGATTTAAAATTAGAACCTATAAATATTTCTTCAAATGGTAATAAATTATTAATTAATTTTATTTGATGTCTACTATATCCAGTTTCTTCTTCCCATTCTCTAATAGCACAATCTATATCATTTTCTTGAAAATTTCTTCTTCCTTTAGGAAATCCCCATTCAGGTTCAATCCAATTAGTTGTAGATTTTAGTATTAAATTATTAAAATTAACTATTTCACTATTATGTTTGTAGCCATTTTTAATTTCTTCAAATTTTTTTTTAGAATCTTGTTCTTCATTTCTATATTGAATTCCAATTTCTTTTCCCCATAGTTCATTCCATAAAAAATCAAAATCATAGTCTAATAATTTTTGTTTTTCATGAATAGTCATTTCATTAATTAATGAAACAATATGATTAATATTATATAGTTTATATTTACCTCGAATAAAATCTACATATCCTAATGTATCTTTTCTTCTAATTAATAAAAATTTAGATATTTTTTTATTTATAAATTTTGGTTGTATAGCAATTATTCCAACACTTGTAATAGGTTGTTTACATTGTTGAAATAAATGTCCTGATTTGCCACAATTATTACAGAATATAAAGTTATTTTTCATTACTATATGTTTATTTCATTATCTTTTTATATTCTTTGTTTTTAATATGGATTTAGAGCCAAATATTTGGGGGCCTCATTACTGGTTTTTTTTACATAGCATAACATTTACTTATCCAAAAAAACCTACAAGTGCAACAAAAAAGAAATATTATGATTTTATACATAATTTGCCGATGTTTATTCCTCATAAAAAAATATCAAAGCAATTTATTACTTATTTAGATGCGTATCCATTAACACCTTATTTAGATTCAAGTGAAAGTTTTCAGAAATGGATGTTGTTCATCCATAATAAAATAAATAATAGTATAGGAAAACAACAAATGTCATATTATGACTTGATGAATAATTTTAATGAGATGTATAAACCCAAGCAAGTTGTAAATCAAACATTTATAAAATGGAAAAGTAAATTAATTTATACAACATTAATGTTGATATTTATTGGAATCATAGCTTATATTTATAATAAATAATATAATTATATATTATTAATATAATGCGTTATGGATTAATAATTTTAGCTTTTACAGTATTTATGATATATAATACTTATCATGATGGTATTTATCTTAAAAAACTATACAGTTATAAAAAACAATATACCATGATAATGTATGGATTTATAGGATTATGTGCTTATTTATTTATTAAGAAACACCCAAATGAATCTAATTCTATGATGGTTTATGCGAATGATGTTATTAAATATATGCCGATTGACAAAGAATCAATGGATTTAATGTCTCCTTTATTAGATTTAACAACTAAAGGAATTGGAGTGAATTTAAACAATAGAGAAAATACACCTCAATTTAAAAGAATGGTAAATTCAGGAGGTAATAACTTTGAAAGACAAAATACAGTAAAAAGATCTGTAAGTGAAACAAAGAAAAAATATATTGCTTCTCAACAAAATTGGAAATGTGGTAATTGTAATATTCAATTACCAGCATGGTTTGAAATAGATCATAAAATAAGATTAGAACATGGTGGAACAAATCATATTAGTAATTTAATAGCATATTGTAGAGATTGTCATGGAAAAAAAACAGCTTTAGAGTCAATGTAAAAAATAAAAATAATCTAATTGATATATATTAATAATGAAATATAAAACAAAAGAATCATTTACAGATCATTTAACAGATGCGAAATATACATATACATTAATCATATTTACTATATTATGCACAATCTTAATAAGTGTATGTAATGATAATAATTTAACAGGATTGTCTAATTTTATGTATTATGTATTATTTATAGGTGGTTTGTTTATTATTATTTTAGCATATTTTAAAAGATATTATGAAGATAGGAATGGTATTTCTGAACCAATAAGGTGGTCTACGACTAGTGTAAGTTTAATTTTATATATTTTATTTTTTTCTTTTAGTAGAATAATAAATTATAAAAACGATACATTACTTAATAATGTATATAATTATATAGGTAACGATGGATTAACAACATTTATTGTTATGCTTCCTGTATTAATATTATCAATGATATTAATTTTTAAAAGAAGAAGTCATGAATTAGGAGTAACAGATAAAGATAAAGAGCCATCAAAAATAACATTTTTATTAAAGATGTTATCTTCACTTGCAATTTTTTGTTTACCAATATTTGTAATTTATGTTATATTATTTGCTACAGATTTTGAAAAAGATTATCCTTATACAGCAATACTTTTAACTATTATATTAACATTTATATTAATCGCAATTGGAATGGTATTTTTTAAAATAACAAAAACAAAATTATTCCCAACAAATAAAATAAATACAGGACATACTGAATTAACATTTATCAACTTAATAAAATATTCATTATTATATGTTCCTTGTTTAATTACAGAATTTATAGATTATTTGAAATATGAATACAGTATAACTACAAACAGTTCACTATGGACATTGGCTTTAACATCGGGAGTTATTTTTGGTTATTTAATTGTTCCAAGAATAAGAAAATATATTTATAATTTTGGAAGCACCCAAATGTTAGAAGGACCTATTTATATAAATAAATATACCAAATTAGGTAGTTTTGAAAATATAGATTCAGATCCTTCAGATTATAATTATTCATCAGAATTAGATATAGGTAAATATAAATTAAAATTAAACTATAGAAATGATAAAAATACAGACATTATAAATACAAATGTTTATAATGACATTAATTATGAAGATGATGAAGCTGTAATAAATAGTTCAAATAATGTTATATATTATAAGAATTATACTTATTGCATATCATTCTGGGTAAATATTAATCCCCAACCTCCCAATACTAGTTCGGCATACAATGAATACATCTCGATATTTAACTATGGTAAGAAACCAGAAGTGCTGTATAAAGCAAGTAATAATTTTTTATTGATTAAAATGCTTCAAGGTAAAGACGGTGAAGAAATAGTGTATAAATCAGAAGATGTATCTGAATTTAAATTACAGAAATGGAATCATTTTTGTATGAATTATGATAAAGGCACATTAGATATATTTTTAAATAATAAATTGATTGCGTCAAAACCAGGAATTGTCCCTTATACAACTACAGATGTTATAAGTTGTGGAAGTGCGGGAGGTATTGAAGGAGGAATATGTAATATAAGATATTATAATAGAATTCTATCTAAGAGTCAAATTTATACAGAATATGAAAGTTTTAAAAATAAAAACCCTCCAGTAATTTAGAATTTTTCTAACATTATATTATAATATGAATTTTGCAAATATAATCCTGGGAGTTATTCTAATATTAATCGTATATTACATATTTAAATATATGACTGTTAAATCAACTTTAACCAATTCTAATGATGCCACTAAAAAAATTGAAGTAGATAAGGATAATCTTGAAAAAGATGATAGTTCACCCGCAAGTAATTTTACATATTCAATATGGTTTTATATTGAAGATTGGAATTATAGATATGGACAACCTAAAATTATTTTTGGAAGAGTAAATAAAGATAGAGAACCTCAACCTTCTGCTACTTTAGGAGCAACCAGAAATGATTTAACAATATCTCTTGCGTGTTATCCATCTAATGGAAGTTCGGGTGGCAATAAATCGGTAGTTCATAATTGTAAATTACAAAATATTCCAATTCAAAAATGGAATCATTTATTATTTAGTGTATATGGTAAATCAATGGATGTATACTTGGATGGCAAATTAGCTAGAACATGTGTATTACCTGGAACAGCTAAAGTAACTGAGTCTAGCAATGTGTATGTAACACCGGCTGGTGGATTTTCTGGTTCTACAAATAAATTACAATATTGGGATTCAGCAACAAATCCTCAACAAGCCTATAATATTTATAAAGAGGGTTCAGGTAACCTAAGTTTATTAGATAAATATAAAGTAATAATTTCTATGTATAATGATGGCGAAGAATCTGCTTCAATTACAATTTAATTCAAATATTTATTTTTAAATCTATAATATATACAAATGAGTGATTTAGGTAATGTTTCAGGTTTTTCAGGAGATGAATCAAAAATAATGGGCTCAAGAGAATTTTTAGAATCAAATAGTTTAGTTGCTAAATTTGCTTTTTTACTAGTGATTATATTAATTTTTGTATTATTATTAAGAATTGGTATTATGTTTATGTCTTGGGCAATGAGTAATACCGGTTCTCCGCATATGATAGATGGTATGATTGATGCAAAACAAATGAAGGTTATTGAAGTAGATCCTAGTGAAAAAGGTTCAAAACCAATTAATAGATCAGATGATGAAAATGATGGTATTGAATTTACATGGTCTGTATGGCTATTTATAGATGATATAGACTATAAGCGTGGACAATATAGACATATATTCCATAAAGGTAATGATAATATTAATTTAGATAGTAAACCCTATGGAATGAATTTCCCGAATAATGGTCCTGGTTTATATTTAGCTCCCGAAACTAATAATTTAGTAGTTGTTATGAATACATTCAAAGAAATAGAAGAAAAAATAATTGTTAAAAATTATCCATTAAATAAATGGTTTAATGTTATGATAAAAGTTGAAGGTGTTGATTGTGATGTTTATGTTAACGGAACAATTACAAATAAACATGTACTAAGAAGTGTTCCCAAACAAAACTATGACAAGGTTTATATGTCAATGAATGGAGGGTTCTCTGGTTATACATCTAATCTATGGTACTGGGATTATGCTTTAGGTACAACTGAAATGCAAAGAATAATTGATAAAGGCCCCGATATGACATTGTTAGGAGATAATATGATGGATGGTGTACCAAGATATTTCTCATTAAGATGGTTTTTTAGAAATACTAATTCTGTAAATTCAGGATATGGTGGATTCTAGTAATTTAATAAAATTTATAAAATATAATTATTATATATTTATGTCCAATAATAATTATAATTTTGTTACAATATATGATCCATCATGTAATAACCCTCCAACATATAGGACTTCTGGAAGAACCGTTTTTCGACCATGGGCTAGAACTCAGGGGCAAACTTGTTATAATAATTGTGAACAAACAAATAATATAGAAAATTGTGTTTCAATAGATGATTTAAATATGAGAAGAAAAGCAGAAGTATTAAAACATAATAGTAATAATGTAAATTCTTCTTTTACTAAAAAACAAGAATATGCTATGATTGCAAAAGGTATACAACCAGGAAAAAAACAATACTCGTCACAAACTATATCTAAAACAACTATACTTAATGACCCTAATTTTATAAAAGACGGAAATTCTTTAATAAGTACAAAAGAATGTAAAATAATAAATAGTGGGTTTGCTTCTCAATCAGATGTTCCAGGAAATAAAAATTTTAAGATCGAATTAAATAATAATATACCTTTAACTAATTATAAAATTCAAAGAACATTTAACGGCGCTCAAGAAACATGGCCTCAAACTAGATGGGAATCAACTAAACAAGGATTTGCTGTTGGTAAAAGTGGTTCAGCACATCCATTTATTTCTAGTAAAACCATAATCGGAAATTTATTTGAAGGAGAATATTGGACCAATAAAACATCATTTACTATTCCATTTGAATTTACATCTATTTTATCAAGACATGTTTGTCTACTTGAAGGAGTAAATATGTCTCTCGACCGTGTTACAGAACCAATTATGATTGGAATTAATACTAGAAATAATAATATAAGTGATGGTTCGGCGAATATTACATTAATGAATAATGTAATACCTATAAAAAATAGAGCCATAGTTCCTGGAAGCCATAATTTTACTTTTAATGCTACAGAAAATCGTAAATATACTAATTTAGGTATACAATTAAAACAAGCTAGAAATGAAGAACGGTCTAATATCTTATATTTAAATCCATTTATAATTTCTACAATAAGACCGACACATGAATGGAAAAATGAAAATGATGTAATAATTGACCACATTGGTAATTTTGCTGAACAAAAATATTGGGCAAATAATGATTCAAAGGTTGAATTAATTGTAGATATATCAGGCGTTGTTTCATATCATAATTCAAAAACAATAAATAATGATATTATTGAAAACATTAATATAGTAGGTTCAATAAATAGAGCTTATCCAAATAATAATAATAATATTCAATTTACTGATTTATCTAAAAACTTATACAGTGATGTTACTGTTAATTTTATTGATTATGCAGGAAATAAATCATATAATAATTATGACGACTTAGGTGATAATGGTATTTCTATAGAATTAGAAAATTTTTACTATAGTAATGATGTACCAGTTCATGAAATTACTTTAAATATTGGTAGTGATAAATATGATAATATTTATTATGCTAATAATGAAAATTTAGAATTTAAATTTACATCTGATGTTAGCGGTAATGATATTAGTTTCAATAATTTTTATATAGGATCTAAGACAAACAGTTTCGAAAAAGTAGAAAATGAAACTATTTCAGAAAATAGTTTAATTCATTATTTCATGTTTAAAGATAAAAAAAATGATTTTAACAATAAAAATATTGAATTCGATATTGGTAATTATAATGATATTGAATTTAAATTAACCAAGTTTGGTATTAATATAGCTACAAATGAATATCCAAATATTCAAATTAATACACCATATATTTATATTAATGATTCTTTAACAAATACAATAAATTCGTATATTTCAATTGATACAGTAGAAAATTCTTATAACGATACTAGACAAATATTGGGTAATAATAATTTAAGTATATTTATTTGGATTAATTTTCCTACACTAAAAAATAATCAAAATACACAATATATATTTAATTTAAATAATGAAACAACTCAAGAAGAATCATATAACACAGATAGATTTACTATGTATTCATTAAATTATGATGATAACTATTATTTACAATTTGATTTGTATTATAAATCTATCGGCGGATCTTTTTTAAATATATTAACTGATTTAAATTTACAATTGCGTGATGACAGTAAAAAAATGAATCCGAATGAATGGTATAATATTGTAATAACTAGTAGTGATTATGATTATAATAGTAGTAATAATATTCACGATTCTTACTTACGAATAAATGTCTATATAAATGGTGTATTGGGAGCATCATCGAGAATAGCAAATCATACAGGATTATATGGTATTTTTGAATCAGATGATAACAACACAATACAACCATCTGATGCTAATGGAAGCAGTTTAAAAGTAAGTGATTTTAATAAAGAAGGATTTGGATTAAAACATTATAATAATAATTTTATTGGTAGAGGTAGTAATAATGACGAATTTAATAATAGAGGTTATACTGATATTAAAATATCGCAATTTGCTTTTATTAATGAAACATTAAATCCTTTTTTAATAAAGATATTATATAATAAAGGTTATATTTGGAATGTTAAAACAAATTTAGATTTTCAAATTTCTAAATTTGGTAAAACTAGTACGAATGTTGGTGGTACTATTTATAATAATGAAATTGATGGAGATATCCATATTTATACAGATTTTATTTATCCAGAAAATAATATATTAACTTTTGGCAACAATCCTGCAGGTTTAAATTCTCGTATTAAGATTGTAAATGATATTATATATATATTTTATACACAAAAAGCATCAAATTTTCTAATATGGTACAAAAATTTAACAGATGAATATTTTCAATTATTCAATTTAACTACATTAAATGTAAATAGAGAAAAAAGTTTTTATGGTGATAATGGCACATGTGATATTTCTAATGATATTAATTATATAGTATTAGGTAATTATACAGATAATGTTAACAAAGAATATGAAGGTGAAATCGTTTTATATAAGTTAGAAAATAATTTATATTCTGAATATTGGAATATAAAAATACCAATAGTTAATGAGGATAAATATTCTTATCTTAAAAATATAGGCTATAAATGTAAATTATCAGGGGATGGAACCCATATTATAACATATAACGATGGAACATTGTCTCAAAATTCACTAGAAACTAATAGTAATATTATAATTTTTAAAACAACAGATAGTTGGAATTCTACAATCGGAAATACTTATTTTGGTACTTATACATCAACTAGTTATAATGGTTATAGAATTCAACCAAATTTTAACGGAAAAATACTAAATGTAAATATTAGTAATAATGGAAGTCAAGTTGTAACATCAGGAATTATAACAGTAACTCTAGAAAATTTACAAGGTAACGAAGAAACAACAAATAGTAATACAATAAAATTTTACGGTTATAATGAAACTTCTGATTTATATGAATTACAATCATCTATAGAGCAACCATCTACTAGAACCGGATTTTCAAAATATAATGCGTTATCGGGAGACGGAAATACAGCTGTTATAATTTCATATGATTATGTAGATATTTATATAAAGGATAATAATCAATGGAGTACTAATGATAAATTAAATTTTTATATAACTCCTAATATAAATGCCTATTTGATAAATAATATTTCTATAAATGAAGATGGAAGTAGTTTTATGTTTAATACAATAAATGAAAATTATAAAAGTGTGTTAAATTATTATATTAAAAAAGGTACTTCATTTGTAAAAGAGAAAGAATATGTTATAGGTGATTTAGATTTTGAATCATCAGAATCATATGGTCAAATAGAACAAACGCACAGGGAGTTTCATAGTAAAGTTGAAAATGGTAACAATTATGATTTAATGGATGATAGTAATTTAGCTGAACCAGAACCGGAGTCTGAACCTGATTCTGAACCTGAATCTGAACCAGAATCTGAACCAGAATCTGAACCAGAATCTGAACCAGAATCTGAACCAGAACAAGAACCAGAGCAGGAATCAGAACAAGAACCAGAGCAGGAATCAGAACAAGAACCAGAGCAGGAATCAGAACCTAAACAAGATTCAGAACCAGAGTCTGAACCAATTCCTGAATTAGAAACAATATTTTATGCCAATAATGGATTTGATGTAGTATTTGATTCATCTAATAATGGATTTATATTTTGTTCATCAAAAGTAATTGGGGGAGGTTTATTATTAAAAATGACTGATGTTACTAATTATGGAGGTTCGACCATTGATGTTTCTTATAATAATTTACCTACTAATATTAATTCTAATATTAAGGTTAAAGGTACACCTGAAACACCATTAGAAAATATTCTTGATATATCATTAAAAAAAAATTATAAATATAAAGATATGAGTTTTTATTATACAGATTATTATGGTAATAAATCAAATAATATCTCTATAAATGATATTACAATATTAGATAAGTCTTTTAAACCTACAATTAATTGGTATGAATTTAATATTCCTTTTAATGATAATAATAAATTTAAAAATGGTAGTGATAATGATTTTTATATTGTAAGCTCAAACCAAGTTAGCATTATGACTGATTCATTAGGTAAAGTAAAATATGCCAAAGAATTAGAATCTAATAGTTCTTTAAATGATGGTTTTGTTTTAAATTCAAGTTCAAAAGATTCTAATAATAATGATATTAGTAATAATAATATCTATAATATAGGTGTTGATAATGAATTAATTATAGATTTAAGTGTAAATTCTTTCCCTAGTTTTTTGGATGAAAGTGGGAATATTGATATAGAAGAAATTAATACTATACAAACAAATAATAATTTAGATTTATTAGCAGACTATGTTACAAATATTAAGTATATTTGTATTGAAAATTTTGCAGGTACTAGAAGTGATAATCTAGATTTCCCTTTAATGATTTATGATGAAACAGGTCCGGTAATAGAATTAGTAACAAATACTGAAACAGATAATTATCACTATCATAATCAATCAGAACAAGATAAAATAGAATTAAATCTACGAAGTAATAGACCAGGTGAAATTAATTTTGCGTCTATTTTAACAACAGTTTATGTAAGAATAAATGATAATTACGACCAGCCACCATATTTTATTTTTAGCTCTGACCCATCTGGAAATAATGTGTTAAATTCATTGATACATTCTCTAGAATTAAAAAAAGGAGGAACATATACTTTTATATATAAAGAAATAGAAAATCAGAATAATTCATTACAGCCATTTAGCATAGGAACATCATGGAAAATACCCAGTGAATATATAAAATCCTCAACCGGAACAGGTAGTATGGATATTAGTTTTAATTCTATACAAAAAAATAATGAACAAATTGTCTTAGAAATTCCTGATGTTAACAACAATAATGAATTAGAATCAATATATTACTATAACAGTAATAATAGTAATTATATAGAAAAAATTAAGTATGACAATTACGATGTTAATGAAATTGTATTTGAAACGCAATTTTATGAAAATAACCAAATATTAGCTATAGCTATACCAAATACCAAATTTTACGATGTAAGTAAAAATATAATTATTGGCGATAATTCATTAAATATTATTTTTGATAGTAAATATGATGATATAAAACATCAGGATTTAAATATCTCTATAAATGACATAAATAGTATAAAATCAAATGATAAATTAATTAATTCATTTATTTATAATGCTAGTATTTCAAATATAATTGCTCCTGGAAATATAGTAAATAATGATTATGGCGATGAATGGAGTAAGGATGAAAATGGTAATCCGGCAAGGATAACAAATGATGTTGTTATTAATTATACTGCTAATAGACCAAAAGGAACAGGTATAGTAAAAATTATGAATTTTAATAAAGAAATGGATTCTGATATTGAACGAGAAATATATTTAAATGATAATGAAGATAGTAGAAATATTGTATTAAATCTAACTAATTATTCTGAATTTACAGATAATAATACTTGGTATAGAGGATATTATTTACAATATTATGATGGAAATAAATATTTTATAGATGATTTTTATTTATCTAAACAAAATGATTATGAATTAACAACACATGAAGTAGGTCATCATTATAGTTCAGAAGATAAATTAATATTACAAAATACATCATTACAATTAAGATCAAAGCTAAGAGGAATAGATGATGATCATGATCTTTCATATTTTTGCTCTAATTCAGAATATAAAGATTTTACGATAGGTTATAATCATTTAGTAAGAAGATTATCCTCCGCATATGTAAGTAAAATGACTAAAGATTCATCTGTATATTTAGATGAATTAACATATTCAAGTCCTGATAATATAACTAGAGATTGGGACTTTCCTAAAGATAGAAATATAACTATAGGTAAATTTGATTATGTTGGTGGTAGTGATACAATTGTAGCACCATGTGCCTTGCTTGATGTTAATCATGATGTTGTAATGACACATATAGGTTTTCATATTGATTTTTCTCATAATATTATTGGTAATGATATTATAACATTACCAAATGGAACAACTATTAAAAAATCAGGAAGTTCTAAAGGCAATATTAAGTTTAAGATATTACATAAACCGAATGGTGCTAGTGATTATATTGATTATAACACATATTTGCATAATTTATATCCACCTTTTTATCCTGCTGAACCTGAACCAGAACCTGAACCAGAATCGGAACCTGAATCTGAACCCGAATCGGAACCTGAATCAGAGCCTGAATCGGAACCAGAATCGGAACCTGAATCTGAACCCGAATCGGAACCTGAATCGGAATCTGAACCAGAATCGGAACCTGAATCTGAACCAGAATCAGAACCAGAAGGTGAACCAGAATCAGAACCAGAAGGTGAACCAGAATCAGAACCAGAAGGTGAACCAGAATCAGAACCAGAATCAGAACCAGAAGGTGAACCAGAATCAGAACCAGAATCAGAACCAGAAGGTGAACCAGAATCAGAACCAGAATCTGAACCTTTTTGGTCACAATTAGGTGGCGATATTGATGGCGAAGCTAGTCTGGACAGGTCAGGAACTTCAGTAGCGATGAGTAGTTATGGAACAAGAATGGTTATTGGTGCTCGAAATAATGATGGAACAACTGGAAATACAAATGATAATAGAGGACATGTGCGTGTGTATGATTATAAAATACCAACAAGTGATGAATGGAGTAATGGAAATATAATCAAAGAAGGACATACATCACAACAAACAAATAAATCTTATTGGACACAAGTAGGAGCTGATATTGATGGCGAAGTTGCTGATATTGATGGCGAAGCTGATGATGGTGATTATTCAGGACGGTCACTAGCTATAAGTAGTGATGGAACAAGAATTGCTATTGGTGCTCCATATAATGATGGAAATGGATATAATTCAGGACATGTGCGTGTTTATGATTATAAAATACCAACAACTGATGAATGGAGTAATGGAAATATAATCAAAGAAGGACATACATCACAACAAACAAATAAATCTTATTGGACACAAGTAGGTGAAGATATTGATGGCGAAGCTGATTATAATAATTTAGGATATTCCGTAGCGATGAATAGTGATGGAACAATAATTGCTATTGGTGCTACAGGGAATTTGATAGGTCCTCCATATTCAGGACATGTGAGTGTTTATGAATATGATGCTACAAAAACAACCGCTGTAACTGATCAAAGCAGTTCTACATTTGGACCTGTTGGTTGGAATCGATTAGGTAGTGATATTTATGG
>Ga0115008_10001672_pt1 | contig 18169 bp, 11 predicted proteins | sample FraStrMetagenome_FD_87164 | JGI IMG/M metagenome (GOLD analysis project Ga0115008, IMG submission 87164) | Marine eukaryotic phytoplankton communities from Arctic Ocean - Fram Strait ARC3M Metagenome | ecosystem: Environmental > Aquatic > Marine > Oceanic | place: Fram Strait | collected...
TTACTAGAAATATTTCTCTTAATATTGTGAGTTTATTTTAATAAAAACTGAATACATTAATGTCCTGCGGTTCAAAATGACTGAATACCTGTACTTCCTATTATCGTTGTCGTAGTCATTTGTCCTTAGGTCATCTACATTTTCATCATCATCATCATCATTATGTCAGTTGAATCATTAACCTCTCAACAACTCTTGATATAACACTTTGACAAATATACGGCATTCTTATTCGCGCGGTTTTTACTGCATTGCTAAACGTACTTGCCATTGAGCATTGGAAAAGATTAGGACAAAGGGTTCAAAAGCTAGTATAAAATTAACTGCATCCCTTTTCTATAGCGTGTGCTACCGTTCTCGAACAAACTGTAATTCATTCGCTAATAGTTGATAAGTTTCGAGAGATATACAAGGGAATCAAACAAAAATTGCAATATCAAAATTTCTACTACTAAAAATTGCTTTTCTTATCCACATATGTTTCTGTTCAATAATACACGACAACGACTTTCGTAACATCTACAAACCGTTACTCCCCGCCTGTCCTTGTGCTTGCGTTCTCGCCGCGGCAGCCCCACCTCCAACACTTCCGAAGAAGGGGTGCTCCAAAACCTTTCTCATCGTCGGAATACGGGTATCCGCTGTCCTCGAAAATATTTTTGCGAGTAGATCTTTCGCAGAACGAATATCCATCGCATCACGAAACTGATTCTGCTCCGATAACTGATCCAAACTCTTCTTCAACCGCGAATCACTCCATTTTCCTAATTTTGCATATTCAGTCCCACTCATTGGTCTCTTACCTCGACACATGTACGGGCTCAACGGAGCCCCGACAAATGCTTCATACACCACATTACCAAACGCCCAAATATCCAACGTAGCATCAGCAGTAATGCTACGAATACACACACTATTCATATCACCACTACCTTTATTACCACCCGAGAAAAAACTTCGTCTTTTTCCACCACCACTTTTTTCCAAAGCGCTCATATCCACACTTTCTGGAGGATGATAAAATCCTCTCCTCGAATCCGTCCTATCGCCAACACGATATGATCCGCCCGCGCCCAACAATTTCCACTTCTTACCGAATTTACCAATATTATGCGTCCCAAAATCACCATGAATCAACCCACGTTCATGCATGTGCAACAGGGCAATACCAATCTTCTTCAAACTTTTAATTGGAAAAGCTACCCCTGCATTGCGCATATCCAACATATGATTTTCCGCCGTCGCATCGGCACCTTCCATCGTAACACAGTATCCCGGTTCTGCCATCGCTTCACTGTACGCAGCATGCTGCACTGTATGATGTACACTGTAAATAATAGGAATGTACTGCCTTGAAAGACGATAATTCTTACGCACGCGCAACTCCCGTTCGACAACATCACTCCTCGATGTCAACTTAGCAATAACGTTCTGACCCTTTTCACGATGAATACGACGTAACTTATCCTCTACACTGTACTGAGACTTTAAAGTAAGCGCCGACCGTTGTGATTTCATACTCATACCACTCCGCATGGACATATCGTCCAAATCTTCATACTCATTCAACATTCGTTCGTTACCAGCATCCTCATGCAATACGGTAAACAAACCACCGTTCCCACCCTGTGAGGATAATAGAGACGGCGGTGGATCGTATCGTAGGGCATAAAATATCTGTGTATCGCTCATGGGGTTGGTATAGGCTGGACGTTGGTTAACAATTTCGAGGGTGTTAAACAGACGTAACATGATGCGTATTTCATGTTTGCATACGGGCGTGGCAGTTGATAGAGCGATTTTACCATTTGAGTCTTCCACGTGCGCCAACGCCAATACTTGTGGTTGAGTACAGCCTTGAAGGATTTTTGTTATGACCATATGGTACTGATCTTCACAGTTCGATAGTAAATGATTCCAGGAGAATTTATGCGGTAGCACCTGAGCACGCACTTTTTCGGTAATATCAATGGGCATATCTTTCTTCAACAATGCGTGTATTACCAAGGGCGAATGCTCCCGTGAAGTTGCCATTTGTATCGGTATCAACTGCGTCTGTTCATCCATGGCCGTGACGTACTCTGGAGCATGATTGATCAAACTCAGTATCGTGCGATCATCGGCTCCATGAAGAAAAGCACTGAACAGACACGTACGATTGTACTGATCAACTACCTGAGCAGCACTCGGAAACTGAATCAACAACAAATGTATCACGTTGGTTTTACACTCATGTTCAATTGCGAGCTGTAACGGTAAGGCATTGTTCTGATCCGGACGTGACACCGCAGCTGGAAAGCAGGTAAGTAACGTCTTGACGCTGACCAAATCAACGACAGCGCCGTTTCGCAGAAGTAAATGCAGGGGTAAATCTCCGTTGGCATCCACCTGTTTGGCAGCTGCAAAGTTTTCACTTAACAGCGCACTCAAACTGGCAATGCCGGCACCATGCCGGCAGGCGACGTGCAATGCAACGCCACCACCGGATTTATCGGGCGGACGTGCTATGGTCACTGTGGCATAATCCGGTCGTTTCTCGAGTATAAACTTTATCACGTTAGATGCGTCGAACTCTGCCGCGACGTGAAGTGCCAGACGTGATTTACTATCCGCTACGCTCAACCCTTCCTTGTAGGCGTTGTATAAAATTTCAAAGTTCTGCCGAGCATCGTGAGCGGCAGCATGGTGTAAGGGTAAACTCCCCAACTTATCACGCTGCAGCAAGGCTTTGGGATACTGTACCAAACACAGATCTACTAGCAAAGACCAACAGCTTCCGTGTCGACTAAGGGTATGCAACGGTAACTCACCGCTGCTAGGTTCTACTGCTTGTGCCAAATCTGGTGTGGAATCTAATATATGTTCCACAAGAGACCAATCCTCATCATTCATGGATTTCCATAATTCGACGCGTGCATGCTCTAACGCTTTTAACTTCTTTGCCATTTCCTTTAAGCGTTCCTGTTCAGCCTTTTCGGCTTGAAGTTTCGCAAGTTTAGTCAGTTGTTCAGCTTCTAGCTGTTCTTTCAAAGCAGCCTCCTTCGCACGTATGGCAGCCTCCTTGGCTTGTTGATCGGCAATGGCTTTTAATTTTAGGACAGCAAACCGACGTCGACCGAGGATACCACGTACATAACGGTTCAGAGTAACCGTGGCAGATTTTCTCCTCTCTAAGGATACTTTGGCTAAATACAGACGGATGAGGGTTTGTATCACAATGGCTTTTCCATGATCTACTGTCATGATACGCCTTAGCAAATAATCACGCCAGGCACGCTGTATGACGATGACGTGACGATAGGTAAAGTACCTTAATTTCGTCACTACCCTCAAACACTGCTTACGACGCCACATGGCTTGTAACTTTACAACCAACTTGGCCATTCGCAAAGTTTGAACGAGTTGGCGTGCCTGATAACACCTTACACTTCGTTGCAGACATGCATTGGCACGTTGCATTTCCTTGTAACGCGCGTTGTAAACCATGCGACGACCGTGCGCCTGTAACAAACATGCAGCTGCATGAAATCTACGTGTACGCATACCTTCAATGACTTCGTAGGCTTCACGACGTAAAAAAACTTTCGTTTTACCCACTTGAAATCCAGCACAGGCACACTGTGTGGCAAAGTCTTGTGATAAAAAGTGTTCCATGGAAGTAGGCATGGCTACGTTGAGTGATAAACGTTTGGATAGCATAGCTTTGTTGTTACTCATACGTTTCTTCGATTGTGATCTGAACAACCAACCCTTTCGTTGCGTCGACGTGGGAGATTGCGATGCGGAATCAGCGGCATCTTCCAATTCACTCAGTTGAAGCATAAATACCGTCTTGGTAATACTTTTTACTAACGCCGTCAGCTCTTCTTGTAAGGAGCTATAAACAATGCGTTTGGTTTTCTTCTTCTTTCTACCAGAAGAGGCCCCTTCTGTAGCAGCAAAGGTACTGTTTAAGATATAATATCGAGCTACAAACACATCATGTGCATACCGCGTTGGATATCCAGCACGACTTACGCGTACAGCTTCCAATACACCTCCATAGCGTAACTGCTCAACTATATTCTTCGGGTCAAAATTATTCGCTACCAACAAGTCGTTCGGTTTGAGACAACGGATGTAATGCGGAGATGTACCATCGATACGTTTGCGTAGTACGGATAGTTGACGGCTAAATTGTGCACCGACGCTTGGCAACTTTAAACTGTTCCTCTTAGGGGCACCACGGATGAACATGCGTATATCATCCATCAAGGTAAAGTTACTTCCGAGCAAAAGTTCAGTAGTCGCGAGAGGCAATTCATCGCGATTCTTTTCCAACCAATTTTCTGTAGAGTACTCTACTAAGCCGGCGTAGTGATAGATGCTAAATTTGTTTCGTGGTTTCTGTAAGTTTGTCACTTGAAACCTTGTATGCTTGGCATGACCTTTGCAAATGTAGTTGTACATATTAGCATCGGTGGCACGAGGTAGGCAGCATTGTTCATCGACGATGCTCAGGATACCTGTGCGTCGTTTGTCAATAAGATCGATCACATCTTGATTATCAGGAAAGGGAATGAACTTCCAGAGAATCCCTTCGCGCTCGTATTCGAGTTGTTCCAATTTAAATACAAACTTGTTAAACTGTTGCTGCAAGGTTTCGTTGGTATAGTTAATACAAAGTTGCTCATAATTATTCGAATCGAACACTTCGAAACCAAAGATATCCAATACGCCAATGTAAGCTTCTTGATTTTTCTTTTGCCTCTGGGATACACCAGTAGAATTTGTATTGTGGACATCAATGGATTCGTTAATGAGCATGACAATCCAATCGAATGCTGCTCCATATACGGCCTGCTGCAAGGACCAGGTAGCTTTAATAGATTGTTCTTCCTGCAAGGGCTTCGTCACGATTTCACCCGCGACGTTAAGTTTTTTACAAGTGAGAGCTTGTTCGAGGGCGTCGAGGGTTACCCCGAGAAGTTTGGCAAGGTTGATGGCTGCCAAATTTCGCATGAGGTGGCAGGATTCACCGTGATCTTTCTGTTTTATTTGTATACATTAGCATGAGTTATTATTGGTTATAAAAACAATGTAGAGTTCCAATGTATTCCAGACACGACACAAATATACAACTAAAGTGCAAACACACACACACACACACACACACACACACCTCATTCGGCTTAAACCCAACATTCCCCGCCCACAAGACAGCCGCAACTAAGTGCATCAAATTCGCTTCTGCATCACTAGGGAAATTGACAATCTGCATAGCCTCAACCATCTCTTCATGATTATCCACATCTCGAACACCATCCCTTCGTTCGTATACACCACTCTGACTTAACAGTTTAAAATCTTCTACATCAACATCTTCCATTTTCAGTTGTCGCCGTTCCTCTGGGGTAATAGCTGCAAGGAGTTGATAAAACACGTGATAATTCCGTTCACCGACACTTGGATGGATGAGTCTAACTTTTTCTAACAAGTATGTTTCAATGCTGCCTCCACAGAGTTTACCTTGAGCGTTGAAACGTACTTCGATGAATTTACCAAATCGACTCGAGTTATCGTTACGTATCGTACGTGCGTTACCAAAGGCCTCCAATATAGGGTTACTCTGCAACACCTGTTGTTCAATGCTTGACTTTTCATTGACAAAGTCACGTCCACTCATAACGACACCGGTCATTTGATTGGTAAGTTGACGCATACGTGGTGGAGTTTTCACGTTCGACCCGTTGGCAAGTTCTGGTGGCGTACCTGGTTGTCCATTCTGTAAAGATTGGCTACGTCGTCGGGAAAGTACGGCAAAATAGTTGAGTACGATTTTTGTCGTGACAGTTTTACCTGCTCCGGATTCGCCGGATACGAGTATACTTTGATTAATGTGTGTTTCTTGTTCCGAAGAGTTTGATTTCACGGGAGATTGAGGAAAGGCTGGTACGTTGGAATCTTCCATACCGCGTATCATAGCGCGGTAGGCATCATCAGCTGTGCGGTACACATGCGGTGGTAGGCGCTTTTCTTGAGATTTACCTTCGGTCGTTGCTGCGGTCGAATCCCCCGTTTTCGCATCGGATTTGGACTTCAACTTCGTCGGGGAATTGGCATCCACCATCCCCCGCTGTTCACCCTGTACACGGTACAACTCCATACCCTAAAATTCCAAAATCCAAAAATCCTTAGCTAAACTAAAATATCCATAACCGTTATCGCACACATACGCACCTCCTTGCTATACAACTTCGGCATGGCCTTAAATGGATTAATGGCAATTAAAATCGGACCGGTATTCGTGTAAATAATATCCTTATCATACCGAATGCGCAACGAATGCAATATCGCCGGTTCATGCAAATGCATAAGTCCAATGAGATCATCGACTCCACCGACGACCGAAGAGGACAACGCCCTGCCACTGGCAGCAGCACTCCTAGGAGTCAAACGAAACGAACCCTGCGTCACAGCCCGTTCACTGTCCATATTGCGCATTTTCACATCCTCCAATTCCATCGATTGTAAGGCATTGGCATCAAACTCCAACGTTTCCTGAAAGGGTTTAATGTCATCGTAATGGCCGGATCCGTCATCTTCGAACGTGAGTTGAGTCGTATCGCTTCCGGTGGTTTTTTGGATGATTCTTGCTGGGACCCATCCCCAGTGAGAGGATTTGGATCGGAGCCATACGTGTGCTCCTTCTTCCATGGTGTTGTTTGGGTGGGGTGGGGTGTTGGGTGTGTGGGTGTGTGTGTGTGAGAGAGAGAGAGAGAGAGGGGAAAAAACTACTTCAAGAGCATTGATTGCTAGCAAATATTAATACATGTACATGTAATTTAAATGCCTTTTGTAGTTGAAAGTCTACGGAACTGAACTGAACTTTCTACACACAGAAACCAAGTCGGGCTCGGGTGCAGTAGCGTGTAGTGTGTGGGGAAGAGGTGTAGGTGTACGTGAACCGTTTGATTTTTACAGTACGCCGCGTGTGTCTTCGGCATGAATCTGTTCATTTACATGTACCTGGATTGTACACACAGTAGGATGCAGTCGCGCGAACGGAAACATTTGGATTCTTGTAAAATATATATGGATCATCGTTGTAGGTATCGAAAGGGTATAAATAAAATGGAACGAACTTTAAACTTTAAACTTTATTCTTGACAGTGTAAACTTGGAAATCTTGGAAGGTTTACTTGCTTTCCGATAATTCGATAAGTGTTATTTTATATATCGAAATCAAAAATTTAAATTTGCACGTCTTTTTATTTAATAGAGGGAATGTGTACATATATATCGCATGTAGCATTTATCTGGGTTACCGGTTAAGTTCGTAGGAGTCGTGTGAGGCATGTTCCGTTCATATTTTGCCAGTATTCTCGAGTCGCGAGTATGTATGTACCATTTACCATTTACGCGATGATCTACATGGTTGTGAGGACGATTATTCCATTACAAAAGCGATCGTTAATGCAGGTACTCGTATATCTACATGACGATAACGCTCTAAATTTTTGTTACTTTCTAAGTCAAGACACACTTTTCAATCGCAATTTAGTTTGTCCTGCTTGCTTCAGGCCAAATATGGACTACTAAGACTTATTTTTCGCAATGGCTTTCATGCGAGAAACGAAAGAGCTCGAGCGTCAGAATATGATAAATTTTATAAATGATAATGCTGTATAGCTGAATTTTTGGCAGTATAGAATCTTCAGTATTTCTCAACGTGCACAAAGTTTTTCCTTACTGTCACCATTTCAGGTATTCTATCTACAAAAAAGATGAGTGGTTTGCATGGAAAGATACTTTTCGACTTCACTGAATACACATAATCAACTTTTTGATAACTCCAAAATGATATTTTTAACGTAATCTTCCATTTCCTCGTATTGACTTGCGATCCACTTTCTATAATCGTTGAATTCTTCTCTTTTCGATTCATAGTCATTCACACATTTTTCAATGCATTCAACAATGCAGTAAGAATCAAATTTTTCAAATTTGTATTGGGAAGGGATTGGAACATCTTTGTCATAATTTGCGGCGCCGTTCTTATTTGTAATTACAATACAACCTGCAAGTGCAGCTTCACGGGGAATTCTATCCATCCCTGGATGTGGACCAAAGTCAATGTAAACTTTTGATTGCTTCAATAATGATGTAACCTAAAGATATTCATCGAGTTAATTTAAGATGATATTTCAAAGCCGGGCGTTTTACAAATATTCTACCTGATCAGCGCTTAATCGCTCGTCTCGTTTTCCCGCTATTGGATGAAAAACGACTTTACTTTTGGTTCGTTTTGCTTGCTCAATGATTTCATCTGTGAAATGCTGGAAACAAACCCAAGAAATGGTGAGAATAATCTTACAATAATAAATTCAAGCTGATGAATTTGCTTACCTTTCCTTTCACTAGATGTGCAATGAAGTGTACAAACATTTAACACACGTCAAATTGTCTAAATGAAAATAATGAGTAGACTCCTTACCTGGATTATAAACGACATCAATAGTACGATCATAACAAATATACTGCGAAGCTGCTTGCTTTGCCGCTTCTTTAAAGCTATACAGGCCTTCAGGAAGAATAATTCTTCCTTTAGATATATATTCAAACAATTGATAACAATGACGTAATTGCTCATAATCCAAATGTTTTTTAAGATACTCCAGGGCATATATCGATTGATAAAAATGTCTTGTAGCTACATCTTTGTTGTGAGCACTGGCAAAATACTGCCCCTTATTGTTATCAACCGAAAGCCACCAAATCCCGTTTTGTGCACGGGGTGCAAAGCGATCCAAGTACGACGTATAAATTTCAGGAAATATAACCAAATCCGTAGCTTCGCATGGAACACTCCTAGATACCCTACAACAATATTTTTGGTATGGCACTGGTACATCCGCAGACATTGCAATTCGAGGATGACCATCCACAATAGTGACATAAATCATTTCACAAGAAACAATCTCTTCCTCCTCCTTCTTCTTTTGACACTGAAAGAACATATCACAAAGCTGATGCATCGCTTCTGGTCCACCTGTAGTGGTATTTGCCGGACAAAGTAAATACACTGCCTTCACGTTTCCCAATGGAGCTGGAGGATGCGACTGGTTACTATTATCATTATTGCTGCTGCTGCTTGCATTGGAAGGTGGTTCAAATTTAAATCGTTTCCTTGCAGTGTTATCATTATCGTCAGCATCGGTGTTGGCATGGGATTTATCATCTCTTCCTGTGTTTGTTTCTTTCACTACGGAACGGCCATGCTTGGATTTAAATTGGTTGAGTAATGCATTAAAGGATGACATTGTGATAGGATGTTGGGTTGAAAGGAGTTCAGGAGTGCGTTGGGAGCTCGTTGCTCATTGGCTTGGCCTTGAATATGTATTTTTGTAGGAAAATTTTGTTCAAATGTATCAAATATGCCAACCTACTTGAACGCAAAGTTATGTGTTCCCACTTCCCTCGGGAGAAAAATTTTTGTAGCGAAATTTCACAAATCACAAACATGACGGGAAACTGTTTTACGGCACAACCAAACTCTATAATGTAATGATCATTCTCTTCCAACAAATAAAATATTTACAAAATGCTAACTCAAGCGATCCTGAGTTAGGGATGTGTGTAAGTGGAGTGTAGGATAAGGCTTTAAGAATACACGCAAAATTTTGAAATGTCATCAAAATCTGGTGTTTTTCCAAATGATTTATATCTGACGAGAGCGATGATTATCATCACTTACTTTATTCATTCCTGACGAATTCGAGGGGCTAAGTGAGGACCTGATAATTTGATTAGGGAGGTGGTTTTCATACTGAAAATGGTTTCTAGTATTACCCAAGTTTTAAGTGAAATTAGAATTTTTGATAGATATTTGAGTAGATCCAGATGCCACCAAGAGGATAATCAATTTGCAGTAACGTTTACATCAGCTGAAAGTACTGTATTTTAGTTTTGATTTGATGAATGATGGAGAAATGTGTGGTATAATTTATATTACGGTTGAACGGAAGTTGTGTTGAAGCATTCAATGAATATGTAAATCCAAGGGCGCAGGCAGTCTGGAATTATCAAGCATACGCAGCCTCTCATAGATTGTATTCCAATCATAGAAGTTGTAAATGCAAAAGCCAGATAAGAATATTGGGTTGGATCGAGTTGGAGTTCTGAATTTATAGAATGGGGAAGGATGTGATTTACGCTCGCTCTACAAGCTAGCATTAGCAACAGAGTCATCTCTTAGTCTCAGTAAAGTGAAATCATTTCTTGATATAAAAGTCACACAATAAACTTCGGCTTACCTTCATTTTCCTTGTTCGTACTTCAAAGACATATTTTGGGTCTACTTATGCTAGAAAGCTTCCAGCAACCGAACATTTCTTTATGGTCTTGGGATATGCCATATTGTCTCGTTTTTGTACCAATGATAGTATTAATACATCCAATCACTATAATTCATTACTTTTACCTTAGTAAGATACACATACACTCGATGTATTAGAAAACTTCTTGTTTCAAGGCATCAGACACGACATTTTTCCATTGTGCAACAAAAAATTATTAGAGTAGTTGTTATCAACTAAATTATGCAGATAGAAACTGACTGGTTAGCAATATGGTACTTCTACAATCCGAATAATCCTATATTTTCTACAGTAGGAGTAGCTTCATTCCTGTAATTCGATTCCTTCTAATAATCGAGTCATCCTACCAATTAGTAATTTTTAATATCCGTAACTTCTAAATTTGTGTTTATTGTCTAGTATGGTGATAGATTTTATATTGATAAAAAGATGAGATATAGCACATCAATCAGTTATCGAAAAATGTCAAATTTCACTTCGTGAATGCAAATGTCTGTAAGTGTGCGAATGCCCAAATTTTTGGGGAAAGAAAATTTCGAAAGCATATCCACTTTCTCTGTGATTTAATTTCACTACTTCGACTGATTGTATATAGGCGTAGTCATTCTCGTCCACTTCCATATCACCTCAAAATCTGCTAAAGGAAAATACAAAAACGATTACGTCTATCAGGGAATATTCCCGTAACATCTCCCTCTTCACCGTTGTTTGTGACCCGCATATCTTCCCCATAATATACACCAAGTATATGAATCATGTCTAGGACGTCCCTATCTAATCGAAGTACCTGAACATCACTATATACAAATTTTGTGTACTTTAAACGATGGTTTCGCCCTTTCGAACATCTCTTTTTCTGATTACGCGAAAATTTCTTCTACAGTACGTATTGATTTATGCTCACTACCCTTCACACTAAATGAATTTTTACCGCATATTTTCAAACTTAATATTTGTAAATAATGAAAAATATCTATACTAGAGAAGCGAATGTAACTGAATATGCGTGTAATTGCTCCAGTTATGCTCGAGCTCAGGTGAGTTGTTACCTAACACAATTTGGACGAATATCTCGTACGTATCAGAGATGACCACATCATTTTTAGGTTAAAACTTGAAAGCTAACGCATCAAAAGCACGAGTGGCACATTCACTCACTGTAAAGATGCGAAATAATAAAATGAGATAGATATTCATAAGCAACTGTGTAAGTCACGCCTGATTTTGAGTAGTGGACACCACCAAGGCGAAACTGCTTCGTGAACATCTCGCAATATTTAACAAGTGGTATCGAAGCTTGCCTCAAAAGATATTTAATGAAAGAGCTTTGCGTTTTCCAATATTCGATCTTGATCGCTGTTTGGAAAAGCAAATAGTTGAAATTTTTTTGGGGTAATGCAACTGTGTGTAGATAGTTCCGTCACGTGCTTTCTTGCGATTGATAGCCGTTTTGTAGTAGGTGTACTCGATGGGTAGGCTTTGTTCAGGTTAAGTAGTTACCGTACAAGAGTATCTCGAGAAAATAATTCAACTTCCTGTCAACATTAATATTATTGATAAATCTGCCAAACAATAGTTCGTTGAGTTTTCGACATACGGAAAGTCACAAACATCGAAAAGCCTTTGGTAACGACGATAATTTTATCATCAGTTTGTAGGAAAAAGTCGAATCTGTAATGACCCCATCAGAACGATTATTTGATTGTCACTTATCTTCGCGATAAAGGAAAGTTGAAACATTCTAGAAATCTTTTAACCGCTAAAGAAGTGATGTCAAAGAAAGAAACAACGGATAACTGTTTAATATCTATCGAGAGCTCTGACATCTTTTGACTTTATCAAAACTCAACTCGAGAATCAGCCTGAATATGCTGAGTAATTTTATTGTATTATTTGTTCTTTGGTTATTGTCGATTCATTTACAATTGATTGAAGTCATTACGAAGCTTACTGGAAGGTGTATGCTTTAATGAGAGAAGTAGTTAGAGTTGAGGGTGGAGGGAAATCAGTTCAAGAAAAGACGTTAATATTAGACTTATCCCATTCTGAAACCCATTCTGAAATTTTCAGAATGGAAAATGATTCCTAATCAGAATGGATTTTGATTCTGCGAGGTTTTTGTTTCAGAATTGATTCTGATTTTTATGAACTCTTTTTGAATCAGAATCATGATTTTGAGAAACCGCAAGGGTCGGTCTTTAGAATCAATTCTGATTTTTTGTTGACTTTTAGGTTCGTGTTTTTCAGAATCAGAATCAGAACCAGATTTGATTTTGAGAACCTGTACGCCTGTAAATGTCGGTAGGTTCGTTTTGGCTTTTAATGTTTATATAACGACAATTTTATTTTAACAAATCGTTATCGATAATCAAAATTTAATTTTGTTATAGCTTATATTTAAATCACTTACTTTGTCAATAAGTGTCTATTAGTATATATTGAAATTAATATTCATAACGTTGCGCTGTAAAGAGAAAAGCGAACCATCCTGTATTTGAATACGATCCCTTTGCTGCAGTTGCTTCGTGCTGCCATACACGGACCGCATACCGACCGCATGTCAAGTAAAATCCGACGTGGTCAAATACCTTGACACCCTCATTTTTTCATCATTAGAGTGTTTTGGTCTGCAACCTGCAAACAATTCCATCTGCACTTTTATAAACCATCATCCCATCCAACGACTCTCATACTTCATTCACATCGTTCATCTTCATCTCATATTCCATTCAATTGCAGATTTGAGAATCGCAGGAGTGTACTGTAATTGCAGCATAAACCCAAACCGCTACTACAGAAATTATCAGTAGGTTTTTTCACTCAGGGAAACTAGGTGTCTGCAAAGTTCGCATATTCACTTCAACTTCCGTGCAAATATATACGGTTTGAAATCTACGGAACAATCATCCGACGAAAACCTTTTGTGGATTACTTTCCTCCAAAAATTTCTCTCTCTTTTGTATCATAATACAACGAAACAAGCAGGAGTATATATATTTATTTATTGGCACATAATTTATTCATTTCTACAAAACATTGATTTGAGTTGAGTTGTTCCAAACCTATTAAAAACGAGTACCATGCTTTGCCTATCTTCCTCCAGTCAGAAATCAAGAGCATCTGTGAACCGAGTACGTACCATCGTAACGGCAGCACTTGGAAATAACAATCATAATCATCCTATTACAGCAGCAGCAAAAACTGAACATGTAACGAGAGTTGATGTCAAGCATCATGCGTATTCATCGTTGATGCAAAGCGAGGAGAATGGGTCGTTTGTCAAGTTGAAGACGTGGATTGAAGCTCAGCAGATGAGCACGGTGACAAAAGATTTGGGTGATTTGGAAATGACTTATTTTAAGTTGATCGTCGAGAGTATGAAGGAGAGTATTGGTCCGGAAACTAAGGAGTATGATATTGATGTGTTAAAGGAGTTGGAGTCTTCTTATTTTCAAATTTTGAGTAAGGGCCTAGGGAAATCTGTTGTTGGAGGAGCATGAGAAAATCGGTGGAATGAGGTATGAATTATATGCTCCCTGGAGACGTGGGCGATGATAGGACTAGAGGATTTGAATGTATACGGCTCTTGTGTAAATTAGTAAAACATTGTATATTATACCAATTTATCGTAAACTTTTTTGAAGGCGGATGTTTACCATAAAAGAGCGAATGTCACGAGTGCAATAAGAGTAACACTTTCCCACACTAACCATCGCCCGTCAATGGTTTGTAAGCCATCGTAAAGGAAACGTAGTGCACGCAGAAATCATTAACGATATGGTTCGTAAACAGAGGAATCAATAAATTGCCGGATTTCTTACTTAAACTACCGGTAGCGTTTCCGCACAACTGTCCTCATTATCATCATCATAATTGGAGACAAAAAAGCTATTAACTCTACCTTTCCTTAAGTATTCACGCCGTTGATGGCCAACAGATGAGTACATAATTGAGCGCTGCTCAACAATGCTTGCTGGACTTAGTTTCGAATTTGTCACTTTATGAAGAAGAAGTGGTGATCCTTCTGTCAATACATTGCCTTCCATATCAGAAAGACGTTCAGAGTACGCATTGCCGTCGAATTCATCTTCAATATTCTCTGAAAGAAGTGCTTCTAAAACATCTTCTAACGTCACAATTCCTAAAACACCCGCTGTTCTAAAATTTATGGAACCCGTATTCTTAAATGAAGCTTTTGCATCTATTGAAAAGTTATTGGTTAGAAAATTATAATGTAAAGTTAAAATATATATCTTACCATCAACATTTTCGCATATGATAGCTAAATGACCTTTGCACCCTGTTTGAAAAATATCCAGAACTTGTAATAAGTTTACGCTCGGTTCGATACACAGCGGTGTCGACATTAGAGAAGAAACAGTTTCTGGGCAATTTGTGTTTGATTGGCCGCCGAGTCGTAATAATCTCTTGACTGATAAGATTCCATGCACAAACAAGAAATCTTTACTTTTTCGAACAACTGGTAAGCGAGAATGTCCAGAATCGAATATCTTAAGAAAAGATTCTTGGTTCAGTGGGTCATCCAAATCGATTGTGTAAACTTTTTCCCAAGGAACAATACATCTTTTTACTGTTCGTGTCTTCATGGAAAGTGCGCTAAATAACATATGAATAAACACGAACATAATACTTCGAGGACTGCGTCGAAAAGCGTTACGAAGTAACTTACCCGGATACCATCTTTACTTCGTCTTCATCCAAAAACATTGAATCACGCTTGAAGAACTTTTCACTACCTGGCTTAGCGTACTGATGCATTAGCTCCACTATAGTAGATAACTCATGTCTATCATAATACACAGCTCCATGATTCTTTCCAAACATGCAGTCTAACACAGACGCAATGGGTCGAGCAATCAACCATAGGAGAGATTTTATTACTATTGACCAAACGTTGTGAGGGAATGAAGATTTACAAGATATAAAACCCTCACTGTACCTTTCACGAACGGTACCATCGACGCTGCTATTCTCAGTTGGTCGGGACCAGTAAAAACAGCGGATGGAACTATTTCCCCAAAAATTAGCACCAACGTGACACTACAAGTATCTAAGAGTGAGTCGATTCGAAAACAAAAAACAACAACCATGCTCAAACGAAGTACCTTATTAGTACCGCCACATATCCTGGTACAAGATTATCCAAGAAAAGAGGAAGCGCTTCGTTCGCGATGGAATTTAAGAGTAGTAAAGTGACAAGTAGTAGATGGTGATCATGTAAAACCTTCAAAATTTCCTTTGCCTGTCTACTCTTCACTTGCAAGTTTTCATCATTTGGTTTTTCTTTGGACATATGGACTAGCACATCCAAGTAGAGTTTATCGATGGACAGCATTCCCTATCCACCACAAAGTAACCATAAGAAAATTGAAACCTCACTCTCCATCACTATATTCATATTCGTATATATGGAACTTACCAGAGTCAACCCAGCAGCTAGAGCAGCACATGTGACGCATGCAAATGCCATTACAGCATTTAAAATATCAAACTCCTCTTCTTCAGACATCGTCACTTTATGTAGAAGAAACATTTTTGTTAAGCGGAAAGAAAATAGGTCTTTCACTTTATTTCGTAATTTATTTTTTTAAAAGTACCGACACTTAGATTGCTCCGACGTGTAGAAAGATTTGACGGTCGAGGAGTAAGATGAGGACATGGTGTGTATTTTTTTAACTGTATGCTTTTATTTTATTAACTTCTACTCTTTAGGGATTAGGGCTGATTGATTGGATGTTTCATACATTTACGCACAATGCGAATTCCTGAAGGCGGAATCGTGCGACGAGATGACGTATATATATGTATATATATAAATGTGTATATATTGTGAATGCACACACATTAGGCACGATGTAATAACGAGGCACACGACAAGAAGGGTTTTCGAAAATAATCTGTCCAAATTTGCGATAAAGTGGCAAATAAATTTGTCACTTTTTGTTGTGACGTTCAAAATTGAAAATGATTCGGCGGGCATTGTCATGACTCATTGAGCTCGATATCTTTCCAACTACTATGCTTCAGTTTCAAATTGTATAATATTGAAGTCGCCCTCTTTATGAGTCAATGTATCGGAAGAGTTGTAGTAGCAATCATAATATGATTGAAATATATCATACACCTTTTCTCTTTTCCTATTATTGAACCTGGAGTCTTGAGTAGTAAGCCTGACATTTCAGCACACACCATCTAAGAAGCAGCATCTTTTGTTCTTCTTTTAAATTTCAAATGACGTACAGTTGAAAGCAAGTAGCTGTAGTGAAAAGGATTATGCTTGGCGACGTGACGTCCCACAGATCCTTTCTCCCAACTCTACAATGAAAGCTATTGTTCTTACACGTTGAGTGTTCTCACGTACTTGACGGTTCCGATCATACCATATACAAATTCAAAAATAAGGACTTGTAATTGGTTTACTCTCTACCTGCGTAGATGATTAGAGATTACAAAACGAAACCGTAACAAATGAGTGAAATTTCAAGAATTTCGAGACCAATTACCTGGTACATGCCACATGCGACAGCGATTTCGATGAATATAAAAAGATTTGTACGAGGTATTGAAACATCCTTCTCTATCTGACGAACTTTCCTTGAAGAATGTTTATCGTTTGTAATATCTCTTCGGGAAGGTGTTGAAATATAGGTCTTTAATGAGGCTATATGAGATAGGACATCTTTGGATAATTCTAACCCTGTACACGTCTTCTAAATAAATGTCACCTACAAAATGACGCTATTAGCGAGGTTGTACGGCTATGTCGATGAATGTTGTATATTTGCTTGAATCTATAAATCTTGCTTGATAATCAGTGTATCTAACTATTTCTCACAGATCGATAAGCTTGGAAAGTTAAAAAATTTAGTGACTCATTTTTCAACAGTACCAATGAGTTTTATACCAGAACAGTACTATCCAAACTTTACTTTCCTACGATAACCATCGAACATCCGAGACTTGATTGGTTAATTTATATAAAGTCAGTCGCAATGAGGACGGTTTATTTCATTGAATTCAAGGCTCTTATGTGTGTTTCTTTGTGAAACTTTGAGATAACGATGCATATATATATATATATATATATATTCAAGGAAGAACGCATTGTTTACTCTCTAATAGAAGTATAATCTGTTTATATGTTCGACCTTTCAGTATATGCAAATATCATAGGGTTCTGCATATTTCGAAAGGTTTATTTTCATGTTTAAAGAATATTTCAAAAATACAGTGACTTATGAATACATCAAAAGCTTAAGTCCATCTCCTTGTCTCGAAGAAAGTTAATTTGCAACAATGCCATTGGGATCCACGCACTAATTTTTATCAGAGGGTTCTGGATATATCGAAATAGCATATTGTTGAAATTCAGTGACTTATGAATACATCAAAACCTAAAGTCTGCCTTTTGTCTCAAAGAAAGTTAATCTGCAAAAATGTCATTGGGATCCACGCGTCAATTTCTAAACTTAGGGTTTTGAAAAATGAAAGGTTTATTTTCATGCTCATCGCATATTATTCAAAGTCAGTGACTTGTTGTAATTGGTTTACTCTCTACCTGCGTAGATGATTAGAGATTACAAAACGAAACCGTAATAAATGAGTGAAATTTAAAAGATTTCGAGACCAATTACCTGGTACATGCCACATGTGACAGCGATTTCGATCAATAAAAATATATTTTGAATTGATATTTCGCATATTTTGAACTGAAAATCATACAATTACAAAATACAAGATTTTATACTAGTCCGCATGATATATTGAACTGATATTGCAAGACGACAAAA
>Ga0115008_10001673_pt1 | contig 18160 bp, 18 predicted proteins | sample FraStrMetagenome_FD_87164 | JGI IMG/M metagenome (GOLD analysis project Ga0115008, IMG submission 87164) | Marine eukaryotic phytoplankton communities from Arctic Ocean - Fram Strait ARC3M Metagenome | ecosystem: Environmental > Aquatic > Marine > Oceanic | place: Fram Strait | collected...
AACTCCAACTCCAACTCCAACAGAAACAGAAACGAAGCAGCGAACGTATTTGATATAACCGACAACTCCACCACAGCCAATAGCACCACAGCTTCTCTCACCGCCGTACGACGTCACCTACGGGAATTTCTACGTAATTACCGCATCGGTTCCAATCGATATCCATACCGCAATGCACTGCTCAATACCTATCGCCGATACTGCCAACAAACCAATAATAACAGCGGTAGCCATGTCGATGTACCGTCCGATGGAGGCATGAGTGTGCATGCCAGCGTGGAAGTGGAGCTTTGTCACGTGAGTGAGTACGATACGGCCTTGCTTGGACTGCTGTTGCAAAAACCTGCTCAGACCTTGCCGGTGTTCGAAGCTGCTGCTGGAGATTGTTTAAGGAGTTTGTTGTATCGTAGTAACGGTGGTGGGAGTCAGGAGGATGATAATGGAGGTGAGGAGGAGGACGATGGTACCGTTGCTGGAAATAATAGTAATAATAATGGTAATGGTGGTGATGGCAATGGCAATGGCAATGCAGAGATGGAACGGACGTTGCATGAGATGGGGAGTATACAGATATTGTTGAGTGGTTCAGCGTCTAGTAGTTCGGGAGGTTCTAATATTTCCTCGTCGCTGCAGCATACGAGTTTGCGATGTATTGCTTCGTCTCATGTAAATCGGTAAGTTTGTTTGTTTGTTTGTTAGTTTGTTTGTTTGTTAGTTAGTAAGTTCTCAACATACATTTATTTGAACATATTCTAATTTGTATTCTGTGTGTGTGTGTGTGTGTTTTTTTTATGAAATAATTATGAATGCAATAATGAATATGAAACAGACTATTGCTATGCCCGGGCATCGTCATATCAGCAAACCGAGTCAAAAGCCGTGCCCACACCGTTCGTATCCGATGCGGACGCTGTGCGGATTCCCGCACTCTTCGCACGCAGGCATTTGGACGATGTGTTCTTCCCACCAAATGCCATGGCCCCGATCCAGAAGAATGTAAATTAAACCCCTACGAAATCGTTCCGGACGAATGTAAATATGTCGACCAACAACAGTGGAAACTCCAGGAGGCTCCCGAATGTGTGCCCACTGGAGAAATGCCGCGTACCATTCTTGTATCGGCCGACCGTGCGTTGGTTGATGCCGCACCGCCAGGTACGCGCGTACACGTCATGGGTATCGCGTGCGTCAATGATGTATACGGCACTAACAATAAAAAGTCCGCTGGACTGCGACAGGTGTACCTTCGAGCCGTGGGCATGTCAAAGGCCTATAATCAAGGAGGATCATCGACTTTGGCATCTTTCACTCCAGCCGAAGAGGAAGCATTTCGAGAGCTGGCGCGTCGTCCAGATATATATGAATTGTTGAGTCACAGCATAGCGCCGAGCATAAGCGGGAGCTATACAGTTGACATTAAGAAAGCTCTAGCATGTCAACTCATGGGCGGTAGTGCCAAACGACTCCCCGACAAAATGCGTCTGCGTGGAGACGTGAACGTTTTGCTTATGGGCGATCCAAGTACAGCCAAAAGTCAATTTTTAAAGTTTATCGAAAAGGTCGCACCGATCGGAGTATATACGAGTGGGAAGGGATCTTCAGCAGCGGGACTCACCGCAAGCGTTGTCCGTGATCGGAACAATGAATTTTATTTAGAGGGCGGTGCAATGGTTTTGGCTGATGGAGGTATCGTATGCATTGACGAGTTTGATAAGATGCGACCGCAGGATCGCGTAGCTATACATGAAGCAATGGAACAGCAGACCATCAGCGTGGCGAAGGCCGGTATTACCACTGTATTGAATTCGAGGTGTTCGGTGTTGGCTGCGGCCAACCCAGTTTTTGGTCGGTACGATGATTTAAAGTCGGCCACTGAAAATATCGATTTGATGACGACCATTTTAAGTCGATTCGATGTGATATTCATCGTACGAGATGTGCGAGAAGAGGAGAGAGATAAAGCTATTTGTCGTCACGTGATGGGAGTGCATATGGGGTCAAACAGTTATGGTAATGGTAGGGGAAGTACCAGCAGGACATCTTCTTCAAGGCGATCGGTACAAACTGCAGGTGGTGATCAGGACTATTCGAAAGCTGATGGGAACGGTAGTGTGGCGCAACGAGCCATGCGGTTGGCGCGGGCGTCGCGAAATAATAACTCGAACGACAATGATATCCCTGAATTCGACGTTCCGACGATGAAGAAATTCGTGCAGTACTGTCGCGCGAAATGCTCTCCGCGGTTATCTGAAGAAGCGAGCGACGTATTAACGAGCGCATATGTCAAGATTCGAGACGACGTGCGAAAGCGTAGCGAAGGTGCTGCACAGGCAGTTCCAATTACCGTACGACAGTTGGAAGGTAAGTGTACACAAATTTTGTGTGGGTTTACCTATGCACTTAGTATTATATTAACTTACTTTTGCCTTTCACAGCGCTGGTGCGGATATCGGAGTCGCTTGCCAAAATGCGTCTATCAGCAGAGGTTTCAGCTGACGATATAACGGAAGCACTTCGGTTGTTTCGTGTGTCGACCATGGCGGCATCTGCTGCAGATAAGTCGTTATCACTCCAGACAACGTTGTCTGGAGCTGGAAGTGAGGAGATTCGGAGGTTGGAAAATTTTATTAAATCCCGCGTCACGATCGGTGCGACGGTCAATAAGCAGCGCATTGTCGAAGAAGCATCCTCCCAGGGATACGATCCGTTTGCTATGATGAAAGCCATTGCCGTTATGACATTGCGAGGCGAATTACAAGAAAAGAACCAGGGGCATCTTATGAAAAGACTCATATAAAATAAGATTAAATTATGTAATTTCACGTGAAAAATTCCATTTTTGTATGAAGGCGCACCACCCGTGTTGAAAATAATCTTGGATATACATTCGACCTCCTCGGTATGGATTACATTTTTAAAAGTAGTGGAGTCCGCTTCTGATGAGAAACAGGAGTGCGGAGATGATGACTGAAGAGGACTAACTTTTCTGTATCATCTAACAAATCAATCGCATTAACCGTATCCAGCTCCTTCAACGCTTATTGAACATAAGCCATCCAATGTATTGTTTCTTTTTTTTTCTTTTTATAACTGATCGCGGTTGGTTGGTGTAGATTCTGAGATGCTCATTTTTAAAAATATATTGAGATTAGAACTGGATCTTAGTACTACGATAACTCCCGCTATGGATAAAGATTAAAATATTTTTGATTATTTCGAAAATATTAAGTAAAGGGCAGACTGTCAGCGTAATGTCCATCTAACTGATCCTTTGATGGTGACTGTAGTCCGATTACGGGTCAAGTATTAAGCTTATTGATCTTGATCTACGGGTTCAAAGGAATCGTAGTCGACTTTTGAAGAACGAAACAGCGCCTTCACAGGTTTCAATTTCGAAATGGCTAAACTGACAAGTTGATTCGATAAATGTTTGCAGCATAACAACAAGGAACACATGATTTATTTATTTAGAAATCGAATTAAAGAGCCCTTCCAAATAGTTCTGCAAAATCTGCCAGTGTGGGTTTCACACCACCCTCTCCTTCAAAACTTCCGTCATCATCTTGATTATCGTTCAAGATATCTTTTGCCACGTCTTTCTTACGTTCCTGCAGCTTAATTATGCGACCTTCGACAGAATCTTCGACGACAAATCTCCGAACCCTAACAACTTCTGCAACCTGACCAATTCTATGTACTCGATGTATGCATTGGTCTTCAAAGGCTGCATTCTTAAATTACAAAAGTAGAGATTAGATTAAGTTCTGATTCAGGGACCAACACGAATAATCTACTCCTAAACTTACCCACCATGGGTCTACTAGGAAAACAACCGATGCAGCTATAAGGTTGAGACCCACACCACCTGCTTTCATCGACATCAGCATAACCGCGCCTTTCTCATTTTTTCGGTCACGATTTGAAAAATCCCGTACAGCATTGAACCGTCTTTTTGTATCCATAGAACCATCTAATCGATAGGTAACGACATTCATTGGCGGTAATGCGATATTGAGCAAGTCAAGAAAACCCAGGTATTGACTAAATATCAATATTTTCGACCCTGGCTCTTTTGCCCAGATTCTTTCCATTTCACTTATAACAGCCTCTAACTTTGAGCTTGTGTGACCAGAAAGAGCAGCTTCTAATGCACCTCTTGCGAGATAGGTGTCATCCTCATCTTCCACACCATTCAACGATTGTGCACAAGATGCTTTCGGCGTAAGAAAATAAGACTCTAAATCGCCTGATTCAGTCTTTCGAAATCCAATCAATTGGTCTTCTTTGGTGAACTTATGACAGATAGGACAGTTTCCTTCGCACTTTGAAGTACGTTTCTTGTTCTTAAATGCCTGATCTCTCAATATTGGAACCAAGCAATCTCTACAGAAAGAGTGGGAACATGGAGTCAAAACAGCATCTTCGACAGAAGGACAGTCCAAACATATTGGACATTCCTTTGAAAGCGAAGTGTTTGGAAAAGTTGTACGGTTACAATTAAAGTAATGTTGAAAGAAAGCAAGGACAAGACAAAGAACGTACCTGTTCAATACATTTATTTTGAGATATGGAATTATTGAAAGATAAAGCTATTTGTTGCGAGTATGCTGATAATAAGGACTTTTTGCTTGGTGACACAAATTTGTCTAACAAATCATTCAGAAACTATTCTCAAATAGATTTAGAGGGGAAAATATGATGAGAATCGAGAGCTTTTCTCTCATGAGATTATTACACGCAATACTCACATTCTTGGGCACGCGTTTACATGTGTCTTGTTTTACAGATTCAGAAGTACGGAAGTTGGGCATTTTTCGACTAATAGCCTTCATATCGGTAATCCGTGGAGCGACTGTCAGTGCAAGATGGTCACATGCTTGACGGAGTTTTTGCAGCAAACTAAATATTTGGATCAATGACCGACTTGCTGTACCGTTGCGCACATAACCGTCGAAAATAGCTTGCGACCTGAGTAAGAGAGAAGAATAGAAAGCTCTTTCGCCGTCGGTAAACTTCACTGTAATCGTTTCGCTTTCGATTGGCGGGAGCTCCAGTATTACAGACCTTCAATATAAAATAGAAATTAGATTTCAAGTGTACATGTCCTGAAAGAAAAGTGCTCACATACCCATCGCTTTTCTTCGTATTTCTTGTACGTCTAATCATTATGGGGGCAAGAAGGCGTTTTACACGATCATGGACAGTTTGAATAGCTGTAACTTTCTCCTTTTCGTTGTCTTTTATTATAGAATGAGCCTGTGTTAAAGGACTGCTTACAGCAATTTTCCAAAAGGACGCCTCACACCATGGCTCGTGCCGAAGAAATTTCAATAACCCGTAAACATCATTAAGCGAATTCTGCAGAGGAGTACCTGTTACGCACCATCGTTCAGTTGCCTAAGATGCAACGAACATCAGTAAAATATCAAGGACATACTTTAATCATATAGCTTTCTAATAATACCTGTAGGTTGCAGCATGCTTGAGAAACTATTGTATTTGTATTTCGGATGCAATGAGCTTCATCCAAAACTATTCTTTCCCATCTATGTTGAGAAAGTTTCGCTGATACAGCTTTTGCATTCCCAGATGACTGAACAGTTCCATCTTACGAACAAAGTAAGGATTACAAATGTTTGTATATACAATATAAAAAGAAACTCCAACTCACATGAAGTTATAACAACATCATACATATCAAAGTCGACACATCCACGTGAGTCGCCATAAAATAAACTACATGACAAGTTTGTCTTCGATTTCACTTCCTCCTCCCATTGAGGTATCAACGAAAGTGGGGTTACAATCAGAGTACTTCCATTTTCGGTTGATTTATATTTTTCACACCCTTCTATTTGAAGCTCCTTACTTTTAAGAAGCAATGAAAGTATCATTACTGTTTTGCCAAGTCCCATCGCATCCGCCAGCAAACCACCCCGACAGGAGCGAGGTGCATTAGGCGGGTCCATCGTTGCAACACCTAACAAGTCATTGACAAAGAAGGAATGGGCATAATCCAATTTGGGTGAAGCCAGTAGACGACGTTGCCATAGTGGATGTTTATGTATACATTGTTTTCCTGCTAAAGTTGGATAATGATTAAAATACTCTTTCGAGGCGAGAATGGGGCCACATTCGCAGCAAATATTTTCTTTGCTTGATTCGTTTTCGTGCCGAAAAAGCGGCGAATAAGCCTTGACGCGATGTTTGCCACTCGGTAATGATTCGCGAGCTAACTCCGCAAGCAGTTCCAATTCCTCACTAGACTCGCTTGCGTCGTCCAGCATTTCTCGTTTGAGCATCCAAGCCATTGCTTCCCGCTGATAGCAATGGAGCTTTATCCCCTTTTCCCGAAATACCGAGGGATCGTCTTCTGGTTTTAAAGATATTTCATTTTCAACTGATCCTTTTGTTGATAGCAAATCGTCTGTCCACGAGGGAGCTTTAATTTCCTCGTCAATTTCCTCCGGTTTGAAGTCATCTTCTGATAACATTACTGCAGACCTTATATCATTGTCTTGAGATTGCGAATTACATTCCTCGTTCCGTGTTTTTTCGGCCTTCTTAGCAAATTCTTCTAACATTATCGATAGCTTACTCTCTCCAAACTCAGACCAATCCAATAAGTTATATGCTGCCTCAACAGGACTTAGCAAATAATTACTTTTACTCGTCTTCGCTCCTCTCCCTCTCAAGGATTCACCGAAAAACTCATTCGTACTTGACGGCGTTGACGTACTAAACATCTGAAAGAATTCCACCGGCCTCTCAATGTAAACGTCCAAGCGCAAAGGGATTTCTGAACTGATTTTTAGCCCACTTTCCTCACAAAGTGCATAAGCCGAAACCGAAACAAGTGCACTCTTTCCAATGCCAAAATTACAGTCATCTTGATCTTCTAGACTGATCGACACAAGCAGTGGAGCAAGCATTATACACAGACCTCTTGGCAAAGTTCCTTCTACATTTCTACCAGTAAAACGCACAATAGGTGCCAAGTTTTTCTTCCTCTTCTTCAAAATAGACTTATTCATACTATTAAATGACTCAGGCCTCACTGCCAATTCCTCTTGATATTCAACTTTGCCATTACGAGATGTTGAAAGTCCCGTAACCCAGCGAGAACAAAGTAACAACTTTCCACCTCGATATGGCCGAACAACGAGCGACGAAGTAGACGCATCATGCGAACTCGAATTTTCTATCGACTCTTCTAACTTCGCACGGGTAATCTCCTCCAACTTATTCTCTTTGATGCCATGATCATGATTATCATTGACATCATTTTTAACGTAAGCAGTTCCCGCGCTCAAAGAGGAAACCTTATCATTTTCACTATCTACTCGTAGTTTGGTCTCATCGACGTCACCAACTTTGGCATTTTCTTCTGGGCATGAAGACAAGGACAAGATCGTATTATCCAATTTTCTTTTTCGAGGACTCATTACGACTGCCGAAACCTTCCGATCCTGCTCACATAAATCAAATACGTCTTCTTTCTTTTTAACTGCCTCATCATGATCATCATCCACCAAATCGATAACATCTGTATCACATGCATCTTTACTTTTATTCTTAAGAAATATGGATACCACCTGCTTCACATTGGAATCATCATCATCATCATCATCATCACCATCACCAGCAACAACAACATTATTATATCCAGAAATTAATATATCCTCCGCTGCTTGCTCCACATTATAACTATGCTTTCGTAACGTCGAGCATAACACCGATTCACTCACTCGAATGTTCGAAGATTTTATAAAGTTGCGTAACTGTTCCAATTGGGATAAGAAACACGTCTGTGGCTGTGACGTAAGAGCATTGGACTTCTTAGGGCGTTTGCTTGATCTGCTTTTTACCATGATGAGAATGAATTGACATGTGAATTGAATTGATGGAAGAGAGGTTATGGATTTATTGAACCTTTCCAATATTTTCATTTCTCGTTGTGAGTTGGTATTTATAAAATGCAATGCAAAATGGGATTCTAAACAGTTCGAAAGTCGAGCATGTATTTGTCGACTGATTTGAACATACGAATATTCGAATATCCGAACTTACAGGACCCCATGTCAAGTCTCAAGTCTCAAGTTTCAAGTCTCAAGTCTCAAGTCTCAAGTTTCAAGTTTCAAGTCAAGTGCCGACTGACGTACCAAAGCAGGCATCTTTTTTATCTTTTAAATGTAGATCTATGCCTTTATAGAGATGATGAGGATGGGTACATGTGCATGCAGGAGGCTTAGGAGTAATAATAGTTATTTTATGTTGAATAGTGTTATGCGAGGGATTGGGATTGTCATCACCATCATCTCTTTCATTATGACTGAGTTGGTTGTGGATGCTACGTTCGCTTCATTGCAGACGTGTGGTAATTGTAGTTATGGATCCATGAAATGCTTATTAGTATCATCCATGTATGATGAACAAAACCAAAATATGAAGGAGGTTGTTAAAGGTGAGAAAGTTTCTATATATTTTACCTGATGAAATTCTTGGAATTTTTTTTGTTCCATATTCGTTCATGTATACTGATTGATTGATGATTGATAATTGAAAATTGATGATTGATGATTGATGGTGATCGTGATCATGATGATTAGAGAATATGGCATTTGGTTGTAGTAGTAGTACTTTGGATCGACGGGAGTATCTGAGGACTTCCTGTAAACATGCAATGATCACTTCAGTCGTCTCTAACGTTCCCATGAGTGTTGGTGCTACCGTCGACACGGTAGATTTCGAGCATGTTTCTTACGACGTCGATTGCTTGAATGACCTTCCGGAATTAGCGCCAAATCATGTGCGTCTGTTCCTTGTTCGACACGGTCAGACGGAAAATAATAGGCTGCGGTTAGTCCAGGGTGCCAGAGTGGACCCTCCTATTAATTTGACTGGTCAGCTGATGGCGAGAAGAGATGGAATGGTGCTTTCAGAACTATGTTCCAAAGGTAAAACATGTCCTAAAATGATCGTCCATTCGCAACTCATGCGAGCGAGGGAAACAGCAGAGGAAATTGCATCTGTCGTTGCAAACACCAAAGACAAGAATTTACTTATTCAACAATTTGAGGGGTTGGGTGAAGTAGATTTCGGTCCCGTCGCCGAGGGACAACCTATTAGTGAAGTTCGTGCCGAAATGACTAAGATCTATGGTTATTGGGCCGTAGGCCAAATCGACAAAGAACCAGATGCTGGCGGCGAAACAGGTCGAGCAGTGATTTCTCGTGTATGTAAATCATTGCTCTATTTAACGAAAATGGCGCAACGAAGTGGTGGCTCAATCGTGGCTGTTAGTCATTCAACATTTTTACGTATTCTGTTAGCAGTGTGCTTAGATAAACCGCTGTTGGAAGCAGCAACGATCGAGCAAAAGAATGGCTGTATTAACGTTATTGATGTTGATCCAGGTGGTCCACTCATCAAAATATCGCAAAATTCTAACATTTTCGGCGGTTCGTTGTCTTTGGCCCCTCAAGAAACGGAATTTTTTCGCCCATCATTGAAAGTTATTCGCGTCAATGAATATCGACAGTTGAAAGGATTAATATAGATGAGACGTATAATTACAATTGTAAATCCTGCTTTCAAAATTTAATTTGTTGAAAAAGTTCATAGTCTACCTTTCGAAGGATACAATTGTGTCAAGAATTTCTAAGACAAGGTGCTCCACTATCGGTTAACCTTTCCTGCTCCGGAAAGAGTAAAAGCTAGATTTAGAATTAGCGACTATAATTGTATGCCCAGCTGGCATTTGAATTGTATTTTGTGATGTGAAACCAGAAAAAAACTTCTTTGGATTCATAACGGTTTTCGCCGTCAGCACCTCCATTACACCATTTGGAACATACTTTACAACAGTATGATTAAAAAATTATTCCTTGAACCCGATATATCGGGTTTAAGATCTAAACACTAATCTACTTTGACTACTAAAATAATGATAGAGTGGAATGCGTTACTGAATTACCGTATAACCTCCGCTTCCATTGACTACAACCTCCGACCCTTGTCGAGGAACGTTCTTATTGTTGCGACCAATGGACGTCCATTGCGGCTGGGAGAAACCTCCCAGTTGCGATTGAAGGACAGAAGTAGCATCTTCGCTCCCCACTTTGTCTTGTTGCTCCTCCAAATCATCTTTGCCAAATTTGCGCATAACAAACGTATGATACATACCGTCCGCAAATAATCCTATACCGAGAAGGAGACCAATCCCACCAATTTGGAAGCATAGTGTGCTTAACATGAAGATATATATCGTTCGCCATGTACTGCTTTTTAAAAAGCCAAAATTATCCTCGATGATATCTTTTAAATATGGGGTATGTAATTCGTATGCTAACAAAAGACTAGACAACAAAGACAGATAGGAGGCCATGATCAGTTTTCTAAAGCTGAATGTCAACAGAAAAGTAAGCAGAGACAAAAGCCCAAAGAGTGCAGAGGTGACGGACAATCCAATATTAATAGCCCTCATTCGAAAGACCTCCTCAGGCAACCCAATCTTAGCCACTGTTGGAACAGGGTTGCCACTAGAGAAAGAGGATTCATTGTATGTATGGATAGCCGGTATTCCTGCCGAATACGGTCTCGTGGAGGGAATGTTGCCCTTTTGAGACAAAGAACTTGAACCACCATTACTATCTCCCCTTCCAGGTAAGGGTGTCGTGGACGTTGAACTCGTCCCTCCCATCATCATTTGGGTCTCTCGAAGTTGTTGCTGAAGCCTGTGTTCCACTGCACTCGACGAAACAGAAGCATCATTTTGATACGATGAATATGCAGCACCCGAACTCTTCTTATGAAATGACAATTTATCCAAATCTTCGTGTTCCGACGTCGATTGAAGGAGCGAGGTCTGCTCCTGTTGTCGCGATTTTCTATCCCGATCGTCCTCAAATGGATTCACGCCATAGCCTTCGTTTTGATAGGACATGATGGGGGTCGTGAATGCTCGATACAGGGAATCACAATTTCAATTGCAATTCAAATTAACGCAAAATAATAATAATGAGAACGCCAATGTGTCGCAGTCGTACGTAAAAAGTCTATATCTCCAATAGTCTCTAGTTACTGAAGAAATGACTCGGATCTTTATCGTCGGTATGAATACACACAAATGTAAGTTTATTGTGCTTTTTTTTTGAAGTTTCAAGTGTTTGGTATTTCAATTTTATGTTTTATTAATAATTGTTTTCGAGTTGATCGCGATAGCAACAAAACAAAAAATATATAAGATGAATTATTAATAGGTGATGGGTGATGGTGATGGCGTTGAAACTGAAATGGTCGAGGGAGGAGGAAGCGGGGTCCTATGTTCTATGTTCTATGTTCTATATGCATGCATGTTATGTTGTGTCCATGTACGAGTCCATGATCATGATGCGAATTTTAGAGGATAATTTTAGTTACCGATGACAATTTAATCTAATTTAGTAATAACTGGTTATTTCCATGGATTCTCTCAACACGTTAACACGTGTGCCCAATGCGCACGAATCTCTCTCCTCTCTCTACATATTTCGCCAAAAATGGGCGCGAACAAAACTATGGGAAAACAAAGAAGAGAATAACACTCTAAAACGAGTAACGCAATCCCATCTCCCATCGAATCGAATCGAATACAATGTACCCTCTCTCTTCCTAGTATTCCGATATAGATATTAGGAATGTATTTATACTGAGAGAGGACTAAACCAACCATTTCACACGGAAAAAGATCAAACGAACATCAAATAAGTCATGTCAACTAGTCGTCATAGTACGTCAGCCGCAGCGCTTCTTCTATGGATGGTTTCATGCCATCGCTTCCTATTACGTGCCGTGGCAGCCTCAGGAAAGGAAAAAGAACACAGCATGCACTGGAAGAAGAGACAACATTATCCGGAATATTGCTCGAGTCCAGAGTCTATGCAACATAGGTCCATTCCTCCTCTCGCGGTTCCGTCGAATGTACCGGATTTGGAATTGCTGCAATCGATTGTCGTCATTCGTCACGGTTCGAGGACGCCTTGGGCTCCTTATGAGCAACCGTGTTGGGATGGGTATCAGGAAGATTGGGATTGTGATCTAACAACGATTACTGGACCGAATCCACTTACTTCTTCGGAAAGTAGTAGTGAAGGGGATATTCAGAACTTATTTGTCTTTGAGAAGATTTATGATGGCTTAAAAGGTCCTCTAGCCAATGAGTTGGGGGGAACTTGTCAGAAGGGTCAACTGCTGCAGTCGGGGTATGATCAGGAAGTTACCAATGGTATGTTTTTGAGGGATGCCTATGTGCGCGTTGAAGATGAAGTTCAAAGTCGTTCCGATGTTAGCAACGTTGATGGTAAACTTTTTGATTCAGTGAAATGGGAGGAAGCCAAAACGTACGACGACTTTATTTATTTTCGTTCGGATGATGAGCAACGAACGCTTTTATCTGGACAGGCATTACTAAGTGGGATGTTTGATATCTCAGAAAATGTCATTGTAAAATTGCATACGGCTGACTATAAAAACGACATTCTTGATCCAAATCCTACTTCTTGTCCTCGTCTTGATTATCTTGAAGATGTAGCAAAAAATTCGGCAGCTTACAGCGAGTTGGGTGCTAATGAATTGGCGATAGATATGGAAAATATTCTAGCAAAGATAAATGGAGACGCAGATATCATGCTGGATTGCATAATGACATCAATATGTAATGACTTGGATCTGCCCAGTGCATTGGATGACTTTACTACCTCCGACGAGGAGTCTACGTTCTCAAGAATGGAACAGTATTGGAACAATATGAATACGTACAATTTCATTCATGATGACGGAGCTTACTCGAAGTTGGCGATGGGCCCACTTTGGAGCGATATAAAAGATGTACTCATGAGAGTCATGTCTGTGCAGAGTCGAGCAGACATGGAAACAATGGAAATACCGAAGCTGTATCTCATTTCTGCGCATGATACAACAATTTTGCCCATATTAGTTTCTCTCGATATATGGGATCATGTTTTCCCCCCTTACGCAAGCATGATTGTGATTGAGGTATGGTTGTTTTATCTTGTTTAGCTGAGGCGCTTTCACTCTTACATGTTTTGTAAATATTTTTAAGAGCTATTCTCTCTCAGAATCTCGAGAAGATTTTCCCTCACAAAAGGCCTTCCGATTATTGTACAACGGAGAGGCTATTACAAGTCGTATGAAAGGCTGCGATTATGATCTATGTAAATCAGAAGTGTTGATGGACCAAATAAGTGGATTTGCAACATGGTCCAGAGATTGTACTGTAAACGAAACAGAACAAACGGGCACGCCAAGCGATGATTGTAACGACAACTCCGAATCTTCTTATCCTAACTCATCTTTCGATCCGAACAATATTCTCTTCACTATATTGTTGTGCATTTTGAGCTCAATATCAACCTGTGTAGTCACGATGAAATTCGTAAATCGAAAACACTACAAGATGATCCCAAAACAGACAGCAAGCATACCGTCTAGTTTTAACGACATGGAACTTTCAGAGGATCGAGAAATTATATAAATTTTGTTCTCTTTCAATAAAAGTAAGTCAACCAGTGTCAACACTCTTAATGGGAAAATTCTAGGGACAACCTAAAACTATGGCTTAAGTGGACGTGATACGATTGTCTTCTACCCACCAAGTTGACTGGACACACAAACTTATGACATTAGAGACGGACCTGGTGGTTTCCTTTAATTGCCTTACTTGTCTTGGATGCACATCACGCCGCTGCTCCAACACATGTACCTCCAATGAAATACCACTAAAGTTTCCAATCAGAGTTATCCTATCCGGATACACTACACGTATTAAATCTAGATTGGAGATAAATTTGTTAAAATGACGTGAACTTTCTTTCGCATTCTTTATATGGTTGCGTCAAAAATAAGAAGCGAATTTATTGTCGGTAAAGACAGCTTTCGATTAGCTTCCTTAAATTCAAAACGCCATGCAGCAAACAGAGATGAGTCGTAAATGTCTGTTCAAAAACTCATTCTATCCATTAAACATCTATTATACATTATTTCGATGACTTCTGGTAAACAATTTTGGATAATTGATATGACTTCGCTTCCCTTTCTACTTCAGATCTCGTGCCTCGTGCTCGCTTCATTTACAAATTTTGTACTTTAGTTGTTGATAAGTATTACTCTTATTGGTATCTCTCTCCATTCGTACGATACACAATGTGAACGTGGTTCTATGCCAGATTCGGTCTTTCGGCTAAATCGACGTCATTTATATCTCTACCGGTATTCGAAACTTTGTTGTCACATCTTTTGTTTCTACTTCGGTTTTATTATGTCTACATGGACGACTCCAGCTGGTTTTTTATTTAAAATAGTCTACAATCTTTAGCATATTACATGGTCTTCTACATTCTACAAATTTACGAATGGTACAATAGGATTAGGCAGCTGCTTGTTTAGACAAAGTTTGTCCAGATGATGAATCATCTCCGTACATTTGTCCAATGACATCGTCGTAGATTTTCACAACCATATGCCTACGGATAGACATTTTTGGTGTGAGCATATTGTTTGCAACTGTAAACGGCGCTACTATTGACCATGTCTTGGGTATCTCAAACTTCTTTATTTTTGCCTGTAAGCAGTTCGCTTGTATTTCAGAATCCAAAAGTTCACACAATTTGGGATCATTAACTAGCTCTTCTTCAGGTTCGCTTTCGTGTACCTTCAAATGTGCTCGAATTGCCACCAAATCAGGAACAATCAAGGCTGCATTGTATGGCCTGTTGGCTCCAACTAATACCGTTTGCTGGATAAATCTACTCATTCCAATTGCCTCCTCCACTGGTGTTGGACAAACGTACTTGCCGTTCTCTAGTTTGTACTGTTCCTTTATACGCCCAGTTACGTATATAAATCCGTCTTCACAAATCCGTCCAAGGTCACCTGTGTGAAACCTGAAAAGACAAAAATAGTGTAGCTGTGAGATCCTTTCTGTATACAACAGTTGCATTATTACTATGTATACTCACAGCCGCGATTTGCCATCTGGAGCGATACTGAGAACTTCGCTAGTTTCATTAGGCTTTCCATAATACCCACGCATCACATTTGGTCCATAGCAACAAATTTCACCCTCTTCATTAGGGCCAAGTAAATTGCCGCTCTCATCCAGAACTGCTGCGGTAACACCACCCAGAGGGTAACCCACTGAACCTACTTTTCTTTTCTCCGGAGAGTTTATACATATAATAGGAGAAGTTTCAGTTAGCCCATATCCTTCATAAACCTCGATGCCAATGGAATCCATGAAATCTAAAATTTCCTTGGGACACGCTGCACCAGCAACAAATCCATGCCGTAATTTGCTGCCAAACCGATCCCTAATTTTTTGGAGGACAATTCCATCCAAAACATTAAATTGCTTTTGCTTCCAAAATCCGAGCGAGGATCCTTCGTTTTGTGCTATGACTCGCTCTTTCCCAAGCTGCAATGCCTTTTGCATAAGTCCCCTTCGGATCGGATTTGTATTTGCTAACATATTATTTACGCCATCAAAGATACGTTTATAAAGTGTAGGTACGGAAAACAAAGCCGTTGGTTTAACTAGTTGGAGATCTTCTAGTATACTGGGTACACCTCGACAAATACCTAGGGAAGCACCATGTGACATAAAGCACCATAACTCGCATGTTTGGCCGTAGGAATGAGCCCAAGGCAGAAATGAAAGCGAACGATCAGACTGTCGAACTAGATCGGCAGGATTTTTTACCATTGATCTAACTCCGTATATATTAGAGACACTGTTGTCGTGTGTCAGCTCAACTCCCTTTGGAACGCCAGTAGTTCCTGATGTGTAAACCAAATTTGCTAGATCATCGGGATTTGGCAAATTGTTGAGTTTGGAAATAGGGTTTGCTTTATCCAATAACGTTGAAAATACATGATCTCGAGACGAGCTAGAATCCGAATCAAAGCACAACACCGAATGTTTAGAAAGTGAGGGTACGTTCATGATGCATTCTTCCATAACTTTATCGTAAATATTCTGAGAAGCACATAGTAACGCCGAACACCCAGAATCGTTAAGTATATATGTCCAATCCTTGGGCAATTGAGCTTGGCAAATAAAAAAGTGTTGAAACTTGAGATTCACACCATATTCCACAAGGATTGCAATGAAACGCACACACATACACATTTTGCCCTTACCTTCATACATAGGAACCAACGTGGCGTTCATCGAGTAGGTAGCAGCAGCCACTGCCGCCCATTCCCACCTATTATTGCTTATAATACCTACCTTATCCATCGGTTTGACACCAAGTTCGTCGGATAAAACGCTACGTGTTTTCTCCACTTTCACACCAAACGTCTCATAATCCATCCACAGAAACTCTTCTAATTCCGCATCGTACGTACCAAACAACGGGTTACGTCCATAAGCTTCACAGGCATTCATTTGCATCTCAGCTAAAGTTTTAAAATGGATGAGGGAATCTACATCGTTTGTAGACGAAGTCGAGCCACTACTGCTGCTGAGATAGCGCATGGTCTTGGATGATGGAACATTTGATGCCGTATTGGATGTCAAGTCGTGACGACTGCTGCTCGGTAACAGCGTGCGTCGAATGGTGGTACGGAGCATTGCTGTATTGCTACCGGCGGCTGTGCGTATGGTTCGGGTGTAGTAGAGAGGTATTCTATTCATGATATACAAATGTAATATATATATATATGTACTGTCGTTTCTGTAATGGATCTTTTGTACAAAAATTATTATGAAATGCGTGATTCGGGAATGTTTTTTTATATTCTTTTTTCGATGGATAGTTTTATTTGTGTGAGTTGTTGAAAAACTTGTGTTTGTGTTACGTGTACATCGTGTGCACTTTGTTGGGATCCCGGAGTTGATATCTTGGATTGATGTCTGTTCGGGTCATGCATGTCACGATTAGAAAGCTAAAATTGTGACAACTTCAAAAAGTGGACCTGAAATCACCAATTCACCAATAATTCACCCCTCCCTCCGCCCTCCGGTATTCAACCAATTCCAATTTTGACGATTCCAAGTACCCAAATCTCCTTATCATTGCGCTTACAATATCTTTGTAACTTTATGATGAATATAATTAAGGAGAGATCTGGAATAACCAAGATAGAGAACTACGTAAATATGGTCATCTTGATATTGTTTTCGTTGTTGCTACTAAGAGAATTCGTACAAATCCAATGCCTTTTCCCAATCAGCAATGATTGATTCGTAGTCTTAACAAGAAAATATTTTCTAGTTCATGCATCTACCTTCTTTCCATAAACCCGTACATAGTTATCGATAGAACATTCTTCTAAACTTTCAAATAAGTCAGACGGAAATTCGTAGAAATACAACGTCTTTTCCCAATGAACAATGATTGATTCGTAGTCCTAACACAAAAAGATGCTTTTCTCGATGATGAATCTACCATCTGACTTCTGACCTTCACCTTGGATATCTTCCAAAGAATAAGATCGAAGTACGACATGAAGCCTGCGGTTATGAAGCACGACACTCTTAAAATTATTTGTTCAGAGATATTGCCATGCGTAGAGCTCGTTTTCTTCTTTGTTTCGAGGAGGCGTTGAGCTATTAAAGCTTCTTTATCCACCCTCTTCGTCGTCGTCCTGATCGCAACTTCCATAGAAGTGCTCTCATCGGCGAGTTTCTTGGTTGCTAGTAAACTTCATGTTGATTTTAACCCTGGTTGCTAGTTGGCTAAACTTCATGTTGATTTTCATTTTAATCCTACGAAAATCAACATGAAGTTTAGCCAACTAGCAACCAAGAAACTCGTCGATGAGAGCACTTCTATGGAAGTTGCGATCGGGAGGACGACGAAGAGGGTGGATAAAGAAGCTTTAATCGCTCAACGCCTCCTCGAAACAAAGAAGAAAACGAGAAGCAAGTTTGGCAGATATTCGATTTTTGTTCGCATGACGTATACAACTCAGACAGAATTCCGAATACTACTTCTATTTCATGGCACACTCCATATATTTATCTTTCATTCCGATTTAGTTGTTAGGTATTACGTTAATTTTCGTCTCGTTACATTCGTACAATTCTTTATGTAACCGAGGTTCGGTGCTTGTGTTAGTCATTTGGCTAATTCAGTTGTATTGGAAACTCTACTCG
>Ga0115008_10001678_pt1 | contig 18153 bp, 15 predicted proteins | sample FraStrMetagenome_FD_87164 | JGI IMG/M metagenome (GOLD analysis project Ga0115008, IMG submission 87164) | Marine eukaryotic phytoplankton communities from Arctic Ocean - Fram Strait ARC3M Metagenome | ecosystem: Environmental > Aquatic > Marine > Oceanic | place: Fram Strait | collected...
CGGGGCCCTAATTTATGGATTCGCGCCTTCGAAGGTCCACAGGCAGGTTGTGCTGGAAATGCCAAACAAACACACGACGAATGACACAATTAAAAATAACACGACGAAAGCCAATGGGAATGGACAAAGGAATGGCCTGACATATGCCAGAAATAAATAAATGTAAAAGCAATCTCATTGTTCATGTAAACAGGAACAGCAGTCTTCTAGAACCAGCAGTCCTTATTAATTTTAATGGCGGTGAGAAAATGGATAGCAACAGCAGGGTTGAAAATGTTGAATACTACTGTAAAGTACGGGTAGTCTCCGGTTATAAACGGGGATAAATGGTAAACGGTGCCTAACATATGCATCCATCAAAAATCTACTCTACACTATCTCAAAATGTGTTCCACGAAACGAAATTCAGTCCCTGGACTGGAACTCACCCACAAAATCTATATTTCTTTCAATGAAAAAAATACCAGCAAATCCTGAGAATAAAAATGAAGGCCATCCTCCGTTCCATAGGTGTTTGGTTAATCTTGAAATCTATTCCTAAGACATAAATACAGATACTTATAAATATATGAATACATTGTATACATTACTTCTTCAAACTCTCGTATATATATATATTAATACATGTATTATTATTATTATTATCTGCTGCTACTGCTACTGAAATCAAACACAAGGACCATTCCAATGACATCACAAATAATGTGAGGGATTGGAAGGATGACATTTGTTTCAAAATCGATTCGAATCCAAAAGAGATAAAAACAATTGTCATGGAAGACGAGCAGGAAATTGGATATGTACAATCTCTCATTGTAAATTACCCACCACTCTTGGAAGTTACATCGAACTATCAAGATATCAAGGTTTATCAAAGTAAGTATTATGGTAAAGTGTTGCTGTTGGATGATTGTTTGCAGTTGACGGAACGAGATGCCTCACATTATAATGAAATGCTTGCTCATGTTCCTATTTTGGAGTATATCGGCATTCATCGGGATAACATTGACAATGATAATGAAGAGGAAGATCAAGATAATTATCGTAATCCATGGAGGAGAGTTCTTGTTGTTAGAGGAGCAGATGGATATTTCGTGTCGGAGTTGTGGAAGCATCATGGTCAATTATTGAGTTTATTGATCATGTCGAGTTGGATGTGGAAGTAATTCGTACATTGGAAGTTACATTTCCATGGGCGTCAGGATTATGGGATGATGAACAGGTGCATTTACATGTGCGGGATGGAGCGGAGTTTGTACAGGAGCAGCTTGCGAATGGTAATTCATATCATGTCATTATACCAGATGCATCTGACCCTTTCTATTTCGACGAAGATGGTGAAATTGTTGTTTTGCCAAGTCATGTCCTTTATACGAAAGAGCATTTTGCTGGTATGCACAAGCTTCTTGTAAAAAATCGTGAAGTGCTTGTTTTCAGTTGGAAACACACAATATTCCCTCTAACTTAAAAGAGATACGAGAGTGGATCAGCGATTTGTCGAACATCGGTTTTCAGAATGTTAGGTACGGGAGTATCAATATCGGGTCATACCCTACTGGTCAAATTGGTTTTATGGTATGCCACGCATTGGATGCCTGCAGCGAAAGAGAGGATTCTAAGATCACTGACTATAGTAATATTGAAATGTCTTCTTCACTGAGATCATCTGAGTGATCAAAAATATTCGAATACTATACATCTCTTTCTAGCAAAACACTATATTATCACCCAAGAGGTCATAGGAGGTAAGTTCTAATTCATCTCTGGACTGCCATAATCATTAACGTAATATTCTCTCAACAATAATTCTTTGTAGGTCGTTTGATCTTCCGCTGTGGGTCGACGAAGCCTTATATTTACCGGAAAATAGAAGAGTCGAATAAAACTATTTTTAGAAATTGTCATTAAAATTTCAGATTTTTCTTGACACTTCTTTGGACAAGCATACATCATGCAAATTAAGACATCAGAAATCGTATTTTGTGACCTAGAAAGAAATAATCATACACAACCAATCTTCTTCATTGTCATTTATATTTTTTTAGAACGACGTTAAATCTTCAACTCAAAGTAAAAGTCTACACCTTATGCATTTATCTGCACCTTTAATTAACACTTTTGGAGCAATTCAATTACTCATAACGACATTTTGGTTCATTGTTTATATCGATAATATGCCTTATTTGCCTGCACATATACTCAGTGAAGCGCATTATTTAGTCATCATGCCTTCCATACTTGCAACTAAAAAGAAGGTTTTTTTACCCTGGTAATTTTATAAATTTGTTGAAAATATCTAGTCACTGATCAATACGAAGAAGCGCATGTGAAATGTCGATGCGTGGGATATTAGTTCATCATAGAATATAGGACAACCCATATATCCCTCTTCGAAACCAGTGGCTGGTAAAGAGAAGAACTATCAAAAGGTCAATGATTCTGTAGAAAACAAGAAAAGTGGACTATGAGAATGCAAACGTTCATAAGTCATCATATTGACGCCATCATGGCAAAACAACTCAGAAGAAGGGCGGTTGCTATAATCAAACTTAATATTTTTAGTCCACAGCGACTTGCGTCTTTTACTTTCATCAAAACATGAAGATATGGAGGATGTTATTGCAAATAATGAAATGATTTGTTCATTTTTCTAATCGGACCTCTTAAAATAATCGTAGTCTGCCTTGATATAAGATATTATACGTTTCCAAATATTCGGGAGCCGTTCAAAAAAATTTGTCATCAAATACATTTTGATGGTTCCTCGAGGAATTAACTTTTGCAAATTTCTTTTAACCTTTCTTTATTGAAATTGCTTACTGATTCTAAATGTATTGAAATACGTAGTTATTATAAGCAACAATAATTGCCGACCTCCCAACAACCGATTTTTATGGCTAGATTGCATACTTCATACCACGAACAAATGATCTCAAGTTCGTATATGATAGCATTGCTCTTCTATTTTGAAAACCCTCTCTACCTAGAGGTACTGACGAAAACTCTCTTGTTTGCGAAAGCATTGAATAAGATGTAGGGGTTAGCTTCGGGTAAAGCTTACTCATCTCGAACGCACTACTAAATCCGCTTTTAAGCTCATTTATCGTTTCCATTCCAATCGAACATCGAATTAAGCTGGCACGAACTTTATATTCCCGTGCAAATTCTAACTCATGATAGTGCGCAAGAAGCGTGTACGGACAAATTAAAGTAAAATTTGTTCCAAGGCTTGGTCCTTTCGCGAATGGTAGCGAGTCATAAAAGCTTCGCACGCACATATGATCATGGAGTGTCAAGGAAAGGAGCGGACCGTATCCAGGAACATGCTTCGCCGGGTCAATCTTTTGATGCATAAGAGATTTATAAATATCTGGTTGCGTATATTTTGGATAGAAGACTTCTCGGACATCATCTATAACATCAGCATTATAAAATGTGGCATTTGTTTTAATAAAGTTAGGTCATATATTGCTTTTTGTCAAAGTACATAGACAGATCTAATAAGGTCTTGACCGACTTACCATGCGAGATCAGCCAATCAGCAAACTCTTCAGTGGTTCGGTTTATTTGATGCGATCTTTGAAGAAAGTCCTAATGAATAAGAAACAGAATGTATGATGGCGTGAGGCAACGAATAAATATTGGAAATAAGACCAGAAAAGAAGTATTCGAAAATATTATCAGAAAAAAAGCTTATGCAATGTCTTACCTCTGAATTTGCGAACACAGCTGAAGCATCGGAACAAAACAATTCCTCTTCACCACACAGCGTCTGCTCCGATATTCCTCCATTTTCCCTTAAATACCGTTCGCTCAATATGACGGATCCTGCCATAGCGTCTCCACGACCATTGAATAACTTGGTCAGACTTGTGCAAACAGCATCTTTATGCACACACGAAAAAATGCATAATAATTTAGAGGAGATAATAAGAAAGAAGAAATGTTGTATACATTTGCTGAATAAATGTCAGATACATACCAGCTATATTTGACTGAAGTAAATCGATGTTGGCAAAATTACCAATGGTGTCGTCAACAATCAACACTATTGTATCATTAACATAAATTAAAGTATTAAAGCAATGCACTAGATAAAGAAGTGGGACACTTACTGAACTTGTACTTATCAGCCAACTCTCTTAGCTTTTGAAGATCATGACAATTCAATAGTGGATTGCTTGGAAACTCCGTCACTTTCAATAGATTGTAAATATTTATGGTAAGTAAAATAATTTATTTGAAATATAAATATGTATATTATTTGCGAGTAAAGAAGTATTCGCTTACCAACGGCACAAACCTTGCGTTTGGATGAATGTAGAAGGTCCTCGAGTTTTTCCAAATCACGATCATCTCCATTCCCGAAAAACTCTACTCCACACGGGGACCACTCTCTTCTTCCTGCCATTTTAAGCGTATCGAGGTAAGGAAATCCAAAGACGACAACGGCACCAACGTCGACGACTGATGTCTGTTTCAGTGCGTTACATCGAGCCAATCGAATAGCCGCGTATATGGCACCCATTCCAGACGGAGCCAAAAACACGCTTAATTAATCGAGAGGAGGATGAGACGCGAATTTCTAACGAAGCAACTATGAACAAAAATAGACGTACGTTTCCCGATTCTGGCCAACGATACCCGCGATTCGCTCCTTTATCAATTCCTTGACATTATCATTGTCGTTGTTGTAGCTGTCTATAGAACTAGAAGCGTTCGCTATATCTGCAGGATGCAAACATATGTATTTTAAGTCATCGCTTTCATCCTGTTGGACTAGAGTTCCATTCTGCCTAGAAGTGTTCTCGTTAACAACGCTCGATGCCATTCCTGCAATATACTTTTCGGTAAACCGCGGTATGGGTAAATTTAAATTACTTAAACAAACCTCGGCACGTCGACTTGATACTACTTCGCCAGTATGTTGCCAGTAACTCTTCGCCTGCACTGCTATATGCGTTTGACGTGGAAATAGTACGGCATGAATATTAGTATCTGAATCGATCAGCTGAATGTGCACATTGGATGAATGACACGTAACTTCATAACTGTCAAGTGGAAGATGAGACGGATCAATGCAATTATCACGAGTGCTAAGTAAAGCCGCGGTACCCAAATCACAAGCCTTTCGCAAAGAAAAATAGTCATGGTTTCAATATTTTTGTTTCAATAAGCAATTTTATGTCTCAACACACCTGGATAATAAAATCACGAGCACGAAGTGCACTAGGACCACTCGGAAGTAAAATACAATCCCAACCTTGAGGATTTCTTTGCAAAGTCGATGACGAAAAGCTACCTTGAAAATTATCGACGGCATAGTCCATTAATTGAACAATATACTATTTAACAATACAATATCAAATTATTACAAAGGACGAATGAGTCATGATCATCACACATATATGTAGCAGCAGTAGCATTTTCATCTAGAACTCATTAGACATCGGTTTTACAACCATAAAATATCAAAACAAACAAACAAACAAGCAAGGACGTTCCTATAATATATTCACTGCATGCACATAACGTGACGTTCCATCTCGTGTATCCCGCACATGCCTTTCCATCACACAACAAGTACACATTCAAAAAAGAAAAAAAAATCTTTCACAACCAAACACTTTCAAAACTCCAATCTCATAAACAAAAAAACATCCCATCCTATCCCAAACACCTTGCACATTTATTCATATTTACTTTACCTTATGATAGACAAAACGAGGATATCCACAGAGCAATTTACTCGATACTTCCTCTTTTCCTTCTTCATAACCCACCACATCTGCCCTGCACAAAATTCACATTTGTTTAACACTGCATGGTTTAAAAATACAGGAAATTCACGACCGAGTACGCGTCATTCGTTCTGCCATTTTTTTTCTTCTTAACATAATAAAACAAACACCAAAAACTTACCAATTTGGTAACGCGACACTGCACGCATGCTCATCCAATGGGATCGGTTCTCCTAATATTGGAACTCCGTTTTTCATTTTCATAATGTTTGGATTTCAATTTTAAATTTAGTTTTACAATTTCAAAATCAATATAGAGGGTCTGTTCGAAGTATATATAATATAAGTATAAGTTACATATCTTGTAATGTACGTATGTACGTACGTACGGTGTGTGGGTCGGTTGTCGTCGGGTTTCTTACGACGTTCTCGTACGATAATACGAGTGTCCGTGTCAGTGTTTGGAGAGGACTGGATGAGATTGAGGGGAAGGTGAAGTTCAAGCGATGGCGGCGAAGTAGGAACGTGCGGTATCACGTATCACGTATCACTTCTCTGATATTGAACCTGTAGTCGATTTATGCGAATTTTGAATAGATGTGAATATTCGCACAAGGACTAAAACTTTTATGTGCGTGTATCAAATATACTTATATATAAATGTTCTTATATACTTCGAAGTAGATAAATTACCATATATATATACACGTATATAAGAACATTTATACACACACGTAAAACAGCAAAAGAAAAAAATTTGCCCACAATTCTATGAAACACCATGAAGATCATTCCAGCCACAATCAACGGTCCCTTAAGCCGTGTAATAGGATCTTTGGATGTCCATGGAAATGGAACCAACCACCCTCTACCACATGTCAATCCATTCGTACTGCTCGATGAAGCATGTACCATTACCAAACCAAATATCCCTGCGTTTGGATTACACCCTCATTCCGGTGCCATGATTCTGACGATATGTTTGAGTGGTTATGTGGAAAATGTATCGTTCGATTGTGAAAGTAGCAAGATTAAAAGTATTCATGGTCCTGGTCCGTTTGTTTTGGCAGTGAATGCTGGTAGAGGTGTCGTGCATGATGAACATACCTATGATGGTGGTGATGACGAGGTGGGATGCAGTACTAAGTTGATACAACTTGCTTGGATGACGGGAGATGATGCGTTAGCTGCAGAAATGTTTTATGATGATCATCCGGTTGTGTTAGAGCAAGAAGATGGTGTTCAGGTGATGCTTTGTGCAGGGAATTATTGTCAGAAATCGTCTGTAATTTCGTGCCGAGAAGTTCCCTCTGTTACAGTATTGATCGTTAGCCTGCCGCCGGGAGGGAAGTTCGAAACGGATGAGTTTGTAAATCGAATGGGAGATGGTTTTATTTATAACCTAGGATATGAAGGGCGAAAGGGTCCCGTGTGGGTGAACGGGGAAGAAGTGTTGGAATCGCAGGTAGCGGTTGAATTAGAATTGAATTCTAGGAATGTTGAGATCGAGAATCGAGGATCAGATTGTGAAGCTACAACGTTGCTTGGCTTTGCAAAGCCATTGGACGAAGTTTGGACAAAATTATTAATGTACAATGGATTCATTTTTTCAAAATCGCAAGAGTCTGCTTTAGAAAAGAAGTTGGAATTTGAAAAAGTTGGAGCCGCAAATTTTGGCAAGAGCTTAAATTGAAAACGGTTGGAGTTTAACTATGTGTAATGAAGAAGGTCGTAGTTACTGTACAGTTAAGAATGCATTGCAGGAAACGTTTTTTCAAAGGGAAGGTTGAAAAACAATGTTGATTAAAAAAGCGAAATCTCAATGTGGTTGTGAACTAGAATGTGAACGTTTGTGAATACAGTATTACGTGGGATTGGAAATTTTATTGTAATATAATGTAAAATGAACCAACAATTTAAGCTCATCAAATAGAACCTTTGTGGGGTTCAGGGGTATCTTTTTAGTTGTTGGAAGCATGTTTTGACGACACGAGATTCCAAATTATAATTGAAAAATGAAGAACAATTAAATTTATAGAAGTTAAACAAAACAGATTGAGTAGTTTAACACCATTGACTATTAGCTTCAATTACGTTTTTCGTAAACAGTAAAATTACGAAGGCTTGCTCTTTATTTCTTACTGAGATGTAAAGGGAATCTCCCTCATTATCGAACAGGTTGTTGAACAACAAAACAAAAATGCTTTCAATCAGCTAAACGTAGAATAGTCAAATCGAGATTATATATCCTTTACAAAATTGAGAAAACGTTTAATCTTATAATGAAAGTATTGGATTTAAGTCGGATGCATATAGAAACATGAAACATCAATGAACTCATACCTATCTTAACTTCTACTAGAACTTTATAAACTGTAAATACACCTCAAAATCTACTTCAATATTCCTTTTCTAAAAAAGACAAATGACTATTCAACTTAGTGAATCTCAACCTGGTCTCAAGAAATAGCGCACGTAATAATCCTTTGAAAGTAACAAGTATTTTATAAAATTATATTATACATTAAGACGGATTTCCCTCGTTCCATACATTAAAGTTAAGAACTTGATTACTCGTACAACTTACAACTAGACCTCTCTCTCATAGAGAGAGAGAAAGATTACAGATTACTACATCATATAACTAAGTTAGCCATTAAGAAATCGTCTACATATCATGCACATGCAGCTAAAATGATGAAAAGTTCCTCAACAGAGATCATTTTTTTGTTAGTATTTTTCCCGTTTGACCTTTAAAATTAAATTTTTTGTCAGGTTTTGGAACAGCCTCAAGAGTTCCATCATCGTCACAGTAACAAGCTCTGAGTAACACCATCACCAGTACTGACATATTAAGATACAGATAAAAATAATCATTTGATTTAGGTTCTTGGATGGCCTCTCTCTTCTTCGATTCAAATTTTAATTTTAAATCTAAATTCGAATTCAATAAAATACTAGGATTCAGAAAGGCAGCACCCGATTGTTAGCATTTCCATTTTTTCATCATTCTGTTTACAATAAATCCTTTGAATTGAAACATTAAAAGCTATCGAGGAGTGAATTGAAATAAATACTCATTTTATTCTCGTCATTTTCATCGTGGAATCAAATATTCTATCATCATCTCATCTAATCTCATTTCCATTTAATTTCTTCTGGTTTCCCCCGATTCTCGTTTCATCTCACATTTTGCAAAAATAGTCATATATGCAGTGGATCACACGACAGATCATAACATGAATATGGATAAGAACAAACATAAAACTCGTCACGAAACATCATCATCGTCATCCTCCAAACATGGACATGGAGATCATTACAGAATGTGGCATCAGTTAACGGCAAGTCTTGGATTGCGAAATACGACCATGGATCGAACTGTGGCAAGTCAAGTTCTCATGTATCGGCAACTTCTTCATACGAAATGTCGTCCTGGATTGCGGCTTAGTAGACCGTATGAAGGTACTGCAGCTCAACGTGCTGTGATTGATATGCCTTGGTGGTAGGTTGTGGTGGAACGGAATATTTTAATTGTTTTATTATTGGGATGTTGCCCCCTATAATTGATTCATATGATTTTGTGGATGTAATGTTGTAAAGGGAACGTGGGATCTTGACTAGTAATAAAATGGTTATTAGTTATGATAATTTGATTGAAAGACTTTGGGTTGCTGCTGCCATTCGTCCGTACGATAAAAACGTTGATAATGACTTCGATTTGTTGTCCTTCAATGATGATCTTAATGACGACACCAATTTCGCATGTCAGATTCCTCATGAATATTGGGTCAAACGCATTGGCTTTCAGCAAGAAGATCCCGTAACAGATTTCCGTAGTGGTGGAGTGCTGAGTTTAGCGTTGTGCGTACATCTAGTCGAGAGTTGTCATTACGTCCACAGGCGTTTCTGCATAGGTGGAGGTAATGCAGATATATATTTATTATGATATCGTATTTTCCGTATTTGTTCGTTGTTTGGTTTGCGTCACTCATACCTTTACTGTTAAGATACCGAAGTGATGCCTTTTGGTATAACAAGCATAAATGTTACTGATATGCTTGCAAAGATGTTGATGTTTAGTAAGAATGTCGACAAAATGGATGCGTTAGTTAGTAGCAAACCTTGTGAGTAACTTGGCCATTGCTGTATTTCGTAATATAATTAATTTACTTTTTCAAATTAAAGTCTGGAAAATGTTCGCGGATCCTCATTCTCTTCTTGTATTACAAGAAGTCTCGATGGATGCTTTATGTGACATCACAAATGAAATCCGACAAGAAAAAGGAGAAGTGACTGTCTTTGATTTCAACAGCGTTATGGAAGAAACCGAAAGGAGAGTACAATCTTTACTTGGATATGGACCGGAGACTGTGACAGATCTACGGCAAATTTATCTGACAATGAAAGAACGTTATTACACGCGAACAGAGAGAAAACGTAAGCAAAAGCTCGGCGAAAACGACGATATTTCCGAAGAAGGCTCAGGCAAACGTGTTCATGAACAAAATGGTACCAATCTCCAGACGCAATTTCAAGAGAACATTCAACAGTTTGGTTCGATAACCAGTGGAGGAATTGTGAAGGTCGGAAGGGCCGTTGGTACGGTTGGGGTGATTACAGGTTCTTTCATCGGCTCTGCTGGGTCGACCGTTTTATCAAAATTCAACGCCTCCGCAACATCAGCGATTGAAAGTAACCCCCCGACAAAGTCTCGTTCACATGATAAAAACGAGATGGACGATCATGATTATGACGCAGAATGGACCAAAATTACAAAGTAATAATGTTTAGGGATTATTATGTCTTAATATTGGCCTACATGGATATTAAAATCAATCTTTATTATCACATTATCATAATGATGCAATGTTTACAAACAATAACACTTTCAACACTTATCTACGATATACTGTAATTGCGGATACTTTTACACTCATACTTATCGTGTGTTGGCTTTAACGCCATCATTACATCGGCTCCGCACTTAATGCATCTGATATACCGCCGTACACATTCGAATTTTGAATGACGTGAAAGACCAACCTTTTGCAGTTTGAGGCCGCACTTGTTAGGACAAATATGTATGAAGGAAAAATGACAAAGCGAAGATAAGTGCTCATCGAGTTTGTATTCATGCCCAATCCATGAGCATCCAAGTCGTAAGTTTTTGCAATTTACTAAAGTTTCAACTTTTTCAACTTCATCACAAATACTTTCAGATTTTTCATTTATTGCTTTACGTATAGGTTGACACCCACCTTGCTCATGAAGTGTTCTTTCATGAAACTTCATAGGCTTCCTACACTTCCTACACTCGACAATTCTAAATATACAATCATGCACCTTATGTTTATTGAGATGGACCAGAGGAACAATTTGTTTACAACCATCATTAGGACATTGCATTGGACGATGAGTGCATAAATGTATATCATGATCACGCAATCGCCTAGCAGTCAGCTGCTGTCCGCAACAAACGCAATTTACATTCCTGTGTGGACAATTGTATTTGATATGATTTTCCAAAGAATCAATCGCGAAGTATTCACTACAAAGCTTGCATTTTACTTGGCGCTTTGTACAAGCTTCATTACGGTGATAGTCTATATCTGTCGCAGGAATGTCAGCAACACCACAGTGATCACATCGCACATGCCTCAATGAACAAATGTTTTCATGACGTCGAATATTTTTCTGAAAAGCTGCCTTTCCACAGCCCCAACGACATCTAACTTTTTTATCAACCGGACAAATATTCGTGACGTCTCCTCGTAATCTTCTGGCTAGAAGTGCACTTATCTTCACATGGTTGTTGTAGTTGGCCCAATCAATTGAACTCTTTGAAAAAGAATCATGAATAGAAATGTCCGCTTCATTATGCAGCAATATATTAACGATTTCAAGCTTCCCATATCGGCTTGCCAAAATAAGTGGTGTCATTCCATCGGTGACTTTTAAATTAACATCCGCTCCATAGTCAATCAAGGCCTTCACTGTGGAAGCATTTCCTGCTATAATCGCGGTTGACAGTGCTGAACTTTGACATTTAGTGAGGTAATTTATGTTTGGGACAAACTCTGCGTTTTCCATCAGAAATTTTATGGGCGATGCTTTATTCTCGTTCACAGAGATATCAATCATTGCTGCTTTCATCAATGGCGTTACACTTTCATGCGTTTCAAAATCTATAGATATTCCACGTCGAGCACATCCCAAAATACCTTTAAAGTCAGCATTCACAATATTTTCTTCCATTTTGTTGGCCCAAACCATCAACTCTTTTGACATTCTTTTTTCTTGAAATATCTTTTCCTTGTGTTTGAGAGCAGCGAGTTTATTCGCGTTTAAAATTGAGATGACTTCTTCCATTTTTGAAGTTGTACAACTAAAACAATGTATCTGTGAAATATTTATCCAACCAAGATTTTCTTTGTAGATTTGACTTTTATAAAGGGCTGCTCCATTCCAAACAGATGCCTTAATATCAATTCCTATTCGTAATGGATTCGCATCGAGCGTATTTGCTTGTGGTAGAAAGGGAATGACTGGGACTGGACTCACAAAAGACGGTACTGTCAACTGAAACAATGATATACTTTTCTTTTCAAAAGCTTCAATGACGTTATGTTGTCGATTGAACATCGCCTCAACCAATGGAACTCGAACTCGAGCACGAAATAACTTCGATAAACGTAACAAAAGCGTAAAATGTGGTTCAAATAAGATATCGGCTGTTGACTGTGCAAGAAATTGTCTCTTTTTTCGTACGTGTGATCTGAAACATGTCGCTATTAAGTTCGCGCAACAATTTAAATACTCTTCACAATAACCAAAGCCAACAGCTCCATGGTCAAGAAGATATTCAATTATATCACCCATTCCTAATGAAGCGGCCCAACTAAGAAGCGTATGTCCTGTTGCACTTGTCATCGACATAATTTTCGCTGTCTCAAGGAGGCCACGAAAATAAGCAACATTTTGCGTAAGTTCCTTTAAGCGACTTATTTCAGTAGAAAGTTTAAGTTTTAATTCATGGTATGTCTTCTCAATGCATTTTTTCTTATTTTGAAGTTTTTCATTATTCGCTAAAGCCTCTTTTGCATCAGTCGATAGTTTCTTTTCTTCATGACGTAGTTGCTTCAAATATATTGTAGTCTCGAAAGATTTACATACTTCCAGTATCCACTCGTTCAAGGCAGTGTGAAAACTATCATTAACGCAATCGCTGTTTGCTAACGATTCAATCTGCATTTGAATTTCTCGCAATTTCTCTTGACATAGCATTTCGTTGAGATTAATATGACGAGCTTGATGGGAAAAAGTTTTACTCGATAGTAGCCTTGTAGCGTCCATCCAAGCTTGACTGTCTTTGATAGAGGACGATTCATTTTCTGAAAGATTAAAGAGACTTAGTAAAGCTTTTGCTGTCAATATCTTTTCGCTACAAGTTTCACTCGTAAGGAATGCATTTAAAGTAGATGTGCTGAGCTCATTTTGAAAATTTATCATGGCAAAACGAAAACGAGTTCGCTGCTTTATTTCGATGTCTTCAATTTTTGATCGAATGATTCCTATATTTGTCTCGAAATTGTCAAGGATGGGTATTTGTGACGACATTTCTTTGGTAATTTTATCAGTATCAATCGAAATAGGGCAAAGCCATTTCTTGTATTTTTCAACAGAATCTTCGCATGCCTCCTTAATTTTGATTTTATCTTCAAGTTCTTGATGCAATCGAATAACGTGATTATATCGATATCGTTCTCCTTGAGGTATGAGCAGACGGATCTTACTCAATGACCCTAGCTGGATACTCACCATCAATTCATTGAACTTTTTGCGTAGATACAATATTTCTTCAATTTTGTCAGCAGCCTGTTTCGCAGAATGCTTTCTTGACCATTCGATAGCTGACAAACGATGAGTCTTCGTAACATAATCGAAATTTACATGGAATGGGAGTATTTCCAAGCGTTCAATGATGCCGACTTGATTACATTTTGCTGCCTCACAAAGACAGGTTTTGCCACGACTCGTTTCTTTGTTTAAGTATTTTTCGAAATGCGAACGCAAAAAACCATCATTGCTGTCGACTTGTAACGAAACTAAATGATTCAAAAGATTTACGTTACCATTTTGAAAAGTTTTTGTAAGCACATTGTCACCACTGTCTGACTCAAATTGAAGTAATCTGATACAGCCTACTGCCTTGAAGAAAAAGGTCATCAATTCAATTTCATCTCTCTGTGCGGCAGCCCATAAAATTGCATGATTGCTATGTTTTTTACATGGGCAAAGAGTAGTATATCCTGTCTTATCCTTTTCTTTGGCAATCCAATCGTGAAGAAATGTAGAGCAAGACATTCCAAATGAACCACAAGGAATTTTCCTGAATAAACACACTTTTTGATGAATCCGGTGGTCCCTAGCTCGCATAGATGCATTGCACCCTTCATTAGAGCATTTGACCATTCTATATGGACATTCATGGTTATGATGATAGCTCGTCGTCTCAAATTGGTCTATTCTTTTACCACAGCCTAACTTGCAAACATCGGACGTAATGTCATTGTCGGTATCGTCCTCTTCATTTATCATTTCTGCAATGAAAACGAAGGTTTTTTTTGGTAGATTATACATGGACATAATTACCACACTCGCACGTATTAATCGTGAAAGCGTTAAAAACAACATTCATTACATTTTCATTTCATCCGAAAATATTTCTCGAAATATATATGGAAACATTAGGTGTTTGTCTCGCCTTGCACTTTACACATCGCGGAAGAACGTTTCATGTTCTGTTCTGAATGAAACTTTTGATTTTCATTTTGAGGTTTTCCTTTTCACTATTTTCATTACATTACGAGAGAGCGAAGACTTTTTGTCATTTATATAAATTTTAAAATCAAGGGAAGATGAAGTTGAATTTCTTGATATATGCGGAAAACGTGAAGGACTTTAATTGCAATGTGCGTAAAACGGAACGATATCTATTTGTTAATAGCATTATTCATTGTTAATGTTAATAATGGAAGGCAGTTAAGTATGATTCTACTTAAGCTACAACGACAAAGTACTACTCCCATCATTTGAATGACTCTAACCTAAAACTTGGATCGGATCGGCATAAAGTTAGACATCACACATAACTATCAATAGTGCAAAGCAAAAAATAATGCATCAGCATTGTCTTCTTTTCCCAGGTTTGCTCAAAGTCTTGAAATATTATTATACTTCCTTTGATGAAATCATCCTTACAGCACTTTTCCAGAAATCGGACCCTTCCACCAAAAGATGACTCTAAGAAATGGTTTCGCTCTCTCCTACTTGGTTTGGGTCCATCAAAGAAAAGAATATAATTTGAGTTTCGAGGATACCTTCTTTGCCTGAAATTGCCGGGCGAGTAATAAACATCTGAACTTTACTTCCACCAAGCAACGATGCTAAAGTTTCCAATTGCGTACATGTATTGAATTTATTGTAGTAAAGAGCTATTTCATCTATCATCATCTATCATCATCATTCATCTATTCTGTAAGTAGGATAAACATCGACTTAACACCGAACACACATTCTTTCGTAACTAAACGTACTTTCTCCAAAATATTCTAAAGCTACTTGCAGCGCCTTCTTTGTTCTTTCTTGTGAAGGTCTTCTTCATCTTCAACAATATTTTATTGCTACGTATTTGAAAATCCCGAAAATACATTCTTACGAAGAAACTTGCAATCAAAATAATTAAGGTACAAGAGTAGAAGTTAATAAAATAAAAGCATACAGTTTAAAAAAAAATAATTAAAAGAAATATAATACATTGCATCAGCATCATAAAAAAATAAAAAAATTTACTTATTTATCGGAATATCATTTAACACTTGAAACGCGGAAGAACATTCAAACTGAGTCTTGTGAAGTATACACACACACACGATACACGAGTATTCTCGTACATTGTACAGCTTTTCCAGTATCAACCGGTACTGGAGTCCAGGGTCCACATGTTAAACCTTCAAGTTCGTAGGAATCTGCTTATTACCACCGACAAATGATTCGTAGTCGTCGCGCAGAGGTTGCGTTTCTTTGCAAGCAAATGATGTTTGTTCAAAGAAGCAACACCGCAGACCCGCAACACCGCAGACCCGCAAACCGTCCACTCCAATCCCATTTTACACACGTCCACGAGCAACTTCCGAAATCCAATAATTCCTAAAATTCCGTTTGGTCTCCATTCAATTCAACACATTTCCCTATATCCAAAAGAAATACTCTATTTGTGCACACAGCACACAAGACAAATTAAATATATATTCACATCTAAAATTTACAATTTCCAGGATGTACTTTTTCCGTAGCCTATTCCTAACATTACTGACACTGAGTTCCCTAATAATGCGTCACCAACTAATTCTAGGTGACGACTCCTCTACAGATTACACCATTACCGTTCGAAAGGATTTGGTGCAGATGGCGATGAATGGTTCACATACGCATGGTGGTCAGGTAGAAGTGGTGTACGAAATTCCTACGGAAAAAGACAATGAATTGTTTGCGCAAACAATTAAGTACGTGTACGGTGATTTTTGCAGTGAAAGTGTCGGGTCCAATGAAATAACGGTGGAATCGGAGAAGTTGTTTGATTTAGCTGCGAATGGAACGACGCCCATTATGTCTTTGATTCATATAAATCGGACGGCGATTGATTCCAGTCCTTATTACTCGGTCAGTGACGATGGAAGGTTTGGAAATATTGAGTTCTGTGTTCGAAGTGATTTTGGGGAAAGGACTTATCAGAATTTGACGACTGGTGAAATGGCGAATGCATCTGTTTCTTTTTCGGAAGAAAAGTTTATTGTCCAAGTTGATTTGACTGTTGGATTTAGTCAAGCTTTGCTTGTGACTTTTGCTCAAGACGATTCTATTCGGAGTGATAATGCGCTTGTTATTGTATCGGCGGTGGAAGTTTGCTTGTGCGAACAGAACACGCTTGCCTGCATTGATATTAATGATACTCCGCTATACAATCAGAATGATAATTTGAATGTATGCGTTGATGTGGGTAGTGAATCCGTTGTAACGGGCTTTAGGGATGTATATTTGACACAGCAATCCACTGGTATTCAGCTGAGAACAGCCGACTCTGTGGGTACTATAAGTCCTTTGGCGTTTGCGACGCAGTTGGACTCATCAAGAGCTATGATTTCGACCCGACTATTCTCTGCTTTCTTTAATACCTTACAAAATGAAGAAAGCACTGTGAAGATGAGTGGGTTCGTAAATGTTGGGTTCGCGCATGCTACCTCAGGGACTAGAAAATTAGAAAGCACTGACCGGATTGCACAAGGAGAATTTAGTATTGTCGCCCGCTTGACAAATATTGATGCGTCTTCATCAGCAAGGTCTTATTTCTCAGCTACAATAATTTTTATGACATTGTCGGTTGGGGTACTACTGGCTGTCTAAATTAACTTGGGCTAGTTGTAACAACGGTATGTGCAACAAAGAAGTTATACTGGGTCACTCTAACAGACGTTGCACAACAATTTATTGCAGTTATCAAAAATCAACTAATGGAACGTCGAACATAACACGGTGATAATAGAGGAGTAATAATTGTCAGTTCTTACTTACACTTTGAACGGCGGTCTTTGAGTGCTAGGAATTATGTAATAGTAAACTTTGTAAAAAGAGGCGTTATAACACTTACCTACTTACTGTGGTATTATCATCAGTTTTTCTTACTATTTTAATGGCTATTGGGCGATTGCTCATCAGATCAACTTCTTTTTGAAAAAAGATACATTAATTTTATTTCAATTTTAAGCCGAGAGGCATCAAGTATGACTTATCCAATCAAAATATCTCCACGCCGTGTAATTGGAACTTTATTAAAAAGTAACTTGCAAATCGCATACAAACAATGTATATGTACCCTATCTCTCTTCAACAATTTCTACAATATGAAGACATAACTATATTCTTTTTCACATGTCAGTTGTTATGTAGGTCCTTCTTTATCCTCATCTCCTCTTTTTTGAAAATGGACGAACCTTTGTGTTTCGTTTACGGTCTCAGGTCGAAAATACAAAATACGTATTCTCGTTAAGTGAGCGAGGGTGAGAGAGAATAACAAGCATGACCATAATAAATACCTTTAAAGAAAGCGAACGCGAACTCATGGCGAACTAAGAGATGAAGGGTCATAAGAATACTGGAATTTACGAGAAGTTCAAGAGTCACAGCAAATTTTTTTGATCACATGTTCATGTTCAGGGGTTCGTAGTATGTTAGAAAAGAGTCGTAGTAGTAGTAGTAGTAAACCTAATTGACGGCTACTACTACTACTACTACTACTACTACTTCAAACTAAACGTAAAACTACTACTACTACTACTACTGTATTACTACG
>Ga0115008_10001679_pt1 | contig 18149 bp, 6 predicted proteins | sample FraStrMetagenome_FD_87164 | JGI IMG/M metagenome (GOLD analysis project Ga0115008, IMG submission 87164) | Marine eukaryotic phytoplankton communities from Arctic Ocean - Fram Strait ARC3M Metagenome | ecosystem: Environmental > Aquatic > Marine > Oceanic | place: Fram Strait | collected 2012-06-18
AGATTGAGCCCGGCGAGGAGGTCTTCTACTCGTACGGCTCGAACAAGCCCTTCGAGCGGCTGCGGCAGGCGCTGCAGGCCGCGCAGCAAAAGGAGGCCAAGGGCAAGCAGATAGGCTGCAAGCTGGTGTGGCGTGAGCACGGCGTGATTTGACCAGAGCGCGCTCTGCCAGAGGTGAACGGGAGGGGCGCGGGGCGGACGAGCGGTCTGCCAGCAGCCGCCCCCCACGACGATGGTCAATACGCGATAGCCCGATCGATGAGCTCTAACGTCTTGTACCTATGTGTACGCTGTGGGAGGGGCGTCGGGTAAACGTACAGTTTCGCATGTGTCGTATGAGTTCGTTATTCTTCCCTTACAAAACTCGGCCGACTTTGTAGAGAGGCTGAGAGAGTGAGAGCGCCTCACACCTCAGTGCTCAGAAAGCACAGAATGCCTGTGCACCGTGCACGCTGCAGAAAGAGATGTGAAGATTCCAAGATTGAAGTCCAATCTCCAAAGCTTCGGCCTTCGCCTCGAGGCTTCTCTCGCGTACGTACGACTTGTAGCTTAATGCGGCATAATGGGGGAATCAGAAAGGGGAGAGGGGCTCTCTCGCGCGGACGTGTATGGTGTAACCTCCGCGGCCTGGCCTCGCGCTTTTCGTCGGCGGCTCCCGGGGGTCTCGCGTGCGTCGAGCGCTCGGAGATCCAGGCACTACGGTCTACGCGCCCCCTCTTCGGCAAAAACACCACACAACAGTGTGTGGCACACTCCACGACCCCTAAAATCTCCAACCGTGACGGACGGTCCATCACACTGGAGCAAACGCACCCTCTTACACCACCCCAAGAAGCGGCCGCAGCCACCCGCAGATGCGCTCATCCTCGACAGAGCCGCCCATCCTGCCGTCAAACAGTGCCGCCAAGCGTGTCACCGCCTCCGTGCCCAGGGGCGGCGCTCCCCGCCGCTCGCCGTCGCCGCCGCCTCCGTCCGCCTCCTCCTTGGCGAGCGGCTGGCTCGGCGGCGGAGGCTCCGCGCCGCGCGCGGTGCAGAGGAGTTTCGCGACAGAGCCAATTGCGGCGGCGGTGGCTGCGGCTGGCGCGTCAGCCAGCGATGGGGGGCGAGAAGCGGGTAGCGTCGCGGCCTCTTCCAGCTCGAGCACGGCTCGCGCGAGCGCCTCTCTCGTCGCAAACAGCGCGCCGGCCGGAAGCGGCAGCCCGCCGACCACTGCGCCGTCACCGATCTCGGACGGGCGGTGCAACACAAAGAGCATGCTGGTTCTCTCGTCGGTGGCGACGTGCCACTGCACGCAAACGAAGCCCGGCTTGAGAACGGGCTTCAGATCGGGCAGCGGAGGCACTGTCGCAGGGAGCGCTTGTGCAAATGGCGGGTGCACCGAAGTTAGGTGCGAGCGGAGTGTGTGGAGGAGCCGCTCATGCCCCGCGGCGTCCGATCGCGGCATTTCGCGCTCGCGTGTCATGGTGGCGAGCAAATGCAACAGCGTGCGTGAAGCCTCTGCGTCACTGGCGGCAACGCCCAACAAATCCGCGATCGGAGGGGGCAGCGCCTCGGTGAGTGGCGCGGCGGGGAGGGCCGGGAGCTGCTCGAGGATCGCGCGGCGCGCTCGGCTCGATGCCTCGGCCGCGAGGACGCAAGCGGCGGCGGCATTGATATGGGCAGCCTCGGCCTCGGGCGCGAGCTTGGCGCCGAAGAGCAACGCAAGCTCGAGGAGGACGGCCGCTTGCTGTTCCTCGCCCACCTGGCCCTCGCGCTGCGCGGCCAGCGCCACAAGGAGGTGGCGGCGCGCCTCTGCCGCCTCTCCCGTCGCGTCATACTCGGGCGGATCAGCCGCAAGGTCAGCCTCCGCGGTGACCTCTCCCCCCCACGCCGCCGTGAGCCAGCCGCCGTCGACAGTCGACTGCGCACGTTGCCGCGCCTGCCGCCCCCTCAAGGCGTGAAGGCGTCCAACGACGGAAGGTCGCGGGTGGAGCAGGAACGGGAGCAAAGACTCTGCGAGCCCCAGCTCGGCTATAGCCTCTGCAGACGGCCCGGCAGTTGCGTGCGCCGTCGCGAGCGCCTCCGCGAGCGCGACTCGCGCCTCCAGCAGGGGAGACAGGAGCGGCGAGTAGCAGTTGCGTAGCGAGGGCAGAGCGTCGACGGCGCCACTTTGCCCGGGCGGCACAGCTTGCTCCAGGCACGGCCAGCGCTCGGTCGAAAGCATCCCGTGGTCAACGGCAGAGGTGGAGAGCAAATCGACTGCGCGACGGAGTAGCACGACGCTGGCGCGTGCCGCTGCGCCAACCGTAAGCCCGCCAGAGAGGCCGCCGATGGTCAGCTTGAGGGCGCTGAGGTGAGCAGCTGCCGCCGCGCTCTCGCGAAGTAAGGCTTCGTCGTCCGATGAGGTCGAGGCGAGCCACTTTTCCAGATCCGAGACGGCCGGCTGCGGCTCTCCGCGAGCGGCGAGCAGCATCGACCTCGTGAGGGAAATCCGCCTCGTAGCGACTGTGTCGCGAGCAGCCTCAGCCTCTGTCGCCCCGAGCGCCAGCTGGTCGTCGCAGGCCTCGAGTTGGCCTTGCGCGAGCGCGGCCTCAGCGAGCTCGAGCCGCAATCCGAGCCACCGCGACGGGGACAGCTGCACATACGGGGGAACCGAGAAGGAGCTCGTGGGCTGCGCCACAGCTGCTGCCGCTTGGGCAGTCGCCATCGCCTCGGCGAGCTCGCTGACGACCGAGCTGAGCAGGCCCCTCTGCCGCTGAAGCCGGGCTCGTAGCGCCCGGGATCGGCAGGCAATAGAGGCTGCCGCCTCTGAGCGTGCCGCGTCTTCACCACTCCCTGCGTCTGTGGTTTCGGCTAGCGCCTGTGTCACTGCGTTGAGCTTCTCCTCACACGCGGCGAGGAGATCGGGCGCGGCGCCGCCGCACGCGGCGCCGCCGTGCTCAGACACGCAGAGCAGGGTGCCCACTCGGGCCAAGTCGAGCCGGGTGAGGAGCAAGACATCCGCCAGCTCCACGGCATCGCTTGCTGGGACCAGCTCGAGCACGGTCTCGATGGCTAGGGAGTTTGCCGCGGACGAGGGAGGCTCATGGCAGGCATATGCGAGAGGCTCCTCTGGCTTCGAGGCGCCAGTCGGCTGCAACGCACCCACAGGCCGGTTGGTGCCTCGATAGGCCGCTGCGAGGCCGCGCATGGCGTGGTGAATCTGTCCCGCCTCTGCGCACGCTTCGATGGCGAGCGTCTGCGCGGCCAAGTAATGCTCGGAGTCTCGGCAGACGCCGGAAGCAATGTGCATGTAGAGCGCAATGAGCGGCAGCGCTTGCAGGGCCATGCCATACTCGAGGAGCGCCACCACGGCGCCCTGCAAGCCATCGAGCAGCCTGAGAGTGGTGAACGCGTACGGCTCGAAGGCCTCGCTGCCGGCCCACAGCTCGCGCACGCGGTAGCCCGCAAAGTCGACAGCACGCACCGGGTGCGCGACCGCGCCGCCGTAGAGTGAGAGCGATAGCGACGCAGCAAAGAGCGCGCAGTCTAGCCGTGCGCCAAGCTGTCGGCGGGGAGAGTGCAGCGCCATCGCGCTGCAGAGGGCGAGCGCGCGGCCACGCTGTGCCACGCCCAGATCCCTCGCGGTGGCGAGTGCGTCGCGCCATGATGAGACCACGTCAAGCGTGCCGAACGTCGAATCAAGGGCTTGCCGCCATGCCTCAATCGCTTGCTTGGGCTGGCCGGACCGCAGCCGGAGCTCGCCCATCTCCACCAGGGCCTCAACAAGCGCCCCATCCTCCCGCTGCCGACAGAGCGAGGCGCACTCGCCGTACGAACGCAGGAGTGCGCCCATCACGTCGGCCTCAGGAAGCTCGCCAGGCGCGGTGCCGGGCGGGATCGCCTCATGGCGCCGCCGCCGGCACGCCGCGAGCGCCGCCTCCCCGGGCGTCTTGCAGCTTTTGGCGTGCTCGGCACGCTGCGTCACGACTGCCACGGGCTCGCCGTCCGCCCATTTGGAGGCGTGTAGCTTCTGCAGCGCCTGCGCGAGGAACGGGAGCAGCGCGGCGCTGAAGCGCCCGTCGGTGACTGCGTCGGCGTGGAGCATGAGGGCCTCTTGCCGACGCCAAACACGCGCCAATTGCGTGCTGCGCAACGCGGCGCGTGCCAAGCCGAGCATCCATCCAAAGTCGAGGCTCGTTGTGTCACCGCTCGCGTCTCGCTCCTCGAACCAGCGACGGGGGCCGAGTGCGAGCGTCTCCGCCACGCTGCTCTCGTCGTCTGGTCGCTCCGCCTCTGTGAGGGGCGAGGCGGCAGCCAGGCCACGCGAAGTGGGGTCGGCGCCCGCGAGCGGCTTGCCGTCTCGCATCGCCGAAGCGAGATGGAGCACCGCCTCGGCCGCGCGCACGAGCGGCTTCCATGCGGCGGGGGGCAGCGCTGGCGGCTTGTCCGGAGGGTTGGGCTCGCCCTTTGGCCGCGGGTACTCCTCGAAGCCTTCAAAGGCCGAGGCGACGAGCGCGCCAGCGGGCAAGGTGGCATGGAAGTTGAGCAGCATCACCGCGGCCTTGAGCAGCAGCACCGGGCACTGCGCACGCAGGGCGAGCGTCGCGCAGCGCGAGCACTCAACCAGCACATCCGTGCCTTCAGAGAGCTTTGGGTCTGGCGCCTTGCCTTGCTGCAGCTCGGCGACGAGCGCCGCAAACTCGGTGACGTCGAGTGTGCCGCCGCCGTCAGCGTCATACCGGGTGAGAACCGCGCGTGTCTCGCCGTAATCCGCCTCGATGCCGAGGAGGAGCAGGGCCGGCTTGAGCTCGAGCACGTCGATCAGGCCCGAGCCGTCCTTGTCAAACTCGCCAAACACGCGCCGGACGGCGTCATTCTCACCCCCCTCGCCACCCTCCCCCGCGTCGGCAGCCTGCTGACCTTCCGCCGCGGCATCGGCGCCGCGACTGTTACTATCGAAGGCAATGGCTGCGCATCGCGCGAGCGTCAGCCGTGCCTGCGCAAGCCACGGGAGGCACGCGGCGCGCTCTCTGCGAGCCGTGCGCCGCTCTTTGACAAAGCGCCAAGCCGCACAGAGCAGCGAGGCGAGAGTCGATGCGCGCAGCGCGGCTTTCGCCGCCTCCGCGCCCACCTCTTCCTGCTCGTCCGCGGCCGCACTCACTGCGAGGGACGCTCTCGCAGCCGCCGTGCTCTCAGACAGCGGTGCAAAGAGACAGAAGCGCCGCGCTGCCTCGGCAGCACTGCGCACCGCCTCAACGACCATCTCGCCCGTCTCCTTGCTCGGCGACTCGTTGAGTCGCCGCTCGGAGATCATGACGGCAAAGCGCAGCATCTGTCCCCTGTCAGGGGCCTCCTGGGCCATCTCAGCCACGATGGCCGCCGCCGAATCTGCCGATTTGGCCAGCGCACGGGCTATGCGGACTGCCGGCTGCTCAACCCCGGCGACCTCCTCAGCTGCCGTGGATCCGCCCTGTTGCGATGCGAGCCACTCCTCGAAGAGGGAGCGAACGAGCGCCTCCGCGCCGCCATCTTCCGATGCGCCCATCCCTGTCGGAGCCGCTGTCTCGTCGGGCGCCGCAAGCACCGACTTGGCCACTTGTGGAAGCTGCCCTACGAGGCCGGGCAGCCGCCACTCTGCGGCCAGCCTCGCTCCCTCGAACCCCAAGTGGGCGACCATGGCTGCCCGATCGACGGACGCAAATGCCTCGCGCGGAAGGAGCGAGAGAGCCGCGAGGCAGCATGCGATAGGCTGCACAAGCACCGGCGAGCGCTGTGTCTCACGGAGCAGAGGGGCAAGAGTGTTGAAGCTGGCCTGGACGGCGGTGGCGGCCAGGGCCGGATCGGACGCGGCGAGGGCGAGCTGCACCGCCATCACCTGGAGCTGCGCACGGCGAAGCGCTTCGATCTGCTTCCTCAAGCCTCCGCTGGCGCTTCCCTCGGCGAGGGCACGCTGCCGCGCGTCGAGCAGTAGAGCCTGCGCCGCAGCACGTAGCTCCACCGTGGCTGAGTGCGCTACGCGAGGCGAAGCCAAGCGCCAACACAACATCGGAGACTGTTCCCACCTCTCGGCGGGCGCACCCATCTCGACAAACTGCGCAATGACCTCCGCGGCGGCCCGGCGACTGACCGCGGGCACGTCGAGCTGCGCCGCCGCACGAGCGAGGTAGCTCCACTCGAGGGCGCGAGGAAGTGGATGCGCGGTGAGCACCGGGACCGAAGAGTGGCCGATGCCGCCGAGAAGGGTCTTGCCCTCGTCGTAGGCGGCGGACGCAAGGATGATAGGCGTGTTCTCCGGGAGAGCGCTCAGCGTAACCGTGCCATTGAGCATCCTCCGCGCCTCTGCCTCGAGCGGAACCATCTCGCCCGAGCCGGCAAACTCGTTGTTGTTCAGCGAGACGCTGGTGCCAGCCGCGGCCACTTTTGCAAAGATGGCGGCATACACGGGGGGCCGCCCTCTCCGTGGGACCGGGCCGGGCTGCGGGCGTACGCAAATCTCGGAGCTTGTGCGGTACACAAGCTGCGGCCGCGGGGGTGGTGGAGGTTGCTGAGTTGCCGAACGCGCTCGCTCGGGATTGGCCGGTGATGCTGCAGAGATCATCGACTCCTCGTCCTGGCCGGCAGCCTCGAGAGCGCTCGAAGCCCGGTGGAGGATGCCCTCTCTCTCCTCGGAGTCCTCACGGTACGCAGCCATCTCGATGAGTAGTAGCGCCTACGACAGACGAAAAAGGTTTGCGACGGTACTGGAGTACAAGATGTGTGCGAGCTGGATCATTCAGCCCGTCTCACCTTGGCGTACGGATTGTGAGCAAACTCGGAAAGGAGCTGCGCCTCGCGCGCCGCAGCATGGGCCGGGCGGTCAGCCGGGGCGGCGTCCTCTGCCGCCTCGCGTCGTCGGTCTCTGTCCCACTGTCGGCCGTAGATGTCTTGCTGTGCACGCCGCTTTAGCTGCGCCGCGCGAACGCGCTCGTGCCTGCGCCTCGCCGCAATATCGGACTTGCCGAGCGCCAGCGCAAGCTCGGAGCGGAAGAGCCAGACGTACAGGTCGACTTGAAGGCAGCTGAGCGCGAGCTGCAGCCTGTCCACTGCCGATGTGAAGGGACGACCGCCCGGTGGCTGTAGCACCGTGAGCGCAGATGCGGACGGCTCGCCCTCGACCGTTGACTCCGCAAGATCGACGATCATGCGGCTGCGCGCCGAAGCGATGTCGGCTAGAGCCATGCGGCAAGAGGACACGGCATCGCTGTGCGCGCCCTCGGCGTTCTGAATCGCCACCAGCCGCAGCGCCACCGTCGCCTTGAGCTGCGCATCAGGCAAGCGCGCGCGCGCCAGCGTCCAGAAGGTAGCTTGGAGCACCTCGAGCAGCTCTGCCTGCGAGAGCTCTCCGTCGCGGCCGCCAACCTCACCCTCGCCCGTCTCACCCGTGTCGCCGTCGTCCGGTGTGGTTTGTAGCCTCCCTCCCTTGGCAGGTGCGAGGACCGTGCCAACCTCCAGCCCATCGCCGAGCTGTTCGACAAGCCGGTCACAAGCGATCCGCAGGGAGAGCTCGCCAGCGCCACTGCTGCGACCTGCGGGAGAGGTGGCCAACAGCATCACCGAACCGTCCGCGTGGGGCACGTAGCTCAAAGCAGGCTCCCGCGCCACCACGTCCCTCAGCGCCTCGACGAGCCTCGCGGCGGCGGCTTGTGACTTTGGCCGGAGCCGAACCTTCAGCCTCTTGTGCGCCAGTCGTGGCTGTGGCGGGGGAGCGGGTAGCGCGGCCTGTGCGGCGGAAACTGCGTCGGCGGACGCGAGGGCGGGCTTGACTGCTTGCCACAGCAGGAGCGCGGCATCCCCAAATTCATCGGGCCGCGCATCGATGGCCACAGAGAGCGGGCGCGAGCGGCAGGCTTCGAGAAGCCGTGCGAGTCTGAGCAGGGCGGCAGACTCCTCGGCACTCCCACCCGCCGCCGCATCGAGCGCACGCACCGCCCCCAGCAGTTGGAGCCAGCCCCAGAGCTCAACGATCGTCTCGTCTACCCGCTCATCATCGGTTGCTGAGGCCGTTCGAGGCCGGTTGTCCGATGGCGCTTCGCCTTGGGTCTCCCCACCGAGCAGCGTTTGTGCACCAAACGTCTGAGTCGCAGCAGCGTGGGCGTCGCCGGAAGATACCGCTGCCGCGGTGGTTAGCGGGACGGCATCCAAGGTAGAGGCAGCCCGGGTGGACGCAGGATCCAACGCCGCGTCCGCCCGAGCGATGGACGGCGGCAGAAGCCGGTCGAACGTGTCCCATTCCCCGTTGGAAAAGGCCTCTTGGACAATGCTGACCTGCAGCTCCAGCGGCAGTACCTCGGCAGCCAAGGTGGCCGCCTCGGCCAAAGCAGCTGCCTCTGACGGACCGCCTCCATCGATAGGGTCGCCGGCACCAGCAGGGTCCTCCCCAGAGGAGGCAGATGGCTCTAGACCCCCCTCACCTACCGCCTCCCCGTCCGGCGCCTCTTCCGCACCCTTCGAGTTGAAGCTCGCCTCCTCTCGAGCGGCGTGCCTCGCTGGGGCATCCATGGCCATCACCAGCGGGGAGGCGATAGTGAAGAGGAGCGTGCGTGCCTCAGTGGCCAAGGTCGAGCGCGGCGAGTCCGTCTTGTCCCCTTCGCTCGAAGCGGTGGGCACAAGTCTCGTCTCCCTCTTCACGTCAGAGGCAAGCTCGAGCAACCCTTCCAGCTGATCACCGACGGCGCCGCCGAAGAGGTCGGCGACGGGCTCGCCGAGTGCGGAGGCGCCAGAGTACTTGAGCCTTAGCGCGCGCATCGTGCGACGCGCGGCGACCAGCTCGGGCCGCTGCGGACGGTCGGGTGGTGGCCTGGCAGTGGGTGACATCTCCTCTAGCCGCCAGAGCCGATCTACCTGAGCCAGGCCGTGCTCCGCCGCCCGCAGAGCTCCAGCGGTGGCGCCGGTCGCCTCGTAGGCGTGGCAGAGGGTAACATAGACGCGAGTGCGCCATGCAACGAACCGCGGCTGCAGCAGCGGGACGATCCCCTCGAGGGCGAGCGCGCAGTAGGCGAGATGCGGCACTGCGAGCGACGCCCTCGCAGGAGAGAGGGCGTGTCTGCAGAGCCGGTAGATGAGGACGGAGCCGTTGAACACGACCCAGTAGAGCGATTCGTGCGGTACGCAGCGTGCCATCGCCGCACGCGCGCGCTCGAGAAGCGATGACAGCACGGAGGCCGAGGCTGACTTGAGGAGCCCAGGGTCTCGCGCCGTGAGGGCGTGGAGCTCGCACTCGACGGCGCCGTAATCGGCGGTGGCCCCCATCTCGTAGGCTCCATCGCCACCGGCAGCTAGCTTGGCGGCCGCAGCGAGCCTCGCAATTGGCTCGAAGCACTCTCTCTGCGCCGCTGTGTACTCCCCAAGCCCGACCAGCAATGCGCCGGTGTCGAGCAGCGCACGCTCGTAGATCAGAGGGCTCAGCTGGGCGCGGTTGTCGCGAAGAAGGGAGAGCAGGCGTTGCTTTAGCGGTGCCTTGAGGGCAGCCGGTCCACGCCGAGCCGCGGACGCCCTCAAACTCGACCACTCGGCTTGGAAGCGAGCGGTCGCCATGCCGTCGGTTACGACTTATCCCTGCCGCCGGAATCAAGACACACCCTCACCCGCGCGCAAGGCGGCTCAAGAGGGAGCCTACGGCCACAATGGTCGCAGACGGTGAGACGGTGCACGCGGATGGGCCTGGCGCCGCCAGCGAGGCGACCACAGCGGCACCAGCCCAAGCAGAGGCAATCGTGTCGCCACGACAGCGGGCTAAGGGGCGGTGGGGGAGACTGAGAGAGGCGCGGGTTGCCGGCACGCTGCCCGGCCTCGAGAGCAAGCCTCAGATCCGTGCAGCAACGGACGACCCACTCACCTTGGATCTGACCCCAGTCTTTCGCCACAAGGGAGTGCTGCTCACGCCGTCCGTCAGCGAGGCCATAAGTGCAGACCGCCAGCTTCGCTCTTTTGCCTCGTCAATGGGCCTGAAGTCCGCTGAGCCGGGCACCTGGTCCGCGATGATTCGCTCGCTGCTTGCCCAGGTCTCGGTTGCCGCCGTGCTGACTGACATGACCATACCCGGCCTGCCGCTAATCTACTGCAACGAGGCGTTCACGTCGCTCACCGGCTACGCCCATTCCGATGTCGTCGGCCGCAACTGCCGATTCCTGCAGGGTCCGAGCACGGAAGGCGAGGTGGTATACGCCATCGCAAAGGCCATTCGCACCGGCAGCCGCGCATTGGTTCGAGTCACAAACTACAACGCCAAGGGCCGCCCCTTTCGCAACCTCCTCGCGCTGCATCCGGTCCGCGACAGCAACGGTGAGCACAGGTATACCATCGGGCTGCTCTGTGATGCTCTCCAGACCACGGCTTGCGGCAACCTGAAGAGGGCGTTTGGGCTGCTCCCGACCAGGTTTGAAGCAGGGCTTGCGCCCAAGGTCTTTGCGAGTCTCCAGCGGATCCCAGCGGAGGCCCAAAGGAAGCAGTGGGCAGAGGCGCTCCTAGTCGCTTCGCGCGTGGCCTGGGTGGCGGACTGGGACGCCGCGTTGAGCAATGTGCTTTCGAGCGAGGAGGCGCTGCACGCTTTTGGTTCCCACCTGCACCAGCAGTCTCCGCACGAGGCGTTCCAACTGGAGGTTTGCTACCGCGTACACCAGGCGTTGGCCTCGCCGGACGGGCAGAGCTGCATCGAGCTGCAGCAGGCCGTGCTGGGGGGCGGACCGTCGCACCCGCTCCTCGCGCGTGCGGCTCTCGAGAGTCACGCGAGGGAGCTTCGCGCAGCCCTCGCGGCGGAGGCCTTGCGCCGCTTTTCATCCACGCAGGCGTGTGCTGAGCTGCTTCGGCGAATGACGTCGGCCGCGGCGCGAAGGATCAAGAGGGCGGACGATCTAATTTGGGCGGACTACTCCATACCGGCCGACATGGCGGGTTGGCTGCACGCCATGTGCCCCGTGCTCGTGGCCTTCCCGCTGCCGATGGTGCTTGTCGACGTGAGCCTGCCGGGCGCCCCAGTCGTTTTGGCCAACAAGTCCTTTTGCAAGCTGACGGGTTACGACCTGCGGGAGATTTGTGGACGCTCGATGCGGTTCCTGCAGGGCGCAGTCTCGGAGCCTGAAGCTGTCGCGGCTATCCGAGACAGTATCCGGCGCGGCATCGACAGCCATGTCCGTATCACCAACTATCGCAAGTCGGGCGTGTGCTTCTCCAACCTACTCTCGCTCCGGCCGGTGCATGACAGCAATGGGGTGTACCGCTTCAGCGTCGGCGTGCTCGTGCCAACGGCGGTGGAGGTCGGCGGAGAGAGCTGCCATGGTACTCTTGACAGCCGACTGGACCTCCTGGAGGAGCTCATGGACGTCCTGCCAAAGACGGTGCAGGTCTCGTCGCGACCCGTCGGGCTGCGCCATGCCCGTGATGGGCCGCGCCAGGCAGAGGTTGCTGCAGATAAGGGTGTCAGCAGGGATCGGATCCAGGCCGCCCTGGAAGAGGCACTGGCCCTCCCATTCGGCCCACTCGGAGGCAAAACCGATTATGACAACCATCACATTGACCACGTCCGCTCGTGTGCGCAAGCAAACGGCTTCGCGCTCGACCCGCAGATCAAGGCCATGGCGGGGAAGCTCGGCCTCGAGCCTCCAAGGCCGGCGCCGTGGCTCGCCATGTTTGTGCACCTCGCCGATCTGCTCGACGTGGCGGTTCTCGTGTCCGAGGCGCATGGAGGATTGCCATTGGTGTACTGCAACAATGCGGCGGCGCGCCTCACTCGATACTCGGTGTCGGAGATGCTCGGCCGCAGCTGCCGCTTTCTCCAAGGGCCGGACACCGAGGATGAGGCCGTCGGTCGGCTTAGTGCGTCCCTCCGCGCGGCCGAATCCGCCTCAGTCGAGCTCACAAACTATCGCAAGGACGGCAGCCAATTCAGGAACGCCCTCTTCCTGCAGCCCGTGCATGACAGCTGTGGGGCGTGCCGCTACGTGATTGGCCTGCAGGCGGACGCCGCCGACAGCCCCTCCGTCCGCCGCGCCGCCACTGTCTTCCGCCTGCTGCCTACCCGCTTCGCCGCGGAGCTTCAGCCGGCGCCATTGACGGCTCTTGTGCCAGAGGCACAGCTCCACACCCAGTGGAGGAGCTCACTCGCCGCCCTTTCTCGTCTCGCCCTCTGCGCCGACTGGGGTGCGACCCTGCGCAGCATTGTGCGACAGCCCGTCGCCCTTGAGGCGTTCCACTCGTGGCTCCGGCACAGTCCCGTGGCCGCGAAGCAGCTAGAGGTTTGCGCTGCGGCGGCACAGCTCGAGGATTTGCCTCCTGATGCGCAGACCGCGGCGGTTGGCGAGATGTGCGAACGCCACCTCGGGCTCCGCGGCGGCAGTGCCGAGCAAGCGCTAGCAGCGGTCACGGCCGCGGCGGCGCACGCGGTCTCAGTGCTGCTGCGCTCGGAGGCATTGCCCAAATTCGTCCTCTCCCCCGCTTTCTTGCCTCTCGCAACGCTGTTGATCGCGGAGGCCGAGGAGCTCACGGCGGGCGACATGCCGCTTGAGGCTCACCCGCGCACGGCGCGCGAGGAGGCGGCGCTAAAGCTTCGCAGCAACCATAGCCGCGTGCTGCGAGACGTGTGTAACGACGGGAGAGCCAACATCGACGGCAAGCCGCTCACCCAGCTCGAGCTCCTCCGCATCAACCCCGAGGACGAGAGCGAATCCGACGCCGCGCTGAAGGAGATCTCCCGCCGGCTGCTCGGCGAGGGCACCTGCGACCCGTCCTCGCGCAAGGAGAGGGCGGTCTGGGCCGCCGTGGCGAGGTACCTAAGCGCTCGCACTCAGTCCACGGCGGAGGAGAAGCCTGGACGCGAGCCCGACATGAGCGCGCCGGCTGCAGCGGCGATGCGCGCGGTCCTGCGGTCGATGGTCACGGCGAACGACTTGGCTGAGGCACGCGAGCTGCTCTGGCCTGGGTACCACGCGCCGGGCGATGCTGAAGGGTGGGTTTGCGCCTTTGCCCAGGCTGCCTCGCGCCTTCCTTTCAGCCTCGTCCTCACCGACACGTCGCTGGCGGGCAACCCGATCGTCTTCGCCAATAGCGCCTTCCGCGAGCTGACCGGGTACGAGCGGCACGAGGTGGAGGGGCAAAACTGCCGCATGCTGCAAGGCCCAGGGACAGAGCGGCTCTCGCTGGCGGTGATGGTGGACGCGCTGCGGCGCGGCGTCGACTGCCACCTTCGGGTGACGAATTACCGCAAGTCTGGGGAGCGGTTCTCGAACTTGCTCTCTCTGCGGCCTGTGCGCGACGGTAGCTCCGCCTATCGCTATTGCGTTGGCCTTCTGTCCGAGATCGACGCCCAATCTTTGCAGAACCCGGATGTGCCTGCCACGTCGGCAAAGCTAGCCGCTCTTGCCGATCTCTTTGCACTCCTGCCAAATCGTTTTGGGTCGGATCCGCTCCTCCCGAGTAGCAAGACGCACGTCGCCGCAGAGATGGTCTGGGAGAGGCAAATTCCGCTACGGGATCGGCTGGCCGACGCGATGCGAGGCGGAAGACTCGCGATTATGGGCCTCCTTGGTCGCGGAGGTTTGAACGACGGGGTAAGCCCGCTGTACGCCACCAGCCACCGGTCGCACCTCGAGCAATGCGCGCGGCCCACAGACAAGGATGCGGCCAGGACCGATGACGACCGGAGCGATGGAGCGACCACCCGAGCAGTGAGCGAGTCGAGCGGAAGCGGGCAGGGCTCCGCTAGGAGCAGCCCGAGCGCGTCACCGCGGATGGCACGCCTCCGCCTCCCGGGGCGGCGGCCGAGCCGGAAGTTGGCTCTGCCACCAGCCTGTGGGTCGTCAACTTCTTCAACCGCGTCGCCCGCCGCGCTCGTGCCGAAGCCGCCCTCCTCGCCTCGATCCCCCTCCTCCCCCGCGCCTGCTTCGCCGCAAGCCCTCGCCACGCCGCCCACGTCGCCGGCGAGCTGCGGGCCAGACGCGCCCTTTGCCCTGGTGCCAAACTTTACCGTCACATCGCGAGCGCCCGGTCGCCAACACTTTCTTTTCTAACCGTGCCGATGTTGTGTAAAGCCTTTAAACCGTTTAGGCTAAAGGTAAAGCCGTACTAGTTTGTGCGCGAGACACACACACAGTCCACACACCCGTGTCCCAGCATGAGGGGCGTTGAGGACAGAGGACAAGAGGAGGCGGGCGGGCGGCGGCGTGCTTGGCGAGGGAGCGGCGGCGGCGGAGGCGGCGAGGCGGCGCGAGCGGCGGCGCGGGGTGGACATCGCGAGAACAAGAAAAACAATGCCATGTTTGGGCGCCTTTCGCCCTTCTCATCACTGCCCCGGCGCCCACGTCTCGATCTTCTTCGGCAGCAGCTGGTTCGACTCGTCCTCTCCGTGGCCTAGGCAGGCGTCTTCGCCCTCGCCCCAGGTAAAGACGGCGCTGTCGGCGGTGACAGCGATGCTGTGGTAGCCTCCCGCCGAGGTAGCGACGACGCGCTGGCCAGCAAAGGCCTCGACCATGTTCGGCAGCAGCTGGTTCTGCTCGTCGCCGTGGCCTAACCGGCCAAAGCATCCCCAACCCCAGCTCCAGACAGCGCCGTCGGCGGTGAGGGCGAGGCTCTGTGCGCTCCTCCAGCCGACACAGGACGCGCCGCCCAGCGAACGCCTCGATCTTCTTCGGCAGCAGATCGTTCTGCTGGTCGCCGTGGCCCAGCCGGCCCCAGGTGCACGCCCTCCGAGCGGGGCGGGGTCTGCCCGTCGGGTTGCTGCCCTAATCCCACCAGGGGTTGTCTGCTCTATATTTATTATTCGCCCGGCAGCGTGACGCACAACTACAACCTCCCATACGCGTGTTTGGTCGCTCCTTTCCTCGGGCTGTTCCACCTCCTTCCAACCTAGGCGGGGCGAGGGGGCGCGCGGGCGCGGGGTGCGGTACGGTGTGGGTGTGTACGTGTGATGTGACTGCAGGAAGTGACCATCCGTTTGTATTAACAACGAAAGCGCTCTCAAATAAGAATTTCCAGGCGATTTTTTCGAGGAAACTCTCTTGGGTTCTCGTGGCATGGGGCCCGGCCGTTTCTATCTGCTTTTCTTTTTTCCGTGCCAGTGTTGTGCGAGGGGGCTGTATTCTTTTTTTACCAGTGTTGTGCGAGACGGAGTTTCTTTGTAAAATTCTTTTTAAATTCTTTGGACGGACGCTCGCGATTCGCCCTGCGCGCTGCCTTGCCTACCCCACAACCCCCGAGTTGGACGCCCGAGGGGCAGGAAGCCGAATTGGGTGAGAACGGAGTTCTCTGGGTAAGCTCAGCTGTGAACTTCCCACATCCCAGTGAGCATGTCCGCTCTCGCTCCTCCCCCGTGCCCTCCCACGTGTGATGCCGGCGAGGCGTGTGGCTTCTGCCTCATGCTCGTAAGGTGCGGGGCTTGGGACGAGTTTTTTCGGTTCTGGGAGTCACCTCCATGCCAATCGAACCTCCGGCCAGGGGTCTGGTGTGCTGGCGATGGGCGGTGCGGCACACATGACCCGACCATCTTTGAATTCAGCCACTGCGACGCGGACGGGATGTATGTCCGCAAGGACTGCCGGATAGCCAACTCCCCTCCGCCGCCATCCCCGCCGCCTCCTCCACCGTCACCTCCACCGCCAATGCTCGAGTCTATACCGCCACAGCCCTCACCAACAGTACCAGTCCCCGTGGCGGCGCAATCTATTGATGAGGGAGGAAAGAGCTCTTGGGGTCAGCAGAGCCAACTGGAGCAACTAGGCCAGCCGGAGGCGCTAGCGCAGGCAGACACGAGCAACGGCACCACGAACGTAGAGCTTGTGCCTGCCTACAATGTCATCGCTGGCTTCCTGTTGTTGCCGTGGATCGTCCGTTGGCCGTCCAAGATGTGGATGATTATTATCTTCATCTCTGTCTTGCTCGTGCCAGCCGCGACGTTGCTATGCTACTATTTCGCTTGCGTCCATGCGGGACGCTCCTCTGAACGCCGCGGTACCCTCGTCCTCTCGGAGGACGAGGTCCCGGACTTTGACGAGGCTGCGGAATTCAAGCCTACGATGCAGCACCAGCCTTACAGTGGGAAGATCTAGAGCGTAGAGGTAGAGCACTCAGATGCCAGATCTCAGTGTCAGTCCGATTTTAGGAGCTGGGTTGATGTGCAAAAAGAAAGGAAGACATTGACCGCACGAGGGAGCCGGGGCTAAAGCCGGCGGCGGCGCGCGCGGCGCGGATTTCCTTATAGAGGGCAAGTTTGATGCAACCCCCAAAAACAACCCTCTGCGGCCGTCGCAAGCCCTCGCGAGTTCATTTGCCCGTGGTGCACCGTATCACAGGTATCACTCTACATCAGAGTCATCACTTGCTCGTGCGGACACGTCTGCCGCCACGACGTCGAGCCAGCGCCTCGCGACGGCCGCCCACGTCTCGGAGCGCAGCGTCGGCGTGTCGACGGACGGCAGCGCGCCGCGGGCCTTCCACTCGAGCAGGATCTCGGCCGCCCTGGCCGCCGCCGCGCGCTGCGTGCTCGGCTCCGTCGGGTCGCCCTCGACGCGGAGGACGTAGTCCTTGCTCGGGTCGGAGAAGACGGCGACGCTCGAGGTGAGCGGCACGCAGCCGAGCATCGCGGCCTCGCGCACGGCGATGCAGTCGATCTCGGGCCAGTCGCCCACATAGTAGAGGAGCTGCGCGCGCGCCTTGGCGCGCAGCAGCTCCAGCTGCCCGACGCGGCCGTGGTCGACCACGCTCGGCCCAAAGCTCGCGAGGAGCGCCTTCATGCCGTCGCGCCACGCCGAGGCTGGGTGGAGCAGCTCGTGCGTGCGCCAGCCGTAGTACACGTGCAGCGTCGCGTCGGGCACGCGCGCCAGCAGCGCCGGCCAGCCGTGGCGCAGCATGTGCTCGAGGCCGCGGTCGTACGACGACGTGTACACCAGCCGCGGCGCGGCGGGGCGGGGCGCGCCGGCGTCGGCCTCGGCCGCTGGCGCCGCGGGCTGCCGCCGCTCGGCCTTGACTCTGGCGACCATATCTCCCCGCATCTCCCCGTCTCTCCCCGTCTCTCCCCATACCTCGGCCTTGACTCTGGCGACCAGCTCCTCGTCGACGCCGTTGGGGAGGACGCAGGCGGGCGTACCCGAGGCGACGGGCGGCAGGACGCCGCGCTGGAACTCGCTCTTGCACATGAGGCGGTCCACGCGCGCGAGGCGGCGCGGCGACATGTCGCGCCGCCGCGGCATGTCGTGCAGGTCGAGCAGCACGAGCCGCGCGTCGAGGGGCTCGTCCAGCAGCTCGAGCGAGCGCCACGCGATGAACGTGCCGAAGCTGTCGGACGGGTTGAAGGCCGCCACGTCCACGAGCCGCACGCCGCGCCACTCGCGCTCCGCCGCCGCCGCCGCCGCCGCCGCCGCCCCCGCGGCGCCATCGTCGGGCGCGCCCATGCGCAAGTACACGGCCACCTCCCGGTCGGGATCCATCGCCTTCCAGCGCGAGGCGAGCTGCAGCACCGCCGTCTCGGAGCCGCCCAGCCCGGTCTCGAGCCGCTCGGGGCCCCACGGCTCGAGCGCGACGCCCGTGTAGTACACGAGGGAGGAGGGCGGCCACGCGCGCGGCGGCGGCCGCTCGGCCGCTGGCCTCCAGTGGCGCGACTCGGAGCGCGAGAGCGACGCGACCGTACGCGAGGCGAGCGCGCGCGTGGGGGCGTGGCCGCTCGTCTGCAGCAGCGCCGCCAGCTGAGAGAGGAGAGGCGCCGCCTCGGGCATCGCGGCCGCCGCCTGCTCGCGCGCCGTCGCAGACACACGGCACAGCCTCTCGAGCGCCCGCAGCGAGGCGTGCCGCGCCGCCTGCTCCGCCGGCGAGGAGGCGGCGGCGCCGGCGGAGGCACAAGCGGCGCCGCCGCTCGGGAGGAGGTGCAACGCGAGCGCCCCTGCGGCGCCGCGCTCGACGAGCAGGTCAAGCGCGTCGTCGTCGGCGCTCGCGTTGCACACGGCGCCCGCGGCGCGGCGGCGCACGGTCAGCTCGTCCGACGCCAGCGCGGCGACGAGGGGGGCGGCGCACGCGCGCGGCGGCAGCCTCACGAGCCGCGCGTGCTCCTCGCCGCGGGTGAGTAGATGCTGCAGCGCGCCCGCGCCCGCGGCGTGCGCCTCAACGGGCAAATCACCTGTTCACAGGCAGAGGTGAGAAGAGACGCTGCTCACGCCTCCTGGCGCCTCCGCG
>Ga0115008_10001680_pt1 | contig 18147 bp, 13 predicted proteins | sample FraStrMetagenome_FD_87164 | JGI IMG/M metagenome (GOLD analysis project Ga0115008, IMG submission 87164) | Marine eukaryotic phytoplankton communities from Arctic Ocean - Fram Strait ARC3M Metagenome | ecosystem: Environmental > Aquatic > Marine > Oceanic | place: Fram Strait | collected...
GTTCCCATATTCTGAATGGTATCCTCTGGCATTTCCAGCGCATGCTGCCTGGGTTGCAGCTTCTTTTGTTCTTCGTATAAATTGTACCCGACGTATCATTAGTTCAGTCTGAGTCCTTATCGCAGTTTATATTGTATGTATGATTCTTGTAAGACTAGGCCATTCTGTAATAGTGATCGAAGATAATTTTTGAGGGGAATATGCCTATGTTAGTCTATCCACCAAAACGATAACGTTCTTTGACCACCCATTGATCTAGCATTTGTGCACATCACGAGAAACGTTAATATCTAAAGAGAGACGTGAAAGGGCATTGACCTGTTTAGGTTCAAAGCAGGATTCATTTTTGCTAGTTCGTGGACGCGGATACTTACATAAAATGGTAGAACACTTTCTGTACACTCTTCGCTATCATAGTGTTTTCGAGGTGTGGTTGACGTAGATAAACGATTATTACTTTATTTGCAAGACTACGATGCGAGTATTTTCTTTCGGCTTACGACATTAATGATCGACATTTCGCGGACAAGTAGGCTTTATTCTTCGATGATATTATGTTCTACTACCTACAAATAAGCACAGAAAAATAGCATTTGCAAAATTTGTAAACAAGAGCCAATGCCTCATCCGCTCATACTTCCAAGAACATCTTTTTCATTATCGAGAATGTCGTACATTTTCCCTTCCGTCCTTATTGCCTTGTCTCCTTCTGCAAACAATTTCTTGCGATCCATAATTATGTCAAATTCCTCTTCGTTGATTTTTACGTGTTCGACATCTCCACCTTTCGCGGCAAGATCCTTTATGTCATCTTCTAGTAGTGCGGTGAGATCTTTTGCCGTAAATTCGCCCCTACTACGAGCTCCAGCTTTTCGGAAATCACCACCTGTAATTGCCATTCGTTCCAGTTTCTTCTTACTGATCTGTTTTTCCATCATTTCAATATCTACCGAACCAGCTGTAAGTAGTCTATAAACGGCGACAGGTAATGTCTGACCAATTCGATGGCATCTGTCCATCGCCTGGGAGTCCTGATGGGGATTCCAATCACTGTCAAAGATAATGCATGTATCAGCGGCGGTTAGATTGATCCCAAGCCCGCCTGCCCGAGTACTCAACAGAAAAACGAATGTGCGATCATCTGCAAGATTTCTTTTACCACCGGCTCCCTTAGTTTTCTCAGAATTGAATACATCCATCTGCCGCTGTCTTTCATCAATCTTCGTATTCCCATCAATGCGGCAGTAATTCCAGCTTCTCCAAAGAAGATAGTCCTCCATCACATTCAACACTGCAGTCATCTGACTAAAAATTAGTACCTGATGCCCATCGACGTGTAAACGAGAAAGCATCCTATCAAGTAAAGCAAACTTTCCGGAAGCGCGCACCAACAGCTGAGGGTGAGCTGTTCCTACATGAGTACCAGTGTTCGGATCAATAGGTTCACCAAATATAAAAGGATGATTCGCGTTTTTACGATGGTTCATAAGTTTGTTGGTCTGAGAGAGATTTTTACCAGCTTCTATATTTTGAGCTACCAGCATATCACGTAGAGTTCCGTCCTCTATTTGATCCATGTAACCAAGTTGAAGCTTTGACATCCCTGAATACACAACAATTTCTTTCTTTGGCGGTAGGTCTGTGAGAACATCTTTTTTGATCCGACGGAGGAGGAAAGGCCTTAAAATGGTGTGCAACTTGGAAACCGTTTTATCACGCTTTTGTGCTTCTAGCACTTCGTCCTCTTTGGTCTGCTGTCCTATTGCCCCAAACCCGAACCAACTCTGAAACACTGTAAGGTCGTCAAAAATTTGCGGATTAACAAAATTTAAGAGACTCCAGAGTTCGTCCAAATTATTCTGGATTGGTGTGCCGCTAAGGAGCAATCTATTAGCAGACGAAATGTTCTTCAAAGATTTGATGAGAGTACATCGATGGTTCTTCAAACGTTGCCCTTCGTCAACAACCATAAGCGTATATTCTCCTATGCGATTCAACATCCTTTGATCTCTAATAGACACTTCATATGAAGTTACAATAATTGGAAATCCAGGGTCTTTCCGAAACTTTACTGACATTGGACCCTTGAGCATAGCATCTCGTTCTTCACTTGATCCATGGTACCTAATGACATTTTTACTGGGGAGCCATTTCTCAATTTCCCTGACCCAGTTTGGAAGAGTTGCAAGGGGTGCGACAATTAAGTAGGGACCAAATACTTTATTTGTGTATAAGTGTGCAATGAGGGCAATAACCTGAATTGTTTTTCTACAGAGTGAAAAATGCAAAGCGGTCAGAAAACTCGAATAAAATCATGATGAACAATAACTAAATAGCGTACCCAAGGCCCATCTCGTCAGCCAATATACCGGACACGCCATTTTCATACAAGGATGCTAGCCAACGTACACCTTCCAGTTGGTAGTCCTTTAATTTGCAACCTTTCGCTAGATTTGGTGGTTGAATAAAGATTGACTTGTCAGTGTAAGCTTTCGCTTGAGCCTCTGCCATCAACTGGGCAGAATTTGCCCCAGTCTTCTGTTTCTTAGATCCTTTCTTCCCTCCAGCCTTCTTTCGCTTACGATCTGCATCACTTGCAGCCTTTGCTGCCATGCTCTCTTGAAGCTCTTCCAAATCGGCGGCAATGAAATTGGAATACTCTGTTGCTTTCGAAAGCAAGAAATCAAGCTGATTCGCCTGTTCAAAAACAAAAAAGATTGTCGAATAAGTCCCATGAAAAGGAGAGGCGTGTAAAGTATAAGATGCACCCTCTCACCTTTTCCTTTGTTGTCGTTTCTGCCGAGACTTTCCTTTCAGCAGGAGATTTTGCCAAATCTTCGTCCAATGCCCCTGATGCAACACCAGCGCGGATCAGGGTCGGAGCTGCCACTTCCTTGCTACTATCCACCTGCTTGGCTTCCTCTTCTTCTTTATCTTCCAACGTTTGGAGAAGTTTCTCCTCCAAATCTTCCTGGGAACTCGTTTCTTCCTCGACGTCATCGTTACTACTCACGAGACTGGGAGGAGTTAAACTATGCGCAGCATTCTTCCCTTGTACTTGTACTCCCTTGGTTTCCAACTGTTTCGTCGAATGGGTATCATCCACATTAGTTCTTCTGTAAAGACATGTTCCAAAAAATGAAAAGAGCGCGCAAAAATTAGAAATTTGGCACAAAATTAATTTTGAAAAAGTTTCACAGAAATATAAATGATGAACACAAGGATGCGCAACGAAAGAAGCTCTATCTCATTACTATAATTTTCACTCTTTCTTTCTCTTTCTCTCTCTCTCTCTCTCTCCCCTACATCTACACTATACTGTGTTGTGGAAACGTGTTACCTCCATAAAAGGGGAGAGAAGTACAATTTATTCATACATTTTGAAATGTAGAGACTCGACACACACACACACACACACACACTTTACTATATACATTTTGTTCGTAGTACAAATTCGTCACTCTCACTACTCTTCCACTCTCTAATCATTTGTGAAGTTAACTTACTTAGCTTGTACACCGTCACAAGTTTGAGGTTTGGAAGTCTCGTTCGTATTGGACATGTTTCAGTGCAATGGGTTTTGGTTCCAATGTATTCCTCTCTCTCTCTCTCTCTCTCTCTCTCTCTCTCTCTCTCTCTCTCTCTCTCTTCTAAGTAGAGGCTATATACCGGTATATATGTTATACTTCGAGAGTATGTATTAAATAGTAGAAAACAGCTAAGCTAATTCTCTCTCTCCTCTCTTTCTCGGCTCTCGGCGCTCTTGGTATCCCTCTCCCTCGCCTCGCCCCTCGTAGATCTACACGGTGTATGGGTAATGTAAATGTATACCATACCGGTACCGGTACATCTTCGAAGTGTATATAAAATGTATGTACTACTGTACTAGTGGCTGGTTTTGGCTAACTTAGAACAATAAAATATTTGAACGGAGCAGGTGCGAACTTTCGTGACCGGTTCCGCGACTCACATTTCTAAAATCTCTAATCTCTGTGTTCGATAAAAAATGGAAAGACTGAAAACAAAAATACAAAATACAACCCATCACAAAACTCACAGTCCATACTCTCCATTGATCCTATAAAACAAAGATACAATTATACATGTCATGTATTATCATGGATTGTGTAATTCCGGCACACAACGTAAAGATATTCATGAACGCGGTCTCCTCGTTATGTAAGGTGGGGAAAGAGCTTCTATTGGAATTCAATCCAAAGTCTGGCTTGACGCTTCGAACGCTGAATGATGCTAAGAGTGCCTTCTCGAGTTATAAGTTCGTGCCGAGTTTCTTTGAAAGGTGTTCCAGCGGTGCAAGTGTAAATGGAAATGGAAATGCTGTGGGTGTGATCGATGGTAATCGTCGTAGGCGAAGAAGGAGGATGAATGATAATGATAATGATAATGATGATGATGACGATGATGACGATAAATATTTATGCAGGGTTTTGCTTAAAACAGTTGCATCGGTGTTGAAACCAAGGCGTGGCGTAGATACGTTAAGGCTTCGATCTGTAGAAGATCGTTCCAGTGGATCTCGAAACGATAACGATGATGATGTACGGGGCTCAGGTGACCAACAAGAGTCTTCCATTATGCGATTGGTTTTTGAATTTAGATGCGAACCTGGAGGTTTAAGAATATCCCATCGTATAGGCGTTGCAGAATTGGAGAATTCTATTAGTGCCGTGGCTCCACGGGAACAATGCAGTGAGATAGTTACCGCGCCTAAAGTGCTAATGAGTTTGCTTGGCCCGTTGAAACGAACTGTCGAGGTAGCCCTTACCGCGGTATATAATGACAAACGGAAAATTGTGAAGTTGGCATCATTCCACCACACAGATGCTGCTTCGAGCTCAGTCGATATTGCACTACTTGGAGCGAATGCAATGTTGAAAACAGAAACTAGCATGGCATGTGAAGACTTTGATGAATTTTTATGGAAGAGCAACCGTATTGTTCCTAGACAAGGTGACGTGAGCGATGATGACGAATCTGATGATCAAGAGTCGCCAGACATACCAAGGTCAGTAAATGAGGAGGTGATCCTCGTCTTTGGAATACGTGAAGTAAGGGTAAGCGCAACAAACTTTTGAACGGTTGTTTAGTTCGTTATTAATTACTCAAATGTTTCTCGTCATTACACTAGGCATTTCTTCAATTTTGTTATAACGCCAGTAATTACGCCAATACTGAAGAACGAATTAGTCTATTTTTTGAGTGGGGTGGCCGCCCCATAATTTTTGAGTCTGCATATGATACTTTTACTGCCGAACTCATTATGGCAACATTAGATCATAAGTTGTTGAAAAATACAATGATAGCTAGTCAGAGTCAATCGTATTCCTAATGATGACAAAAGTGTACTCTTTAAATGATTATCATTTGAAATCAGCGCGCCTGACAATCTTATAGGTGGAAATATAGACTTGTGCGTTCGTCAATCTTCTCCTCGTCAGTATTTCCGGGGAACCCTCTTTTCGTCACAAGGTATCAATTACAAAGGTATCAAGTCAATTGATCTTTATGGTAGAATCTACGAGCAAAATTAAGCTAATTTGACAATGCTGTTTTTATATCTATGTCTCTTGTAAAGCGTCAATTCGTTGCCTTTTTACATATACTTTCGTGAATCATGAATGTAAGTAATGGTAAAGAGAAACTGAGTCCTTATTTCAGTACAAGGGTATCAACAACAAGAGTATCAAGTTGATTGACCTTGATGGAAGAAACTATGTGCAAAATTAATTTACTTGACAATAACCGTTTCAATATCTATGTCCCTTGCAATTTGCAAGGCGTCGATTCGTTGTCTGTTTACACATACTTGCGTGGATCATGTATGTAAGTTATGGGAGAGAGCAATATACGATGACTTATTCATCAACACGTTCAACCCTGTATATAAGTACGCCGCGTCAAATTTTGCCATTTTCGTGATGCTATTCCGACATTATCTAGATGAGGAGAGAGACACCCGGGAAGGATCTTGATACCTCCAGGACAACAGAGCAGAGCTGGGGAAGTTCAAATTCACAGTAGGGATAAGAATAAAATAAGTACGTGGCAACAAAAGTATATCACATCACCTAATAGAATTTAAATACAACAATCGATTGCGTTACCATAGTACTCAGCGTAGTCCGCCTGGAGAAGGTGGTGTATTTGTGCATAAGGTCGTGCGGGCCAAAGAAGATTTCAAATAATAGATTTTTCCACGAACTATTTATTTTATGCAAACGATTTTTTCTTCTTGACACTACCCGGCAGTAGAGATGCAAACGACAGATACAGAACAGCTGTAGATGCAGACAAAGGCTTCAGGGCTCTTGGCGCCTACATTCAAGACCACAGGTTGCAGTGATGGGCGATTCGCTAAATCTTGTTGAAGTATATGTACTAACGTATACTAGAACGAGAATACATCTAACAAAAATAATCATGATCGGCTCAAACCTCATGTTTACTATGTTTATCAATACTTTTTATGGCCTTTACGACAAATGATCGATGAGAGAGCTCCTCATATTTGTTACTATTGATGATGATCCCTGTTTATTTAGTGCATGCTCGCCAATCTTAAATATGCTTTCCATCACTGAAATTTCTGTACTCGTTGTGTCTAATCCTGTGAATGCAGCCCAATCGTTGACGACCAACCCACCACCTAGAACATCAGAACCGCGATTCACAGTTCCAGCTACCAAAGGGACTTGTAGAAGTGAACTTAATTCCTCCATATCTTCTACAGTAGTTACAGGATGGACCATCCCACCGCAATTTGTAAATTTAGAGTAACTTCCAACCAACGCTTGGCCTGCAACAGTTTGACGAAACACCTCTACTCCCAATACATCTGCTATAACATCTTCCGTTTCCCTATCGATATCTGGGTGAACAAGCGCCACGTGATCATTGCACGCAATAACATTTCCGAGTGCACTTAATCGTTCTTCAACACGTTGAATCACAACTCCATCAGGTAAAGAATTTCTAAGATGTTGCAGTTCCACATCAGACGTAGTTGTCGGAACGAGCAAACCTCGTTTATTACCTACGGTCGTCCTCCCGACGAAACGACAACCTGCCACAGTCGCATGTATAACTGGTATATGATCCTGAAGTTCTGCCTCAAATACGCTATAAAAGTTTTCACTCCCTCCCACACCTATTTCATTCAAAACACCCCAACAGTACAATACAGTTTAGCAGTAGTAGCACACTCAATTAAACTACATTTTTCATTTTCCTAAACAAAACTAGTAATATACGTACCAACTAGGCAATAGGAATTGGTCAAGGCACTGAACACACCAACTTCGTTTGAATTCTCGAAAGCACAACGAACTGCCATACTTTACACTCGCTAATGCACTTATATATAAAAAAAATGTATATACAGATTCAAAATTATGAGTTTCCAATAAATCCTAATTCTATTCTGAACGCTTCCAAAGTAAAGCCTCTCTTTGTATCTCTTAGTTAGAATATCTGAATAATCCACAAACTTTTGAGTGGAGTATCCTCATCTGCTTTGATCTCATTTCATTTCATCTCATCTGATCTGGGATACATGTACTGTTCAGATGATTGGTGCTCGTGAATTTGTGTACTAAGTTAGCCTTTTGAGAAAGTTCCATACGTGTACCGACTACCGACTCTCCTCAAAAACACATAACACGCGGCATTTTTGAAAGTGGAAAACAGGAAAACAGGAAAACAGGAAAAATGACCATCACCCAACACCGATGCCATTATTTCTGTGAAATATAATGTTACGTTTTATATTATAATAACTTCATTCACAATAAATTAAAAGAGAGAAGAACAACTCAAATGATCCAACTCTAATATGAATTTTCAGAATGCATTTCCGTTGTTTCTAGCATTGGCGTTTTCGCTTGTTTTCGTTGCAGCTTCGTCTGCCGCCGTCGATGGAGGAAGAGGAGGAGTTGGAAAAACAAATTCAAACGAGATGAGGATGATTTTTTCTATTCATAATGATAATTACGAAGAAGATTTGGGGATTAATCGTGAGTTGGAGGGAGATACCATGACTCCATCTATCACGTCATCTAACCCACCCACTATGGCAGAAACCGAAGCCGAAACCAGTGAGGTTCCGACGAGGACTCCTAGTATTGCTCCTGCTGTAACGGAAGCTCCTAGTATTACTCCTGCTGTAACGGAAGCTCCTAGTATTACTGCTGCTGTAACGGAAGCTCCTAGTGAAACGCCAAAGTTCCGTCCAACGAAACCTAGTTATCCAACGCATACAAAATCTCCCGTGACGTCTTCCTCGGAGGATATTTATGATGGTTATATTGCAGAAAGTACCGTAGAGACTTATATAGCCCATGCGATAGGGTGGATGGCTGTGTTAGGGGTAGTTGGGATGATATATACCGCATATTGCATTGATTCTTACCCGGATGGTATTTGTGCTAGTTTTTGTAGGTTAATGGTCTCTATGGCAGCTTGTATTTGCAAGGTCGTATGCTTTCCTTGTCGAATGATGTGTGGATTTGGGGACAGGGATGATTCCCGTGTAAGCAACCCCGATTATCGATCAGATTACTACAGTAGGAGGGGAGGTAACATACAGATGACATAAAACTTCTCTTTCACAAGCAAACATTATTTTCAAATTGTTTCATATGTTACGGTTTTGTCTTGGCAAATGTAGTGCAAGTTGTAGAAAAAGGCTGCTTTGAATTCGAACAATAAAGTAATCATAACGGCGTTTTAATTATATTCCTCATTGACATTACTTGCGAGTAGCTATATTTGTTGAGATCAAGTACAAGAAGTGAGAGAAATACTAAGTAGGCTCAATTAAGGGAGATAAATAGAAACACGGAAAAATCCGCAAATCTTCCTTTTACCAATTCAGAATCATTGTGCAATCAAAGGCCCCGGTAAACATAGTTCAAGTTGGAAGTAATGGGTGACTTTATACTTTTTGGGGAAAATAGATTTCCTCAAAAAAGACATTATGCAATAGACAACTATGATTATTCGTAAACAAATATGCTTTGAAATTAGGCTTTAAAAGATACATTCGATGTCCTTTCCTCACAAATTTTAGCCTAAAAAGCATTTAAAACCTTGAAATGTCACGACCTGTAAAATTAGTCGAAATTTGATTGAAATGTAAGAGAACACAAAACGAAAAAGAAAAAAATAGTGGGTTATCATCTTACCGAACACCCAGCTCTTAAACCAATACACAGGGATTAAAAGTTGATTAGCAAAACTAATTTGTTTTCCCCAGTATGCAGTTCTCCACATGAGCCATGCAGCAAAACCTCGCAGCTTAGGAAATTTAAATAAGTCAACACCATACGGATTCCCTGCATGAGATCCATCATAGACACCTTCAAGTACATGAAAATTGAAATTAGTTCTCATTTAGTAACATATTGCCATTTCTTCTAAAGATTTCCTTACCTACTCCATCTCCTAAACTGGCCATACTTCCCAAGGAATAAAATTGGAATCGTTTTGTCGCTTCACTTGATTTCCCATTGAAGATATTTGCTAAATACGTTGCCTGTTGATTTGCCACTTGTGCCAATTGTGGCAATGGAGTTTCTTCAAGTTCTGCACAGTCTCCAATCGCCCAAACCTTTCCTTCTTGACCTTTTACTCTCAAGCAAGGATCGACTAAAAGTCTTCCTTGTTTTGTCTTCTCGATCGTGTCCGGCAGCCTATCTGTAAATTTAACTGGAGAGAGGCCTGCGCTCCAAACCATAGTCCCAAACTCTATTGTATATTATCTTCATTGTAAGAGGCTTATTTTCTTCGTCAAAACTAAATTAATACGTACCTAATTCAGAACCATCAGATAGTGAACACTTTGAAGCCTCCAATTGATAATCATCCTTTTGAAATATATTTACTCCAGTAACGGCAGTATTGAGACGGACGTCAATATTTCTTGATGAAAACAGCTTCATAACATAATCTCGAAGGTTTTCGTCAAACGGTCCTAAAAGAGTGTCTCCAGCTTCAACTAAAGTAATTTTCACGTATTTTGAAGTATGTGGATACAATTTGGACATGTCGTTTTTCAAGAAATCGTGAAGTTCAGCAGCATATTCGCAGCTTGTAGGACCTCCGCCGACAATAACGAAATGAAGTAATCGGCGTCTTTCTTCCTGAGTTACATTTGGCATTGATGCATATTCAAACATTTGAACTGTTCTATTGCGAAGGCTCCTCGCGTGAAATAAGTGCTTCAAATAGTATACTTCGATACCCTCGCGCTCAGCAACATTTGGAATATTGAATGTATTTGTTTTCACTGTAATGTTTCAGGAAAAATTAAATCAATAAAGTATGCAACCTGGAAATTTTAATTTGTCGATATCAAAATCCTTACCTCCAACAGAAACAATAAGTTTGTCATATTTCACCTTGAAACGTTCATTCTTGAAATCAGCATCGCACATAATTTCTTGATTATCAAAATCAATGCGCTTGGCTTTTCCATGAAAATACTTATCAACAGTGGAAAGAGATCTTACTGGCTCTTGTATTGCCCGAAATTCAACCGTCCCAACTGCAGTTGATGGTAGAAGAGGAGTAAATACGAAATGATTGCTAGGTGAAATAACTACTACTTCTCGACCACTAGCAGGCTGAATTGACTTTGCAAGATTATAACCACCCCATCCCGTCCCTAGAATTACAATTCTCTCACGAACGTTGTTTTCCGGCCCAGAGGAGAAACATCGATTGCTTTTCAAAATATTGCACCGAACTGCGCATCTTCCGACACCAAATGAACTAAGCATTTTCTTTTTTCAGATCACAAGTACCCCAAAGCTACGACAACAATCCGTGTATGAAACTTTGAGTTGTGACTTATCCTGTTGGTACAACGGATTGTATCTCTGTGTAGAGGAGGTGGAGTCGGAATCGGAATCCTTTAACAACGACGAGCCAATGCAAAGCTTCGATCGCGTATTCTCGAACATATTCTCGTTGTTTCGGTGGTGAGAAAGCTCTGAAGGTATAATACGTGTACAGTGTACATGTACTTGGGAAATAGGAGGACAGCAGATTGTGATGATGATATGACTATCCAAGACTCGAGGCTAAATTATGTCGGGAAGTTAAAGTAACACGTACGACGCAAAATGTCACAAACACGCAGACTCCACCAAACGAGCAGACAGCAGACAGCAGACAGCAGACCAGTCAAAGGAAAAAGGTGAAAAATAATTGAACGAAATATAATTTTTTCCATGTTGTTTCAATTAAACGAGATGCATCGAATCAAGTACATGTATATATTTCTATTCCTCGCTTCATCTTTGCTTTTAATAATACCTACTTCAGCAACATTCGTCGCAATGGAGCATCGTCGAACTGAAGTAGGCAGGCGAAGCAATGTCGTCGCATCATCGGCAACAAGCCTAAATTCATCTACCGTTCCTTCCTTGATTGTGTTTGACCTCGATAATACCCTTTGGACGCCGGAGTTATATCAACTGCGTAAACTTCAACGTAGCAAGCAGTATCCGGTGGCAAATAAAGATGTGAAGCTGTTTCCTGGAGCAAAACAGGTGATCCAGCAGCTGTTGGAAGACCCTCACCAAAAGTTTGCTAACACAAAATTTGCCATTGCTTCTCGTACACAATCAGTGGAATGGGCACATGATCTTCTTGAGCAATTCGATTTACTAGACTTGTTCGATTTTATTGAAATTTTCCCCGGGAATAAGAAACAGCACTTTAGCAACTTGAAAAGTCGTTCAGGTATTGATTATGACGATATGCTGTTCTTTGATGATTCGAGGGATGGGAAGTACGGAAATTGTGAGCCCGTGGCCGCCCTCGGCGTTCTTTCGGTTCACTGTCCAAACGGAATCTATGAAGAAAGCGTGTTTTCTAGTGCTTTGACTCATTTTGAAAATTGGAGCATGCACAGAACAGCAAACACAATTATTGAATGGGACAATACAGTGTCAACTGGCAAAAATAGCAGAAAAGCTGCTGATTCAAAGCAACGATATAGTGGAGAAGTAAAATATCTGAATAGGGATAAACGGTTTGGCTTTATAGTATATGGCGACCATAATACGAAAGATGTGTTCTTTCATTTCAATTCGTTACCTGACGGCAAAGATATCGAGGAAGGCGACGAGCTGTCATTCACCATCGTCCATGATACCAGAAAAGGTAAGGATGCTGCGAAAAACATTATTCTTTCAGATAATAAAAGCAACGACGGAAATTCTGTGACTATGAGGGTCTTTAGCATGAATTTACCCTTTGCCGCCTTGCTTTCCAATGGCTATAAAACGTTGGAGACTCGTAATGGGACCATGTTTGTTCCTTACCCCGAGGGAACGAAAATGCTCCTACATGTCGGTCAAAGAACATACCCGGATGGAGACAGACATATCGATGTAATGAAAAGTGGGGGGCTTACCGACGAAGAAATCGAAAAATTAAAAACTCTTCCATCTGGCTTTAGCAAAGGAATGGCCATTGCAATAGTTGAGCTCGGAAGAACGTTTGAGACTACGTTGGAAGAACGATGTGATCCCGACTTCCAAAGATCTGTAGGTGCATTTGGAGCTGACAGTGGAATGAGAGTAACTGAAATAAAGAGAGTGGAATACTTGAAGCACAGCGTGAAAGTTTCTGGACGGGGTGGGGTATTCAAAGCGAATATTGATAAAAGTGTCATTCCAGATGGTTGGCTCGAATAAGAACAAAATTTATCTTGAATTATCTTAATCGCAGCGTTGGTTGTTGTCTATCACTTTTTCTAAGAAGAGCGAAGCCGCTATCTTTCATAACATTTTCTCCTGTAATAATACCTCCACTATATGTTTGTGTCTGCCGGTATTGATCACACTAGATTATTCCAGATATTCTCATGCTTTTAACAGCGGACCAACCAGTCGCAAGAATAAAGGAAATGACGTATTACGCGATAAAGCTTCTTTCCAATGGATAGAAAAAGTGTTCTTCATTATAGATTTACGATAGACCAATAGAGGATGCCGGAATCGAATCGGCGACCTCGTGCATGCTAAGCACGCGCTCTACCAACTGAGCTAAACCCCCTGTGTACAGGGATTCATCACTAGTGGTAATTGTTTGCAATCATTTCATTTTGAGAAGAATGCACTTTTCACGTCACTCTAATTGGGTAGAAAAGTCAATGTGATTGCATGTTCATGCTGATTGTCATAGGTCAATAGGAGAATTATGCTTTTTACTTCGTAGCAGCATAAGAAATAGTGGCATCGCGGAATTGCGTTTTGCATCTTTTCCGTCGTACTTTCCACATTGAGGTGCCGTACACATGTGAGAAATAAGAAATAAATGAAGTGAAATTTGTGTGTTAGTGAAAAAAAATTTCAAAAGATATCCCTTTGATTGGAGGATGCCGGAATCGAACCGGCGACCTCGTGCATGCTAAGCACGCGCTCTACCAACTGAGCTAAACCCCCAATGTGTCAACGTGTGAACAGTAAAAATATCAAATGTACTTTATAGGTGCAAATACTTTAATACCCTCTATATCAAAACAAAAAACAAAAAACAAAAAACAAAAAGCAAACGCTAAAGCAACATATCACCAAGACAAAACGTAAAGCCCACTCCCTCACTTTCTCCCACATCCTCAATCTTTGTAACCAACATGGGTGACGTCGCAAATATACTGGGAATTACCAAGAAGACAGGTGGCAGTCGAAGCAGCAGCACATCTCCACTGCCGCCATCTTTCAAGGCTGCTCCAACACGTGCTGCTCCTACCAATAAAGGCCCAAAGCTTCGAGGAATTCAAAAGGAAGTTATGAACCTTTTAAACTCCACCTCATCCATTCACGCACAGGCTACTAAGTCGTCGGATGGCATGCTGCCCCCCATTGTGCCGAGTTCTGCGGATTATAAGACGGTGCGTAATTTGACATCTTCGGAGGTTGGTTCGTCGGCAGTTCGTCGGCCAGCGGCTCCAGGGATTAAAAAGGGAATTGCGAGTATGAAAGGCAGACCAGCTCGAAAATGGGTTTGGGCTTCGTTTGATTCCAGCGCTCGTTCGGACAAAGCTAAATTTTCGCATTGGGTGAAGGCGGATGTGGAATACCCCGATTATCCCTATGCTCGCTTCGATGTGCATCTGGATCCGGTTGTGTACAACGATGATGAGTACGATCGGTACTTGAAGGACGAACCTAATTGGACTAAGAGTGATACAGATAAATTAATGGAGATCTGTAGGACGTACGAACTTCGTTGGCCGGTTGTTTACGATCGTTACAATAGTGTGCCGAATACGGATCAGGATCATTCTTCGTCCTCGCTTCCCCACCCTCCAGTGCGAAAGACGGAAGACCTTCAGCATCGCTACTATTACGTTGCTACTAAGTTAACCAAGGTTCGAATGGAGTTAGTTGCTGCTTCACAAGTTCAAAGCAATGGTGCTGGGAGTACCATCAACCCTCTGGCTTTGGACATGATTAACAAAGTTACTCCATCAATCACTCTTGGTACGGGCTCCTCAACTGTGGAATTCAATGTGAATAACGAAAGAGAGCGGCGAAAACAATTAGAGTCACGATGGAACAGACCTAAGCATGATGAGAACGAAGAAATAGAATTAAAAGCAGAGTTGAAAAGATTAGAAGCACAGATAAGGAAATTGAAGAAGAATGGTAGACATCTTATTGAGGCGTCAAATGGTAAGAATTCGGCGTCAGGTGTCAATGAGCTCGACAAATACTTTGCCCGAAAACATACATCTATTTGTGTCCCATATCTACAGAGTATGAGGTTGATGACGCCGAAAAATACCGACGCCGTTGTAAACAAAACGCTAATTAAGAAGATGGAATTGGTTGTCAAGGAGCTAAATATACCTGAGCGTCTAGTACCGACAAAAAGATGCTGTGATTTATACGACTCGTTACGCAAAAATGTGATAACATTACTCACACTTCAAAAAATTGCTTTGAAGAAAGAATACGACGTTGCGGCGAAACGTACTCGGTTGAATAAGCTTTATCCTGGGTCGGTCGATCTTGTGAAAGACTCTGCTGGTATTTTAGATAAAGCGATCGCCGCCGTGACCCGTCCATCCTCTAGTAGCGCATCAACAACGTCTAAGAAAAGCTCATCTTCATCAACTTCAAAGGCAAAGAAGCCAACGGCGAAGAATAGCAAATCTTTGGAAAATATGTCGAGTGGAAAGAAAGCTACAAAACGAAAATCATTGAAAAAAAGTAGCAGCACAACAGATAACAAATCGAATCAAAATTTGACAGCTTCTACAAATGCCAATCCTCAAGTTTCTGCAGCGACGGCTGATGACTCCAACAAGCCGAATAAGAAACGCGTCAGAAAAAGTTGATCGTCTTTGTAAGGACATTCCTCATAGCTGGTGATTCGCGAAACTTTCATCACCATAATCATTATCGCGATTTCTTTAATGCCACAATCTTTAAAAGCGTCATCTGTTCTGTAATAGCTACCTATATGTTTGACTTGATACTTACGAAGATGGTTTCTTTCTTATCCTAACTAATGCGGAAACAGCTGCGCAAACACAAAACACGAATATCCTCAATTTTCAAGATTGTTTTTCTCCCTCGTATTTTTCTCACCCGAGTTAGAGCTGGCTCATTGGCTTATTCGCCAAGTCGACAGTTGATGTTAATATTGTACATTATATAGTTGAAAAAAACAACACCAGATTATAAAGGTTTATCATACGTCATATACTGGTATATTGAGAAAATTCACAAATTCACCAACCGCGAAAATAAGGTCGAACATTCACAAAATGCGTAAAAGGATAAGGGTAAATGACAACATTTGGACAAATCGGCACTCAAATGGAATCTAATTGACAAAGATATTGACTTCGAGCGTAGCGCGGCGCCAATTGGCGTGACACTTATTAATAGCTGATAAATTTTATATTTTACCATGTCAAAAAGTTGGGTAAAGAATCAATCTTGCGACTACGACCCTCTGCTTCATAGAAAAGGCAACGCGGCAATATTTTGCAAACGTATAAAAAATTATCCATCCCTAAAGTATAATACCTATTAGGAAGCTACTCTCGACAAGCCAAGAGACATGAACTTATTTCTCGTAGGTTGATGAAAAAAAGGAATCCGTCCGCTCAAATAAAATCAGCAAGAAAGCCATCGTCTTGTCAATTTTAGGTAATCCTTTGTCTACCCTTACGCGCTACTTGGAAGCCCAAATCAGAGTACGTCATACCTGGACGAGCGAATCCGTATACACAAAGTAAAATCGGGCATTGCTAACTCGCATGTGCTTGCCATCCCGATGCACGAACGACACATGAGCAAAGAAATCTTCAACGCAGCGGAAATGACATTCGATGTTCTCTATAGTAATTCGTTGTAATCTCGGCTTGTGGTGAGTGGAAGATGATAGGTCGCATTTGATGTGGAGCTCATCAACCGGATATGTTTTTTTAATCTGTATGCTTTTATTTTGTTAACTTCTAATATTGTACCAGGTATAAATTACTTTGTAGTTATAACTCATCCTCTTTATCAGTTACAGGTTCGGAGGAGGAGTAGTAGCAGTTGTTATATGATTTTTGTAGATATCATAAAGTATCATTTATCGATGAGCAGTTCTACAAGTCATGGACGGTGTCATTTCATACCTTCGCCGGTAGCAAAGTCTTGAGAGTCGGATGCAGTCTAGGATACCAACAGTCAATACGATGCGCTTGGAGTCAACAAGTAGGCTGGTTCAAGATATATCACATTGATATCGAGGAGTACAAGGATCAAGAGAATCCAGCTTGAATGGCTGGTGGGTGGTAGCTAATGATCGTGACCACCTTCTCCGCGAATGTCAATATCGCGTTCAAGCAACTGAAAGGACATACCACTACAATTGGATGTCAGCGCGCTCATTTCAATTCGCTTCTGACATCGTTGTTACAGGACGTCGGAGGCAGAGGACCCCTAGCAGCAAATGTTGCTTAGATAGCGGACCAATGTCATGCACATCATCAACAAACTCGTTCGTACAAGACAAGCTGGCACACCGCCTCAAGAGAAGGAGGCTTTGCGCACTCAATTTGCGCACCTCTACGTGAATAATTTATTACTGAAAACCATGGGATCTGTGTGGGGCGAGGTGAGGACAACTCTGCAGCCGATATGCCTACCATGTTTCACCTAGTTCTTACCCACGAGATTACTGCCATTGTTCATGCTGAATTCAGAAATCTACTAGCACACGTGTTTAGTCCACCTCGTATGCGATACGAAGCTATGATTAATCCTGCTCCGATAGAATGCTGATCGCGGTGATCTACTAATTCGCGGCTTTTGGGAGGGACCGACGGATGCTACTATTGATGTTCGATTAACGAAGCTTGACAGCAAGTCTTATAGGAACTTTTTGCCAAAGACGGCTTTGGAACGACACGAGAAAGAGAAGGAAAAGAAATATTGCAAGCCCTGCGTGTACCAACGTCGCCATTTCACATCTTTCGTGGTATTGACAGACGGAATGTACAGTTTCCAAGCCAGAGCATTTCTCAAGAGGCTTGCAAAGTTACTTGCAGAAGAATGGGACAAACCCTATCCAAACAGTAAGGGGTTTCATCAATGCTCGAATGAGCATCGCTCTAGTTAGAGCAACGAATCGATGCATCATATGTATGTCGAATCGATTTCGTTGGGAAGGAGGCGCAGGACTTACCCTTCTGAAGAGTGATAATTAGTTAGAGACTTTGAATGCTAACCAATAATTGTAGATCCGAGTAGAGTCCCAAGTACCATCGAATTTGCTGAATGACTAAAACAAGCACAGAATCTCGTCGTCATAGAGAACCGTACGAATGTAGAGAGAAGAAAGTGAGCGTAATAAATAAGAACCAAGACCGAATTACAAAACAATTAGACTCTACAATGAACGATAAATATTCTCTAATAAGTTTCGTCAATATCCGTCCATTTGGGTCACTGCAACACGCGTTTGCACACTTTTAAAAAATAATTTGCTTGTAACTGTTGAAGGACAAAGATTAATCTATTGTTTTTTTACACGTGGAGTTCTTTATACGTGGAACTCTGATACGTGGAGCATTTCTTACGTACGTGGAGCATTTCCAAATAGAAATAA
>Ga0115008_10001681_pt1 | contig 18138 bp, 14 predicted proteins | sample FraStrMetagenome_FD_87164 | JGI IMG/M metagenome (GOLD analysis project Ga0115008, IMG submission 87164) | Marine eukaryotic phytoplankton communities from Arctic Ocean - Fram Strait ARC3M Metagenome | ecosystem: Environmental > Aquatic > Marine > Oceanic | place: Fram Strait | collected...
AAGCAAAAAAAATATATTTATTTATTTAATATTCTGAAATCAGAGATTGAAAAAAGTAAGGAAAACGGCAGCAAGAGAAAGTCCAAAGTTCTGAGCGCTAGAATCAACGGAAGAATTCATAATTTCAATATCATTTGATCTTGCCTTTCCATCGCATTCTGCGTAAAGAGGACCTGTCGGCTCTGTTGCTCTTCTGCATTGTGCTACAAGGGTAATACAGTCAATTCAGTCTATCGATTTGAAACTTACGAAAATTTGGATCTTTGAGAACAGCGTCCATTCCGAAAAGGAAAAGGGCGTCAACGCCAGAAATTGATGGCTCAAACTCGCTTAAAGCATTGTAGAAAACAGCTGTTTGTAGAATATGCCAAGGCCAGTGGCAGATAAACTCGTTGAAAATTTCATCAACTGAATTTTTTTCATAAAAATAATTTCAAAAAATAGTTTACATGTAATTGCGACAGTGTTTCCAGCATTAAACTCGTCCACATAAGCAATAATATAATCCCCCATCCAATTATCTTTATCTTCCTGTTCATTATCAAGCTCTTAAAAAATTTACCAAAAAATCTGTTGAGTCAACATACTGTTCCAAAAGTAGATCAGATCCCAGATTCGTGGCCCAATGTTCGCGTTGTCGAAGTCCAACAGACGGTATGTGCCATCGTTGAGCTTGAAAATGTTTCCTTTGTGAGGATCAGCGTGGGTGAACATTGCTGGAGAAGGCGCCATTTCAGCTTGCTCAACAGTGTACTCGTAAAATTCTTGGAGTGTTTTAAAATCTCCGATTCCATGACTAAATTATGTTTTTATTTTAATAATTAGAATTTTCCAATTAACTCGGTAATATGCTGTTGGACGAATTTTCGCCCATTTGTAAAGAAAGGATCATTCAGGTGATCGCCAAACGCTCTCGTGTTCCAGGGCCAGGACTCGTAGCAGAAATCTCGATTCATGTCCGTTTCAGAATATGGTTTCTTGTGCTGTCTCGCGAACAGTTTTGCAACTTCCAGAATCTCATCTTTCGTTGCTTGGCCGTCTTCGAGGTCGCCACCATTCAAAAATTCTTGCACGATCGCAAATTCCAAATCCGCTCCACTTCCTTGGAATAATTAAAATAAAAAAACAACTTGATTTATTTTACCAGAATTAAAAGTTTTGTAAATTTCTGGGCCGACGCCGATTTCACTGGCAATCCTGTACGCGTTCAAAGTGTCATTTAATCGATTATCATCTTCTCTGTAATAATTTATAGACTGAGGATCCTTATAGAGCTTGACAAGCGTTCTTCGCTCAGTCAGAACTGACTCCAAAGTCACATTGTAAGTACACTCAAACACATCTGCTTGGACACCACTGGCTATATATCCAAAAACTTTCGGAGCTCCTCCAGCAACGTCTTTGCAAAGTTCATTTGCTTTTGCTGTCTGCTCAGCTGATGGACTCGCACCAAGCGCGGAATTAATTGCCAAAAGCGAGAAGAGCTTCATCTCTTGAATCAAAAATTCTCTTGAATTCACGAGCCGCTACCTCTTTAAATATTATAGAGACAATCGTTCAAATTTGTGAATCAGAATTTTCTTTGAATAGAACCTCCGTTTCGGAGCTTTATTATTTACCAAATCAATTATAAACGTGATTTTGAATAAGAATTGTATAAAAAGAAAGTTCGAGAAAGCTTTGTTATTTATAAATTCAATTAAAATCTTAATTTGAGCTTGTTGTTTGTCGATCAAAAAGTAAATTTACTTTCGCTAAATTTCTGTTTGTCAGATTTCTGAATAGGACTTCGTCAAAGGTCGGAGAATAAAATAAATCAATCGGAATCACGCAGCTTTTCTCGCAGATCTTTATCCTTGTTCGCATAAATTTCAGAATATTTTATCATTTTTTTGACTTCACTTAGATTTTTTGAGAGGAAAATGAAGATTCAATTGAGCTTGCTCGCCTCTTTAGGCACAAGAAATGCGTTTTCTAGAATTTTCGTAAAATAAGAATGTTATTATTATTTAATTACAGTTGCGTTATGGTTTTCTTGAGTTTAATCTTACTTGTAAGCATCCTTGAAAGTCAGAGAATCGGCGGGCCGACATACACCGGCGTCTCTTTCAAAGACCACGGCTACTATGAAACTACGATCGAGACTCAAATTCAAGCCGATTCATTCCGGGGAATCTCCGAAAACATTGAGATCGACTTTTTCTACCCTCACAATGGCGCTCAATTCGTTGTCGGAGAAACCGTTAAGTTCCTTGTCAAGCCAGAAGATAAATCCACGATGGATTTCTTTTGTGACTCGATGGAATTTGTGATAACGTCGGAAAATAAATTGGATAAGCTTATTCAAAATGAATTCGACGGGAAAAAAGGGCGCTCCGTTGGATTTAATTTCAACGTTTATCACACTCTTCAAGGAAAAGCTTGAAATATTACAAACTTCCAAGATTTTTCGAAAATAATTTTCTAGCTTTAAAAAAGAGCAGTTCGCGTACCTTGATGGTCTGGCAGATATTCCCGGCGTGACAGTTTCGAGCATTGGCAACTCGGTGGAGTTAAGAAAGTTGTACAAAATTTCGATCGGAAATGACTCGCTTCCGAAAATCGTTGTTGATTGCGGCATCCATGCTCGAGAATGGGCGGCGCACGCCTGGTGCTACAAGCTCATTGATGATTTGATCAATGGAGGATCAACGGATATGAAACGGATTAAAAAAGAAGAGATTATATTTTCTTATAAAAAATAAAAACTTTCAATCCGCTTGGCAGAACTCAGTTAACTGGATCATCTACCCAAATTTGAATCCTGATGGATATCTTCACACCTGGACAAGCTACCGCTACTGGCGCAAGAACCGAGCCAGCAACTTGCCACAATCAACCTGCATCGGTGTCGATCTAAACCGGAATTACGACATTGAGTGGATGAATGCCGGGACTAGCAATTCTCCCTGCTCGGATGTTTACGGAGGCCCAAGTGCGTTCTCCGAGCCTGAGTCACAAGCGCACAGAGACGATATGCTAGCTATGGACAAAAAACTGGCATATTTAACGTATCACGCGTACTCGCAGTTTATCATCTACCCGTATTCTTCATCTTACGCCGCTGAAGCATGGAACAAAGTTGAACTCGACACGGTTGCCAAAGCTATGGTCGATACAATCAGCGATACGACAGGCGCGTACTACGAATATGGAGAAGGAGCGCCAAGCTTCTATCCGGCATCAGGTGGAAGTGACGATTGGTCGCACAACGATTCTGGCGCCAATGTACCAATTTCTTTGACGATCGAGCTCCGAGATAGAGGACAGTATGGATTTGCGCTGCCTGAGAGCCAATTGGAAGATATGTTCATTGAAAATCTCGCTGCTATAAGGGTAAGAAACCATTCTTTACCGCCATCTGATACGGAAATTATTAAGACGGCTTATGATCACGTGGCTCCAGGAGGATCTTGCAATCCTGCAAATCTGGAATCAATCGGCTGCCCAAGCGACGCAACATGCACTTATCAGTTGAGTATACTTATTTTTATATCAACGATATTGATAATTCTGGTGTAAAGGTGTTATATTTTTATACGGTGTCAATAAAGTTCTATTTTTATATACTCCGTTTTTAGTCCTGTTTATAAACTTGTCTATTGCGCGTGCAATGATCCTGATCATTACATCTTTGAAACTAACAGCTGGTCATGTGTTGGAAGAACTACGACAACGAGTAGTAAGATTAGAAGATATCAAAATTATATAGAGCAAAATCGGTCAAAGAATCAGACTAATATCTGGTAATCAAAATTATATAAATGCAGATGTTTAAATTTATTGATATTGAACTTTGTTGGATATTGACAAACTGCCAGGAAGATGAAAAAAAGAAGGCAGAGATCTGATCGCGCCACCCTGATCGTGTAAGGGTCACAAATCGCACAGCACGGGTTAAAGCGCTTCGTGTGCGCAGAGTTTCCTCGACCCCTTGACTCCCACCACGGTAGGCCCTCCCATCGAGCTCACAATGTTAGTTGGTTCTGTTAGTTACTTAGAATTGTTTGTAAAACGGTGTTAGAATTAGTTTGTTCTTTAGTTATTGAGCGTAAAATGGTGGAAAAAAGGAGTCGAAATTTTAAGCATGAATTTGCATGTGGCGCGCGAGAGCATCTCTCCGAGAGAATTCACGATTGCATATCGAACAGGTATACGGTCGGTGTCCCGTGTGACTCCTCAGATGAATTCCTAAATGCCCGCTTTGAGAAAACGTCTTGAAGCAGAAATTGCACTGAAACGGTTTTATCCCAAGATGAATTTTTTCGTGTCTTTTTCGCGATGTTATTGAAGCAAAAACTTTGTTACAGATGCCACAGGCATGTGGATTGACTTCTTTAGATTGTTTTTCTTCAAACGGTCTCCAAAATGATTCAACCTTTTTTGGACTTTCTTGCTTTTTATCGTTTGAAGAAGATGAGTTTGCTGCTTTTTCGCTGTTTAAAGGATAACAAAAGTTGTAAAAAGCGAATTTTTAAAACACTGTTATTGTATTAGTGAATTTTAACAGGCAAAACAAAGTTAATCAAGGTTAAAAAGCTTTCTTTTGACGCATTTTAGCCGCGATTTTGGTATCCGAAATCTTGCTCCAGAGCGATCAGGAGCCGTGTACGAGTCATCGGATTTGGAATGTGGAGAGTTGTATATTCTTGTGCTTGCTTTTGCAACAAGTCGCGGCTTTTTCTTCTCTGGTGCCTCCTTGTGATCATATTATACAATAATTCTAGTGTACAAAATATACCTTTTCTTTGCGCAAAGTAGGATATTTGCTTCTCTTTCTTGACGGACTGAATACGTCACCTACGCCGGTCAACGGGTGGAGAACATTTTGGAGGTTCTTCAATTTGAGCTGTCTTCCGAGATTCCAAAGCTCGCGGTATGTTCTGATACTCACGTCATTCGAGATTACTCCCAGATAGACATATTCGAAAAAGAGATTCAGGGTCACGTGCGAGTACTGATCGGCAATTATTGGAAGAATAGCGGTGGAAGATGAAATTGCTGAAACCATAGAAGAGATTTTCTCGCGAAAAATTACCGTTTAAAATTGCGGAATGATAAAAGACGACTTCTCCAGTTCTAGAAAGTAAAGAAGAATCGACAAATATTCCACATATTCTCTGACTGTTTAATTTTTGCAGCAAGTTTTCGGCATGAGACTGGTAGCTTTGAATAAGAAAATAATAATTTTTAATTTTTTTTATAATTCAAACCTTTCAGCCTGCATTTTGCGGGTAAAAAACGGAAAATAAAACAACGAAGATTGTCTGACGGGTCGACCTCGGGCTGACCTCAAAACTCGAAAAGGGAGTAAGTGACATTTCGCGCGTCTCAAAAACGCGAGTCGCTTATGCGAAATCAACTGGATTAGCAACATTCCCTTACAATATCTACTAGTAGCGGGAGCGCGCCGCTGCACGCGATTTTGCATTGACTTCCGTATATGATCGTTTATTTTCAGTTTCTTCAATTTAGTGTACATTTCGGGCATTTTATACAATTAAGTAAAGCTATAAATTTGTCGTTTGCGATTCGCGAGGTTCTTCATTTTCGCCAGAATCGGAGTCATCGGAATCAGATGGTGGTCTTACAGGCGGTTGTACTTCGGGATTGTCATGTGGATGTGGATTTATTTCAGAGTAGGCCGGAGGAGGAGGAAGATTACTTGTTGTCGTAAAAGTTGGAGAAAGCGGTGCTGAGGGCTCGGGCGAGACTCGGTCTTTTTTGTGATAAAATATAGATTTTTTGAAAGTGGAAAATTTCAGATTTTCAAACACGTTCCTGTATTACCAGCTGTATCTAACGGCGTGCCTGGTCTAACAGGAGTTCCTGCTTGTATTTGATAATTCGACTGGCTTTCCCCAGCTACGATCAGTCGATTGAGCTGCGAATTGGTCAACATCATTTCGCCTGGGCTAGCCTGAGCGATATTTCCAGGCTAGAAATTCGTTAAAAATATGCATCGAATTTGAGCTTAATTACAGAAAGGGCAATGCTCAGCTCGTGCAGGCGTTCTAGAGGTACCTCTGCCAGTCGCCCATGTCCTGGGGCGGTAATTGCTTCGTCCTCGGTCAAATAGGCGATCACTCCAGGCCTGCGCATTGCTTCACGCTCGTTTTTACGGCACCAGAGCTTGACTGTATTCCAGATTAGAGTCACTAAACGAATAAATTATTCGGAATAATGGTCATCAAATGCCACCAGCGATGTACGTCGCAGGGTCACAAGAGCTTTAAGCTCTGGTGGCCTTTCTTCGTGGGAGAGCAGCGTTTAACCCCGCGACTCCCACCACGAGTGTGAACACTGCTTACCTAAAATGATGGTCCCGGCGAGAATGCCAACGAGCAGCATCCAGCCATCCATCGCAACTGGACGCAGGTTGGTGGCGATTTCGGCGGGACTGGCGAGCGTTAGATTTGTGATCATTGTTGTTGGAAGCGGACTCGTTGACGTTGAAAGAGTGCGACGAGGAGGCTTCGTGTAGCTGCCAATTTCTGTTACGGGAATTATTCCGTTGAATACTAAATTCTTTTTTGAAAAAAAAGATCAAAAAGCGTCAATTTTAGATTTTCTCTGTTTTTCGAAAAATATCTTGGTTTTTCAAACCTTTATTAACATATTTTGAAAATAACGAATGACATGTTTTGAGCAAAAAAAAAGACAATTTCTAAGTTAAGAAGGTCACTTGAAATCAGAACAATGGAACACTCGCGAACTTGGCTCAGATCACGATGTAAACAAATAAAACGAGAGAGTCTTAAAAAATTGGAATGATTTCCCAAAATCCAATATTCCCAGAAATGAAGGTCATTGTTTCGAATTATTTAATACCGCTTCAGTTGAAATTGCGTTTTTTACCTTCAGTCACAAGATCGGCATCTGGAGGAGAAGTGCTTGTTTCCAAATCAAAATCTCTTGTTATAACATCGTTTCGCTCTTTTTCTGGACTGTTGCATTCTAATCAAGGTTGACTTTTTAATTATGTTTTTGGACTTTTATTGCAACAAAATTTTAAAAATATAATAAATAATTGTACTTTTTAAAATGTGAACATTCTCCTGGTAGTCTCGGATTTCTAGCACATCTTCTTGCCTTTCTTCTCAATTCTCTTTTATCCATCAAAATAATTATTATTTAAAATTTTTGTCTTTTTAGTTCTGAAAAGACAAAAAAAAAACGCGACGGAAAGAGGATGACTCGCGACTGGTGAATTAACAGAGCCGGAGGGCACCTCCTCGCTCAGCAGGTCTGAACTGGTGCATTCTTGAACAGCGTTTCCACTTTTGCTAATTAGATTAATCGAACCGAGGTCAATTAGCAATTACAAAAAGAACTCATTGTTTATTAAATTTGAAATCGAAGATTGTCGAATAAGAGGAATGAAGGAAAAATTTACTCGTAAGAGCAGGCCGAGTCTTCTCGTTCTGGACACTCGTCGGCGCATAGCTTCACTGTGCATGTCAGCCACTGGCTCATCGCAGCTGGAGATTCGCCAAAAGCGAACACGTCGTAAGAAAGTCCTTTACCTGAAAAAAAGTGAGGATCCTATTTGAAGAAAATTTTTACCGCTGTTGTGAATTTGCGCATCGACAAAAGCAGAAGCGCAGCTTTCTTGAACAACTTCGTAAGATACTTCCTCGAAGCTATCGTCGAGTCCATTCACGGTGCATTTGCTGATTTGGTAGTCGACACTTGAAGGAAGAGGATGCGCGTTTACTCGTGCAAAAGCAGGAAGACCTGCAATACTGTTAAAATTCTGTCGTTAAAGAAAATAAGTTCTCACCGATGATGCCTTTTGGCTGCTCAAGAGCACTCGTGAACTCGTCGTCTTCATAAAAATTCAAGCTGAATAAATCGACAAAGCTCTGGTCGCTCTTTCTGACAGCTCCGGACTTGGTCCTTCTCATCATGCCACCCAAATCGGCAGTAAATGTCTCTGATACTTCAAGGTGGTCCTTGAAAGCGCACTCAGCCTGGAAAGAGAGCGCGCGAGACATGAGTAGACCATCGTCGTTCGTTATGGCGTCGATGTCGCCGAGGACGGTGAAGGAGAGGACGATTTCGCCGGAGTTCTCGTCGTGGTAAACAGCTGACGGGCCGCAGTAGTCCCACGCGGCGTTGATTGTGAAGTCAAATGGGCCATTTTCGTCCCGTCTTCCTCCGCACATGCCTTTTAAAAGGTTGAATTCAGAGGAAATATAAAAATTTTTACCAATTCGTAGAAATGAACCCTTGTAGTCGTTTTGGATTCGGGCGTTTTCCCAAAGCACCCCAGAATTGACAGAGAGCGTCATTCCATTGATAGGATCGCAAATCAGGCTGTATTCCGACGATTTGGGCACGCATGAAGCGCCGTTGAATTCCCAGCTCTCATTTGGACAGCCAGAATCGTTGTTGTCTCCTGATCCTTCTTGAGCAAAAATTTGAGCGACTTTTGTGGCTTATTTTTTGCTCTGAAATCGAAAATCAAAAATATTCTCGAGATACAAAAATATAAGCCTGTCCTAGAATTCCAAAAATCTTCATTTTTTCGTTTAAACTTTGATCGTCAAAAAAGATAAAACAAAATTCAATTTCTTTAGTATCTCTCTGAAACTGTTGACTTTTCGCCTTTTCAGAAATCGATAGAAGATGTGAGTAGCGGCGGAATCTGTGGTGGTGCGGTATTTATGGTGCTCGGTGGTGGCGCGCCGACCGCGCTGAATTTTGCTATTTGGACATTTTCTCCGCTACAACATCATTTTTTGGTACATTTAGACTCGATTTTCAAAATTTCGAAAGAATATTTTTTTGAAATTTTATTGGAAGTTTATTTTATCGAAAAACTTGTACAGTGAAAGACAATGACTAGCACCATCCTGAGGCAAGAATGTTTTCCATTGTGATTCTTTTTTCTGGATTGATGCAGAAAATACGGTCCAGGAGAGCTACAGTTGATGACGTCAGATTTCTCTCCGTCTTGAAATTTCTCAGCCATTGGCTTTGTCCGTCGGTTTCCCAGTTTCCAGTAAGAAGAATGTACAGCACAGCACCGATGGTCCAGACAGTGAGCGCTTCTGCATCCACACGTTTATCATTGTAGATTTCTGGTGGAAAATAAGCTTGTGTTCCTGCAACAGAAGGCAGATCCTTGCTGAATTCGCCGGCCCAACCGAAGTCAATTAGGCGGATCTGATAAGTATCCGGATTGATCAGAATATTTTCGTCTTTGATGTCGCGGTGGCAGATTCCGGCTTGTTTGAGTTCCACGCAGCATTGGACCAGCTGACCGATTACGAGCGACGCGTCTTCCTCGCAGATCGCGCCGTTTAAATTGATGAAATCGAATAGATCGATGAAGCCGTCGAGCTTTTCCATCACAAGGCAATAGGATGAATGACTTTCAAACCAGTCGAGCGGCTTGATGACGTAGCTTGAAGCCTCAGCAGCTTTGAAGTGGTAGTAGATCTCTCTTGGCACTCCTTTGATTCTATCTTCGTGTTTAAATTCGAGGTTCTTCTTACGCGGGATCTGTTTGATAACGACGCGCACCGATTTGTCGTTTTTCTTGTAGCCATTGTAAATGATTCCGTTCGCAGAGCGTGCCAGCTCATCTTCAATTTTATAAGTCTTCTTGAATCTTCGTCGTTCTAGTGCATATGTTTCTTCATCGGAAATACGACTATCATCTGAGCTGCAACTTGAAAAATCGCTGTTTCGGGACATTTCTTTACTCTGCTTGTCCTTGACTCTGCATAAATAAGCTAAAAGAGATGCTCAGACGCGCCATTGCCAGCTGCGAATTAGCGTCTATCGTTAACCTCAGCGGGACGTTTTAGATTTTTAAAATGATAAAGATCAATGATTGAATCATTTTTACTACCAGAACGAATTCTTAAAAAGTATAAAGCTTCAAATATAAAAATTACCATATTCAAATTGAGAAAAAAATATGAAGAAATGCTGTCAAAATATTTGTCAAGTAACGGAGACAGAAAACACGGTCTTCGCGAAAAAAAAAACATGAAAAGATACAAAAATATGAACGCGCCCCAAAATTCATGCTTATCGCCGCGAAGATTATTTCTGTCGAAATTTGCGGCGGGATTATTTTTCTTGATAAGCTGACTTGATTGATGCTCAAATCAGTAAGTGGTTTTTATGATTTTTGTATGAAGAATTGAAACAAAGTTCACATAATTTTTTTTCCTGACTTGAAACAAAATAAATAATACAATCATATAACATTTTATTTTCCGGACAGAGCTGTCTTAGCGACTTGTGTGTGCGGGTTTCTAAAAGCGCCGTGGTACTGATTCGGGCCAGACCAAGCGAAAGATTGCGAATTGCTCGGTTGTGCAAGGTAGATGTTTGCTTCCACTGCTGCAGCGTTTAGGACTCCACTTGAGCCAACAGCTGTTCTAAAAGCAGTTGCGGCGACGTGATTGCATCCGTTTGAGTTAAATTCCAAGTACGGGTCGCAGCAAAAGTGGCATACGCTTTCAGTCCCCTTTCCTCTATGTTGCCAGTTCTCGGTAGCGCCGAATCGCCGATCACCCCAGCCGTTTTGAGAGCCTTTTCCGTTTCCGCTTTGTGAATTTGCTCCCATCCACGAGAATTGTCGCCACTCGTCGCTCATTTCGCCAGTTATTATTCCGCTTCCATAGTCTTGCCAAGCGCGGTGGTGGCGACAGAGACCGCTTCGAACTTCAGTCTTGAAAATTTCAGAAATATTTTTCAAGAAATTTAATTATTTTCGAAATTATTAATTATCAATTTAGAAATATTCCTGTGATGCTGCTGGAACATACGCTTCATCGACTTTAGTTGCATTATATCCGTGGTAGAAAGACGTTCCTATTACAATTTGATAGTTCTGCCATTGCTGGCGAAGACAACTAAGCGGCTGCTGGCAGCCCATTGTTATTTTTATCATTCCGTCAGAATTTGCCGCGAAGCCGTTGAGTTTTTCTTGATGAAATCTGTCACTCGCGGCAGACCACGGCGCGCCGAATTCAAAGTTGAAGTCGTTTTCAGCGTGGCGGATTATTCTTCTCTCGCTGATGAAACAGAAGTAGTCTTCGCCTTGGCAATAAACGGCGCCCTGACTAGCAGTGCCGGCCAAGCAAGCTGAGTATCCTTGATCACTGTCGCATGTCCAGCAGATTCGCCCGTTTCCAAGAGTTCGCGCGACTGAAGCAACAAAAAGGGACGCTCCTTCGGTCTGCGCAACTTGGGAACGACCAGAGTTTTGCTCAGGATACCAGTTTTGGTAGTAGTTTTCTGCATTCTGAGAGAATACCAAACTTTAAACGGCTTTATAACTCATTTTTCTAAATCTTAGATAAATCTTAATACTAATCTATTATTATCATTATATCTTATTCTGAAGCCATTCTCTTTGAAAAATTAAAATTACTTTCATCTTCAACTTTATCAGCCAAATGGTGAAATGGGCGCAAGTGGAAATTGGCGGGATAGATACGGAGCATGAGCCGGGATTGATTGACGTAAATTTATAAACAAAAAGAAGAGCCAAGGAAATGCAAGTTTAGAAAGTTTCTCAAGTTATTATTATTTTTCAGCTTTCGAAAGAGATAATTTCAAGCTGTGTTAAGAGCTGCTTTTATTTAAAATTGCGAAAGTGAGAATTGGAGACAAAAAAGTGTATTTCTTTCATTAATTCTCCACGATAGAAAATCGGAGATATGTTTCACATCTGTACAAGACAAATGTGGCTTCAGGGGAACACATGCCTTGTGCGAATCCAAAGTGGATTACAGTAGTTTCTGAGATCCACCGATTCCAAAAGTCAATATTATTTTCAGATTTCAGAATCATTCAGGGGATTCTGCCATCAAATAAACGCGAGATTAGCGGAGGGGGTTTCTGCACTTTCACATGACTTTTCGCTTTTGAACGACATCGTTATTCGCAATGACATTTCTTAACTTCGGGCAACTCTTAGCTGAACTTCAAAATGACATTTCAGCTCCTGACTGCTCTTTCAGAATAAGTTTTACTCTCCAACATCAGAGCATTTTTGTCAGAAAATGGAGGAAGAAGATAAAACTCGGATAAAAGTAAAGAAAGATCATAGAGTTGAATGTCTCGACTGTCAGTGTATCGGTCGGCTCAAAATTTCTGGTGGCAAAATTTTACTTTTTCCAGAAAAAGTTTTGACCATAAGAAGTATGACAACACAAAAAGAAGATGTACAAAAATCCAGGACATACATGAAATCTGCTCTGGAGAAATTGAAGATATCGAAACAGTCAGAAATCGGCAATTATAATTTTTCAATTTTTTTAGTGGGAACGCAACTTCAACTCAATTTCTCTGGTACATGGTCTTAGGGGTAGTATTTTGGGGGTCAATTATTTTTACGAGTAAGGTTCTTTAAGATTAAATGGATCAGAAAGTTTACTTAAGCAAATCTGATATCGGCGAAGCAATCGAGGCAGGAGACGACTTTTCTTACAAACATTTGCCATCTCGGCTACAAGAAATGCCTTAAAACTGACACGGTGGGCCACTGCGGGAATCTTATGCAGAAATGCTATCAGACAAGGGAGTTCAAACAACCTGAACACTTTTTGAAACAGGAGCAAAAAACGCTTGATCCTCTTAGCTTCGACGAGAAAGAAAACAGGGTGAATCTGCGAAGATGCAAAAAGAAGAAGTTTTACGACGCGACGATATGCCGGCATCTTTGCTCCGTTTCTCTCGTTTTAAAATCAACGAAAACTGCTCAGATCAACAACTGCGAAAAAATTTGTTTTGAACTCACAAAATCGCATGAATTTGCTGGAGAAATTTGTCCTTATCAAAAGTACTGTCCAAATGGATGCCCTTGCAAGCACTATAATTGTGAGAAAGTAACTGATAAATACCAAGAAGTAATTCCTGTCTGGGATCTTGAGTCAAAGACTGATCATGAACCTGAAGTTGTGGGTTTTAATATATACGAGCGAAGAAAAGATTTAAGACGAGATCCCACTACATCCCGTTTCAATGTTCTGCTCCATTCTTACAACCAAAACAATTTCAGTGAAGAAGTTTTTGTTAAATCAGATGTCTTATTTCCTCATAAATGGATTCAAAATTATAACGTTGCAGATATTAACAGACTATAATAATTCATAATAAGGTAGCTGGTGCAGCCTTTCTGAATGGTGAGCACTACTTAGTTGATGCAAAAGGAAAAATGATAGTTTTCTCGTCTTTTAAAAATGAAATTTTGACAGAAGAGTTTGATTATAGGTATTCCGTTTCTCATAATCAAAAATAGATTAAAATTTTCAGCTCGGGCTTTTTCGTGTTTCATTTTGGGTCATCGATTGGCACTCACTATATTATCACTTTATACGGCGAGTCATTTGGAGTCGTGGTTATCTGAAAAAGGTCAAAAAAATAAGGAGTACGGTACGGCTTATCCGAAATAAAAATACATTTGTCTTTTGACCATTCAAAGCTCTCCGACACGAAGACCGGACAGATGCTATTACTACGCGCCTGAATACAATTTAAATCGTTTCGAGTCTGCGCAAGGTTTCATTGCGAGTAACCACTTTAATGCAAAGCAATCAGTTGTCAGTTATAAAGGAGTTTTCAACGTTATGAGCTTGAGCGTTGGCGATTCATGGATCAGGATAGATTTTACAAAGGACGGTTTTTTTTTGATAAATTCGAAATTTGAAATCCTTAACTAGGACATCAACGACAGGATCTCTAAATTTGATTAAAGGCGACGAAGAGGCGACCAAAGGATGGAAAAAGGGCGATATTGCTTTACCTTACGAGTTCCAAGATCTCAATACTATTCACATTATTCCTTTTGTTGATCTTGGGAGATTGCTAATTGTTCTCGTTTGTAGAAGTGTCGCCCTTTCTAACACCCAATACTCGCTTTTGCTCGAATCTGGAGGCAGACTTATTAATCTAGGCAGTGAGTGGATCGGCGCGCGCGTTGGTTATAAACATTTAAACGAAAAAGGGAGGATGATTTGTTATTCCGGAATGCTTGCACCGGAGGATACCGATTATACCGACTACTGGGGATACAACAACGACGAGTGCGATTATTTTATCAATGGATTTGCGACCGATGACAGGATATATCTTCAGAGCTCCGTATTTGACGTAACATTTGAGCTTGAAATGGATTTCGATCTTATTGAACTCGAATTTAATCAGCTGAACGATACAAGAAAGCTACATGTATCCAGCAACCCAAATTTTGCTTTCCACGACGATGTTTTTCCAAGTTTCGCGAAAAATCAAGTCACGCAGGAGAAATTTTCAGCTTCAGTGCCTGATAAAATAACAATGATTGCCGACAATTATTTCACCAAATTGACTTATTTCGACCATATTTCTACCATTATGTTGGATTCGTTTGGAATTCACGTAATTTCATTTGATCTCAAAATGATCCGCTCTGAAGAAGAAAGTGAAAATGCACATTCTCGTTGTTCTGCGAAGATCTTGGAATTTCGACTTTCTAGCGGTGAAAACTTGCTGTCTCTCGAGCTATTGCCGACTGGAAGCGTCCGGTTTTCGTCCATTTTGCTGGACGAAAAGATCACTTTGAAGAAAAAAATTCGCAATAAAGAAGATAGTTTTATGATAGAGTTTAATTTTTTGAGATCTACTATTTCTTTCTACGATCCAGATCAAAAGAAATACAATCGAGAGAAACTCCGCAAAAAAATTAATAATGTCGTCAAATTCAAAAAGCAAGCTGTTTATATTTACAAATACGGTCAAGAAACGGCTATCAAGAAACTCGCAATTTATATATCTGATAGTTCTAGGAACTTTGAAGATCACATGCTTCTTCTTTTCGATGGTTCGGGCGATAACCTTATGAGCATTTGGAAGCCAGGGTACATACTATCAGGAGAGCTTGCAGAATATGTCGATTCAAATCAAGGCTTAATATTTCATGAACCAACAATTTACACACCTGCAGAAAGGGAGTCATAAAAAATGTTCGGTCTTTGCCAGTCGAGTCAGATTTCTTTTACTGATGATCGAATTTCTTTGTTTTATTGCAAGACCGATCATTTGCAGTGCCTCCATACAAGTAAATACACTCGAAGAGCTATCTCTACAATCTTCAAGGGTCGACTTCATATTTTTGGTGGTCTGACTGACAGATTCAAAGTATATTTTTTATAGAAATATTAATTGATAAAATGTGCACTAGAAATAATAACAATATTCTTTCAGGTAGCCGTCCTTGATGGATGTGTTTTAAAAGAACTAGATCAAAGGCTCATTTACCCAGCGGGTCAAGATTGGCAAGATAGCAAAGCCCTTTTATCGCTAGCTAACGATTCTGGAGGTACTCAATTGTTTTATATTAGTCAGCTGTTTAGACAAAAGTTTTACATTGCTGGCCTGAACACAACTCGCCTTATGACAACAACGAATATTTCGATTACGAGGTTGGAAGTGGCTTACAAAGTTGTGAAATTTGGAATGAAACGGAGACGAAAACTGTCTCTGCGCCTGACACTGAAGAACTCTGGGGTTTAAATGTTGACAATTTTTATGGCGTGCTCGCTTTATACAATGGAAAAGCAACTTCAATTATTCAGAATATTCAAAAAATAGAGTCATTTTCTTCTAATGGACGATGGAGGACAGTAACAAAATTTCGTCGTCGATTTTGGTACAGTCTGAATCCTTTTGGAAGAAACGATATTTCTGCAGTAACTCTTGACTCCGGTGATCTTTTGATTCTTGGCGGAGGCGAATGGAACCTTGAAATTAACAAACTTAAAAATGACGGTTTAACTCGCATTGGGACCCTTCAAACGGTTTTTGTTTAAAACGTTTTAATTATTAACAAAGTTTAGGAAATGTCAAGATCTTTTACACTGCGCATTGATTCGACGATATATAGTTTTTATGGGTTTAGACCACATTATGGTCCGAGCTGGCAAAAAATTTTCCTGGTTGATGAAGAGATCTTTGGAATCGAATTTGGTGAAATTGATTATTTCATTCCCTCTTATACAAGCCTGTTTGCCGTTTTTCCTGTTGGTTCAAATTACTGTGTGTCAATCTAGCTTCTAATTATTTTTATAAGGCAATAAACTTGTATATGTCATTAACTACAAATAAACAACATCGTTTATTTTTTGATAATTTATTGAAGAAATAATTTAGCTTTTCAGTGTCTGATTTAGAAACTGTTTGTCCGAAGTCTTTGCTCTGTGTAGGCAGGTTTGACAAGGTTTTGGACCCTTGCGAATTAATGACTTAATTATCTCTGCACAAATTAATATTTCGAAAACATGCTTTATGCAAATAGATATGAATCTAACAAATTTTTATTCCGAAAATAAACTCCGATAACCATCAACAGGTCGTCCCATGAAAGCAGCAAAAATTTATCAAACTAATTCTATTCTGTCTGCAAAAAATTACCGCCTTTGACTTTCCCGCGCTGTTTTTCTCACTCGAAGAAGTGTCATAATTACGAATGCATAAATCATGCCCGCTCCTATTTAAACTCCCGGCGAATTATTTCGATATCCACTTTTAAAAATCCGAAAAGTAAAAAAAAAACATGAAGCTTTTTAAGTTTTTCGCTGTCGCCGGACTCGCTTCCGCTCAATCGCCTTGTACGCTCATCACCGCAACTTGCGACCATACCGGCTTCCATGTTGTTCTGAGCGATACTTGCAGATCAACTGACTACTCTGGAATCACCATCAACGAAGTCTATGCTTCTGGTTGGACTCAGAACTCAACTCTTCCTGGTAAGCTTCGCAGCTTTAGATCTATCTTTATATAACTTTTCAGTTTACGGTGCGCCAAGTGAGGCTCCCGCCGCTTGCCGCTTCTCCGTTGACCCGAGCGACGCAAGCCAGTATCTGATGGACTTCACCTTCCTCGAATGCGGCACCGACTACCCAGATTCGACTTCAACGGACCTGATCTACCGCAACACCATTCAGGCCAACGAGTACTATTCTGACATGCTCATGGGCGCGAAGATTCGCTACATGCTGACCTGCACTGGCGACCGCGTCGCTGAAGTGACGAGCCAGACTGGCGACATTACCGCTGAAACTGAGCTCGTTGCGACTGACAACCAGGACAAACCCGCGAGCTGGGTCGACAACATCATTTCGATGAAATTCTACAACGACGCTGGATACGCGAATGAAATGTCCGGATCGACCAATGTCGTTCCTTTTGGCCACAATGTCTTCACCTCGATCGAGCTGGACAATACCTACGCTGATCTTGACGTCCGCACGACTTCCTGCTGGGCGACGGAAAGCGCTGATTCGACCTCGACTCCTTCTTTTACGATTTTTGAGAATTCCTGCCCGACACTGGACTGGGTAAATGTCGATGATACGACAAACGGGGCTTCTGAAATTTCCCGATTCGATTTTCGATCGTTTAGATACCCTGGCTCAACTATGATTCACCTCCACTGCGAGGTCAGCTTTCATTTTCTTGAGCACCTTTTATCTGAGCTCTAGGTATACATCTGCCACGATGACGTCACAGATGTCTGCACCGTTACATGCCCGAGCTCCCGTCGACGACGTCAGGCAGAAACCTTCGAAAACGGCTTCACCACACTTTCAAATGGAACAGTGATTCAAGACAACGGTCTTCCAGGTGCAACTTTTTACAGACCGCCTTGTCTACCATTCATTCAAAGCTCAAACGCTTGAGAAACTCTTCGCTCGCTCAATTCATCGCTCAAAATCTATGCAAAAATTTGCTCGCTCAAATTTTATATTTTTAGCTCCTCGAATTATTACAGCCGCGCTGGATGTGACTGACATTGAGACTCCTGTTGAAGCACAGAGGTATTCATAATGATTTGTTATTAGCTTTAAACCTGTTTAAGAGTCCAGAAAAAGGTCAACCGGTTGTCAGAGCTCCTCGGCACAACTCGAACTGAGTTTTCAAAGCTCGCTCGAGTGATCAAGAAGCTCCAGAATGACATTGACACTCTTTAAGAAGATAATGCAAAAGAAAAAATTAGAAATAAGCATGTATCTGTTTTATGTAATCCATTGTCCTTGCTTTAGAAAACTTTATTAAAGATCTGTCGTCAATAAAAATCATAAAAATTATTGA
>Ga0115008_10001683_pt1 | contig 18120 bp, 5 predicted proteins | sample FraStrMetagenome_FD_87164 | JGI IMG/M metagenome (GOLD analysis project Ga0115008, IMG submission 87164) | Marine eukaryotic phytoplankton communities from Arctic Ocean - Fram Strait ARC3M Metagenome | ecosystem: Environmental > Aquatic > Marine > Oceanic | place: Fram Strait | collected 2012-06-18
ACCGTCACGAATCGAAAATAAATAGCATGGGTACCGAAAACAATACTAACTTCTACTTACAAATAATCCTACATACGAAATAAATCAGACGAGAAATAGAATGCGCCTACGGCGCAGATAAGGAAATAGGGTAAATCAGTTGTCCTTGGGGGGGGGAGGAATGTTTCGATTATCCGCAGATGAATGCATTGCTGGATGAAATATTTAGTGTTATGAACTCAGTAAAGAAATCAACAAATTTATAGAATGAAAATACGCAGTAGAACCCGAGTAAGGGGGGATAAGTCAACTAGAAGAACAAGATCTATGAGTGGAGTAAAAGATGTCCAATCAAAAGAAGGAAAAAGAAAAGTAAACGACGCAGATAGAGATATAGATGAACCCTTGAAAGTAAAGAAAAAACTAAGTCGCACAGAATTATTAGATGAAAGGTGGCAAGAAAAATACGATGAACTTTTGGAATTTCATAAGGAAAATGGGCACTTCAATGTCCCACAATCGTCGAATAGGGCATTGGAAGGATGGATGTACAGACAACGTATGCAGTATCATAAAATACTAAAATGTTATCTAACACCATACCGTATAAATGCCCTTGAAGCGATTAATTTTGATTGGGCTCGATCCAAAGTACAAGTAAAAGAAAATCAACAAATCTGTAGAATGAAAATACGCAGTAGAACCCGAGTAAGGGGGGATAAGTCAACTGAAAGAACAAGATCTATGAGTGGAGTAAAAGATGTCCAATCAAAAGAAGGAAAAAGAAAAGTAAACGACGCAGATAGAGATATAGATGAACCCTTGAAAGTAAAGAAAAGGCTGAGTCGCACAGAATTGTCTGATGAAAAGTGGCAAAAAAACTACGATGAACTTTTGGAATTTCATAAGGAAAATGGGCACTTCAATGTCCCACAATCGTTGAATAGGGCATTGGAAGGATGGATATACAGACAACGCATGCAGTATCATAAAATACTAAAATGTTATCTAACACCATACCGTATAAATGCCCTTGAAGCGATTAATTTTGATTGGACTCGATCCAAAGAACAAGAGAAGAAAAAGAATACTAAAACAAAATTGACCAAGCTAGAAATTTATGAAAAGGCTTGGCAAGACAAGTACAAAAAACTCGTTGGATATCATCAAAAATATGGACACACAAATGTCAGTAGATCTGATAAAATCCTTGGTAGATGGGTACACAATCAAAGAATGCAACATAATAATAAGAGAAAAAATCTGCTGACTCCAAGTCGAATTGCAGCCCTAGAAAAACTTAATTTTCAATGGAATGGACTTGTTATTTATAAGGAAGATTGTGAAATGATATGGCATGGATATTATCATCAGCTAGAAGAATTCAAAGAAAAGTATGGTCATATAAGACCATCCGAAGTTGATCTTGATCAGAAGCTTCTAATTTGGATGAAGAGGCAGGTGATATTGTATAGAAACAATACCATAAAACAAGGACGATTTGAAGCACTTGAAAAGCTGGATTTCTTTAACGAAATGAACGAAAATGCGCCGAATTGTTTTCCTGAAGATGAAGAGACGGTGGATGATGAATCAGAGAATAGTCAAAGTATTCTGGAAGCATTTATTCTCGAGGACGATGAAACGGTGATTGATGAATCGGAGAACGATGAAAGCATACCTGAAGCACTTATTGTGAAGGAAGATGTGATAAAAGAAGAGATTTATAATCATGCCGATGAAGATAAAATGAGCAATAATTCTATTGCCCAAACTGTACCGGATATCCAGAGCGGGGGCGGCCTTTTTAACCAGGGAAAGGAGTCTGATAAAACTTTCAAAACCTCTGAAAATGACACTAATATGCAACACGATCATGAAAAGATTGTGCATTTACCTATAAAGCAAACAATTTCAGTCAAAGATATCGATGCTCTAAAGGATTTATCGGATTTTATATCTCATCATAGGCAACCGAGCCAAAGTACGTTCTTTTCTGAATTTGATAACAAGAATTTGAAGGAAGCACCAGATCTGATGGAATCTCCATTGCTAAAATTAACTAGAATGCACGTTTCTTTACAGGAACAGTCGTCATCGCATGTATTACAAAGTTTGAGTGCAATACAATATAGTCATGTTGATACAGAATGTCAGAAAGAGTCCTTGGAAAATAAAAAAGAAATGAAAAAGAGTGGGAATGCCGACAAGAATCGTTGCGGACAAAAAAAATATATTGAGCATTTACCTATAAAGAGTACAATCGCAATTAATGCCAAAGATGCTAGGCAGGAATTATTAGACTTTATTTTTTGCCATGCACAATCCGTCCAACAGACGAGCCTCACTGAATTTGATAATAAGGAATTTAAGAAGGCACAGACGGTGATGGAGGGTCGATTGAATGAACTAAAGAAAATTTGCAATTCAACGATGGATCATCTTGTACAGGTTGATTCCAGGGTAACAATTCATAAAATGCTATGAAGTGAACGCTACTATTACTTGGTTTATAGACTGTTTTCGTTTAATTACGCTTTGGAATGTGATAATGATTATTCTCATAATGATTCATAAAAAGAACATAACAACCACAAACACTAATGCTGTAGGTTTAGGCCATTAGATTAAAGATAAAACAGGAAAGAAGCAAAACTCCAAAAATACTTCATGGAAAATCTAGCCAAAAATTAAAAATCTTTGCAAGGTATTAGTGTAGAAACAACATGCTCAGAAATATAAAGTGGACGAGACAATAATCTCTTTAATTTGATCCGTCTGCCTTGTTCATGTCTTCTCTAGCCTCGCGCCGACGAGCATAATATTGATCCAAAGTCTTCTTTGGAATCTTCTTGAGAAGTTCCTTAGGGAATGCACGAAGGATACTCCATGCAAGATCAAGAGACTCAAAGATAGTACGGGCTTGGTATGGTCCTTGTGATACAAACTTGCCCTCGAACCTCTCAAGGAAGCTGAGGTATAGATGATCTTCCATAGAAAGAGCTTCTTCTCCAACAACGGCCTTCATAGCCATAACATCCTTACCCATAGCATAAGAGGCGTAGAGTTGGTTAGAAACGGATCCGTGATCATTACGTGTCATACCTTCACCGATTGCAGATTTCATCAGACGAGACAAGGAAGGCAATACATTGATAGGAGGGAAGATTCCCTTTGTGTGGAGTTGCCTATCAAGGTAGATCTGTCCTTCGGTAATGTATCCTGTAAGATCAGGAATAGGATGTGTAATATCATCGTTAGGCATTGTAAGAATAGGAAGCTGAGTAATGGACCCATTACGACCAACAACACGTCCAGCACGTTCATAGATTGTTGAAAGATCAGTGTACATATAACCGGGGTAACCACGACGTCCGGGAACCTCCTCACGAGCAGCAGAAACCTCACGAAGGGCATCAGCATAAGAAGACATATCAGTCAAAATAACAAGCACGTGCAAGTCGCGTTCGTAGGCGAGATATTCGGCAGTTGTAAGTGCTAGACGAGGTGTAATAATACGTTCAATGGTGGGATCATTGGCGAGATTCAGGAAAAGCGCTGTACGTTGCATAGCACCACTTTCTTCGAAGTCAGAACGGAAGAAACGAGCTGTTTCCATATTCACTCCCATAGCTCCGAAAACAATAGCGAAGTTCTCCTCGTGTGAATCCAAAGTATCCTTAAGCTTCACAAGAGATGCTTGACGAGCAATTTGGGCAGCCACTTCATTGTGGGGCAAACCAGCAGCAGAGAAAATAGGAATTTTTTGTCCACGGGCAATAGAATTCATGACATCAATAGCAGAGATACCAGTTTGAATCATAGCTTTGGGGTAATCACGAGAAGAAGGATTAATGGGTTGTCCGTTAATATCGAGATAAGCTTCAGCAAGTACTGGGGGTGCATTGTCAATCACTTTTCCAGAACCATTAAAAGACCGACCAAGCATCTCTTCAGAAACTCCCATTTTCAAAACATCTCCTGTAAATTCGCATTTTGTTTTACGGTTATCAATACCAGCTGTTCCTTCAAACACTTGTACCACAGCACGGTCTCCTGCTACCTCAAGAACTTGTCCTGAACGAGTAGTTCCATCTCCAAGAGTCAAGTTTACAATCTCAGCAAATTTTGGAAGCTTTACATTGTCCAAAATTACAAGAGGTCCATTAACACCCGCAATTGTTCTGTATTTTTATAAACAGGAAAAGGTATAAAAATAGAAAAAAGTCAATTTTTGAGTGTATCGAATTTGCAAAAGTGGATATGATGATCAGAATTTGGGTGCATCAAAGATGAGAACATTGGAATTCGATATGATATTTCATACGTAGATTTTTTGCAAAACTTCTGGAAAATGAAAATTCACCAAAATGACTTTACGGTTAAACATCGCGCAAATTCCCCAATGCTGTCGTAGAGAGAGGCATGAATCATCATCTGAACCATATGCTGATAGCTCTTCGAAGATTAACTCTTTTTTGGAGGTCCATGAGGGTTTTTTCAATTCCTGGTAGCAATGTCCATGGTCCTCCTCAGTGCATCAAGAGTAAAATATCCTCCCCTGGTTGTTTTCTCAATAGCAGAGTCTACACGATTTCCATGGCAAATGTTTTTCTTGAATGACTATCACAATATCCTTACCTGTATTCTAGACGAGGAACTGCTGCATAGTCTTTGACAACACTAAGCTGGTCAAGCTTTTGTCGGGGTGGAATGAATCTCTCTGGTGCGTGTGCCATCTTTGACAAAAGATTATGAATAAATAGAGATGTGTTGACGAATATTTCGCCAGACACAAGATTTTGATTTGGATACTTACAGAAATAAACACATATGCACCTATAAGTAGAACGAAAAGTATTGGAAATAAATACAAATCATCTGCATTGGAATCTAAGTAATTAGCCACGATCTAATTTTATTTAGGAAAAATCAAGCTTCGGTGCATGAAATTTCATCTCAATTTTTATAAAAATATCGGCATCAGTGTTTTTCAGGGCGAATTAACAATACGCCTTCATTGAATTCTACTGCCATGGAACGTATACACATGAAATAAATACATACTTGTCATAAAAGTCGGAACTTAAACATTTAAATGAAAATTACCACATGAAACATAAGACCTATATAATTTAGCTACTAATCGCCAGATACATGTTGGAACTAATCGACTTCCAAGAATAAGTAACGCTCTGATCCGATAATTGCCGCACCTTTCTATGATTACATCATCAACAGCAGCAGTGAGCATTCTCTCTGAACATTTCTAATGAAAATCATTCTGCTGTATCAAAAGTACAGGGTTGGAGGAGACAACAAAATATATTTCCAAAAAATTAAACAATTAAAGTATTTTTTAATTCATTTTGGATGGCGTGGGCAAATAACGTACGTGAAGGCTACGTATATGAAAATGTTGTACGAGGATGCCTTCTGTAGAAGCACTCTAATCGATTTTTTCGTTTAGGATGTATGACGAAAATATGAATACGAGTAAATCATACGAATGAATTAGCTGAAATTGATCCATCTCATCAAGTTTGAGGCGAGATACTCCAAGGCCAATCATTTCCTTTGCTACGAAATAAATTTTGTTTTCTCACAAAAGAACAAAAAGTTCTTTTTCAGCACTGCTACTTTTTGTATACATCATCACAAACTTGCAAGCTCATAGTTCATCAATATAAAAATGACAGTGAAAGGAATCAAATTTGGTGATATTAATACACCTCTCCTCACAAGGGCAGTTCAAGCACTCATAAAACACCATAATGCCCAGGCAGATGAAACAAACCTCCTCGGAAATGATTCCAATGTTAACGTTGAGATTGGACTTCTAAGAGTTCCAGGTAATGCCTCTGCAAAACCTATTCGGATTTCCATTCCCCATCCTCTCCATCAAGTTGATTATAAAAATGGCGAAAATGCCGATGATCTCGACGATCATCTTGAAACTATCGATGTATGTATGATTGTGAAAGAACAAAGCAAACCTTGGGTGCAAGAAATGGTGCAAAAATTTCCAGCTGAACTTGGTTGTGTAAAAAAAGTGTTGGGTTTGGCTAGTTTGCGAAAAAAGTTTGGACGGCACGATCAAAAACGAGAATTGGCATCGAAATACGATATATTCATGGCAGATGATCGTATTCTCCCAATGCTGGGAAAGGCCTTGGGTAAGAAGTTCTTTGAAACTAAAAAACAGCCCATTCCAATCAAGTTAACAAGAAAAGAAGCGTTACCTTTTGCAGTAAGAAATTGCCTGAAGGCTACATATATGTTTATACCATCTGGAAGATGTCTATGTATAAGGTGAGATTTGCCTTGTTAACCTTGACTTGATGAATGAATAATGTCACCCTTTCGAAAATTGTGATTCTGATGAGTTTGCATTTTAAAATATTTGTATTATTATAGAGCTGGTAATACTGCTATGCCTCTCAATTATCTAGTCGAAAATTGCGAGAATGTTGCCAAAGAAGCTGCAGCAAAACTACCAAATAAATGGAAAAACATTACAAAGATCTCCATCAAAACAAGTGAAAGCGTTTCTCTTCCTTTCTACAACATAACTCCCGAGGAACTAGTTGAAGCTTCCAAGCTTGTAAAAGAAGATGATTCCTCAACACAAAACACCAAAAAAAGATCTAAGACAGAAGAAGAGCAAGCGGCAGAAGAAAAAGAAAGTCTAGCCGAGAAGAAACGCCAAAAAATGGAAGAAAAGAGGCAAAAGAAGGAAGCCATGAAAAGTCCATTATTACAGGCACTTATGAAACAAAAAAAGGCTGAGAAAGAGGAAGCACAGGACGAAATTCCCTCTATGGTTAAAAAGGAAAAGAAGCAAACACCAGCTAAAACAAAAAAGAAGAGATCTAATTCCAATTTAGGAGAAGAACAAAAGCCGGAGAAAAAATCCTCAAAGAAAGAAAAGAAAAGTGAGAAGCTAGCAACTAAAGATGAAGAAACGAAAACCAAAAAGGATTTCATGGCTTCTAAGAAATTTAAAGGAGCTAAGAAAGGGTTCGTGTTTCAAATGGGAAAGAAAGGTATTGGCTATTATCTTGACGCGGTACCCATTGTTGATAAATCGCTTATTTCTTCTTTGTCTAAAAAAGGGAGAGGAGGAAGAAGCAAATCCCAGGGAAGAAAGAGTGGAAGACGAGGACGTTAAAGATATCTTTTGATAATTGGAAGCTTGTTTTATGTAACAATTTTATGAAGACATCGTAGATAAAGAAGTATAGACTCTTCAGAAAACAAAATTTTATTTTTATGTTAATGTCACTTAAATTTCGTCTTTTTTCAAATGACAATATGAACATGATTCACTAAAACAGTAAAAAATGTCATGTAGTGTGGTAGCTTACAATGCTTAAAACGAAGTGAAGTAATACTTAAAATCGGGAGTGCTCACACTTTTTTTCATCGGTTTGAAAACTTCATGAGCCCCACCCTCTCGACTAAGCTGCTTTATCCTGCTCAAGCCAACGCTGGGGCAATTTTCACTTGTTTCCATTTCAAAATCTGATTCTTCATTAGATGCATGTTCTCCTGAATCTAAACACATAAGTTCAAATCTCAAAGTGATGCGAATGCGTGCAAACCTGTTCCAGAATTAAGTAATCATGGTGTCATGAGGAATGTGTCAATTAAATTACAATATACAAAATTATTATGACCTACCAATTTATTCCATCTTTGTTCGAACGAAGCGGGACCCACTCCTCTAGCTGCCCACCACTTTTCAGAGCGTCCAACTTGACGTTAGCGTCACCAAGGAGAAGATCACTCATGAATTTCTTTTCGTAAACTGTTAGTTGTAAGACTGATGGTGGTCCTTTAAAAAGCGATTCTGTATTGGGATCATTATTTTTGCAATTAAAATCAACATTCTCTGGCAACGCAAAACGAAAACGAACAAGCGTTCCCCATGAAGCGGGAGCATTTGGACCCGAACTCCTAGAGATGCGTTTTGGTCGGGTGCAAGCACTATCCAAAGGTCTCGCTTTCAAAGTCAAAGGTGATGTCGATCCGTCACGCTTCAATTTTAAGAGTGCGAAAGCATTTAGAGGTGGAGATCCTCCTGGTGCTGTCAAGTTTTTCAAGTCCAATAATTCAACCTGAACTAAAGATACAAATCTTTGCGGAACGCGAAGTCGTCTAAACATTGCGTTACGGTAAAGACGTTTTTCAAGACTGAGAAGATAGGAAGATGGCTCGATAATATTACCATTTTGTGATGTCAAATCAGAACCAGAATCTCTTTCCCTCGGTGGATGCATTGACGCAATCGCCTTAGTTAAAAAAATTCCTCCCATGGTCGAACTCCAAAGACTAAGAAGTTGAACACCTCCTAGGTCTCGTTGGATTTGCTCGCAACAACTTGCCACGCTGCCAATATTAAATGGAAGCAAACGTTCGCGTCCTAATGAAGCTCCTTTTCCCTCATCTTCTCTACTTTCAAGTATTTCAACCTCCCATGGGTCAATAAATCGGTAGCAAACCTCGTTTGTCATTTCTTGAGAATTAGCGGATGCTCCTAAAGTAAAGTGCTTCCCTTGGTTAGAAGCCATGAGTTGTTCAATATTGATCTCCTCGATAACTTGAGCTTTTTCCATCATCCTAAGTCGCTCTTCAGCATTATTCTCTGACAATAATTCCTTGGTCGCCAGCCATGATATTGCTTCGCTTTTACTAAAAAGAACAATAACAGCACTGTTGATTCCTTCTCCAACCCTCAATGTACGAAATGCCACACCCGAACCTGGTTGAATCATACTTCGAATCATAGCATCCCCACCATCTGGTGTGCTGCCTGGATACGCAGCTTCAATGGCCGTATCACTTGCATTGATAGCCATGTCACTAACATCAACATCAATTGGTTTTGTAGGAATTGTTTCTACATATTCATCTTGGCACGGTGCTAATTCTGGAACTAATAATGCTTCCATAGTTTGGCACCATTGTAAGAAAGGACGGAGCATTCTAGAAGCAACTCCGTGCATGTCCTCCTCTATATAATCGTACTCATCTTTCGAAGGATTGTCAAGAAGAGACTCATTTAATGCAGCATTTGCAAAGGGTTGACCATGCTCATTTTCATAGTGCCAACTTGACTCAGCAACTGGTGGCTCTTCAAAGTCTGCAATTGCCAACGCACTAAGTTGCTTACGAATTTCTGATAATATAAGAACCTGTGTGAATAATCCAAATTGCTTCCGTAATCTAAATTCGGTACTGTCTACATCAATTTCTTCAAGAACGTTAAAATCATAGTCATTCTCGGGTTCATCTGAAATGAATTGTTTGACTAACGAATGTTCTGCAGTTGCATTCAGAGCAAGCTTTCTGAGAAGGAAAGCATTTGGAGAGGGTTGGTCACCCTGGTCCTTTATAATTCCTTGTGCAGGAGGCTCATCAAATAAAAGTTTGAATGGCAAAGATGATGAAACTTCTTCTAAAAGTTTTATCAGAGAAGGAAATGGACCAAATGATCCACATCGGAAACCAGAATCAGATAAGCGAACTATTGCGTGTTGGACTACATCATCTGCGGACACAGGTCGAGAATTACTACTAGTGCTATTTGTAGATGTGTCATTTGAGGTTTCTTTTTCAATTGAAGGTAATAAATTTGTTTTAAAGCTGAGTGTAAAAACGCCATGATCTTCAGGATGAGGTCGGAGCAAAAAACTACCAGGTCGTCTGTCACGAAGCAGATTAGTTGCTTCATCACGCCTACAGTCAACGAGGAATTCCCAACCACCACTTCCTTTTGTATTATTCTTTTGGTTAGTTTCGCTATCGCAATTCATCATTTTCATACTAGTCCACAGCTGTCTGCCTTGCTCTGGATCGTGTGCACAATCTGGGGTGCACTTTATCAGTGATTCAAGAGTGTCATGACATCTTCCCCAACTTGCAATGAGGAATCCTATTCGAACAGCAATGACAGTTTCTTTCACTGCGATACCAGATAAGGGTAAAACTCCCCCTCTGTACAACCACAGACAGAGCTCAAGCTGCCAGCTAATTCTTGCAGCTTTCCTACGCACAAATAGGCTTGAATTATGAAATACGGTTTTACGTTCATGGACGAGATTATCATTTGAAAATGCAAAAACCTCGCAACTTCGCATTTGGCTCTGTGCTGCGTCTCTTATAATATCTTCAGCCAAGTCTGCTCGATTCATTAGTCTGTGCAACAATACAGCGAAAACTATTCGACGTGGGAGACCTGGACATCCTAGAAGTAATAGTGCCTGCTCCACGACCGCATCAGCTTCAAGTTGGCATTTGTCACACAAATGATCAAGGCATTCTTGAACACTGTTTAAGAGTAGATCGCCCTCGCAGTGATTCTGAAAAACTTCCGTGGCGAAAGCAGGTGCAAGGGGAAAACGATTTTTTCTCACATAATTCATTGGAGTAATTGTTGCCTCGCCGTGAAATTTAGAAACCACACGTGCCATTTCACGTATTAGACGACGAGCAACAGATTTTGCCATGTTGTACTCTCGCCATTCGTTCCAAAGTGGCGGTAAAGGCAACAAATTCTCTTCGGATTTTTGGTTACTACATATGTCGTTGGTTTTGGAACTTTCCTTTGGATTTAATATTAGATTTTCTTTTTTATTTGAAATAGGTGCCGTGTATGAATCAAATATAGAAGACGTCATTTGACCATTTTGTGATGCGCTGTTTGATTTCGGCTGTGGCCTCTGAGGGGCGGTTTCAAAGGAATCGAATATTGAAGATGCTCCTTCTTTTTGTGTTGGCTTTTTCGTTTCTGTGGGAGGCGGTGCATCAAATGAATCGAAAATGGATGATTGCATGGGGTCTGATACAGGTTTTGGACGCGGAGGTGCATCGAAAGAGTCAAATATAGATGACTGAATAGGATCTGATACAGGTTTTGGACGTGGAGGGGCATCAAAGGAATCGAATATGGATGATTGCATAGGATCCGTCATAGGTTTGGTCCTAGGAGGAGCATCGAAAGAGTCAAAAATGGAAGATTGCATATGATCAACTGTAGGTTTTGGGCGAGGAGGAGGATCGAATGAGTCAAAGATTGATTTTGTATTTGAGGTGGATAATTGAGGCACTTTTGTGGCATCGTTCCTCGACAAATCCTTTTTTTCTTCATAGTCAGAGGAATCTGTGTATTGCAACAGCATTTGGACGCTTGATAATTCAACTCCTCGTCTACTTAGAGCTCTTGCAACATGCAACGTAGAAGACCATAGTAACCTTTTATCTGTATTAAATCTTTTCAATAAAAATGGGGCGGAGCAAAAGCTAATGAGTAAGTTAGATTTGATGATTACTCGTTCACTTGATTTTGTTGCGGGAGTAAGTGGAGGGGAAAGGCATGGGACAAAAATTTCTTCTGTATTTTTAACTGAAAATGACGGAGGGACTATTAAATCGAAATTGCATTCCTCGTTGTCTTTGGGCGTTTTCGTGTTTCCAGCCAAATATTTTGCTGCTTCGAATGGTTTGTTTAACCAGCAAAGTAAAACAGCCTCAAAGCATGGGTCATCTTTGGTGATTGGGAGACCTCGATTTTCTAACATGGTTTTTGCTCCTGATCCCAAAGAAGGAGTCCATTTATGAAACGGGGTTTCCTCTTTTTTTGCATTTCCCATGAAACCCCCTTGGTTTCCAAAACCGTTCAGCATTCCACCGTTCAGTGAAAGTCCACCTAAATTACTTGCTCCATCATTTTTTCTGGAATATTCGACCAATCTTGCAATGAAGAAACCAAGTGTTAAATCCTCCATTTGGGTCACTATTACTTCCAGTGCAGTTGTTAGCATTGGAGGTTTTGGTAGAAGAAAGAATGCAGCCGCCACACCATATTGTCGCTTTCTCAAGAGGCTATATGCATTTTTTTCCGCGGCTTTCCGCCCTCTCTCAGAAGAAAAGTCAAAATTGCTCAAAAATTTGAATAATTTCTGGCCTGAATTAGTGCGATCAGCACGTGCCATTGTTTGTAGCTTCAAATTTTTGCCCATAGCAACATAGAAAAGAGCACATTCCATTACTTCTTTTGTACTTTTAAATGTTTGTTGTCCAATCTCCTCTGCAATCGATACCAGTTGTGTATCATCTCTCAACCAAAATGGAAGCCGAATAGCTCGTGCAGTTGGCCAGTCCATTTTCATATTCGAAACATGACATGAAGATAAGAGTTCAATTTGTGTATTCGATAGAAGTGCTGAGAGACATGCCCCAGAAGCAATTCCTGGGGGCTGTGCCAATCCACTCTCTGAAGAAGCAGCAAAAGATTCTTTCTTTCTATTAAAATTTTCAATTTGCGTTTCTCCGTCCTCCCCGCTTTCATGGAATTTTTCCAATGTTCTCAATAGCGTTAACGAGAACATGGTAAGTTGCGATGACGTGTCTAACTTAGTAATTTTGGGAGGATTCGTAATGATATCTCCCATAGCCCATAGAAATAAAACTTCATCTTCATTGAGATTCTTTAATGGAGCTGGTATTTCTCCAGATTCTTGCTGACTGTCTTCAGTATTCAGCTGAGACATAGCTAGAATGAATTCTTTGCTTCTATGGGCTTTCGCGGAATCGTCAGACATCCTTTTCTTTTCCAGCACTTTTTGGTGTGCACGCAATGAAGCTTGCAGCTCAAATATTAACAATTCTGCTTCCGTTGGTAATGATGATTGCTCATTTTTAGCTTTAGGCCCACCTGTCGTCATTTTTGAGAACAGGCTAGCCGCAGTTTCTATCTTCTCTTCCTCCTGCTCATACTCTTCTTCTAATACATCATTTGCGGCAGAATCATCTTGCACGACCCTTAGTGGAGCAATTTCCAAATTGAAATAAGCATTCCATTGTGGACGGGAAGCCGAATCAGGAGACATCCACTGAGAGAGCCACTTGAAGAGTCCTTTGACATGTTTTTTCAAAGCAATATTCGTCCCTTTGGTTTCAGTGCAAATGGAGGCAAGAATAGAGTCTGGATGCCAATCGGATCGTACATGTCGCCTTTCATCACAAGATTCAATGATTTCTCGTAAAGCTGAGATCATGTGCGGATACGCATCAGTTGGGTTTAAATGTCCAGAATAAAGTAGAGTCTGCTCTTGGCTTTTCGGCATATGAGGTCTCTTGGTGTGTGGAGAGTAACCCATTATTGACGGATAAGTAAGTTCTGCTACCGGCACCCACTTCAATTCACCTCCCGGCCGTTGGTGAACTATGACTGATCGCCGACTGAATGTAACTAACCAAGGAAATGCATCTAAATTGCCACTTGTCAGCCACCGAATGTCAAGTATTGTATCTTTAGGATTTATAGAAACAGTTATTGGTTTATATCCCAAGTCCCTATTTTCTGGCGATGACAAGTAAGGGCGTGGCAAAGCAAGCCAAACTGTAACATTGGAGCTAGGTTCAGATTTAGGCATTGTTGCCATAAGCTGTACAGAATGTGCTCGAAGGAGGTATGATGACTTATTATCCGGTTTTCGTAAAGCGTCGCTGATTTGGTACTGTTTGAACACCGCTCGAAGAGAAGATTCATTTTTTTTAATCTGTTCTTCACTTGAGTTTGCTATCTGCTCAACATCAATGAATACCAGGGTAATTCTTCCACAATCATCACATGCTGCAAGGCACCATCCTTCCGATGCTGTTTTCACGTATGTTAAGCTCTGTATATTGACATTTTCAGTATCTTCTATCCCAATCAACTCAACCGAGCCTAATATAAAATGTTTCGATTTTTCAGGATTTAAGTCATTAGTTACTTCTAATCTTGAAGCTGTGAGTGATCGCCCACTACAGGTTATGATTAATGCCGCCCCTCGAATTGAATTGAGATTTGGGGCCCCAGTACCATAATGCCAAGGTAACAATAGTAAAGCAGTGACTTCACCAGGAATCGCACAATTAGACATAGCAACAACGCGGCAGAACTCTTGTTGTTTTTCACCCTCTGCACCTACCATCATTGTGACAACACTGCCATCACACTCCGGTTTTTCAATATCTGATGAGGGCAAATTATTTTGCTGCAAATTTAGAATACTTCTTCGTTTTGAGCCTGCAGTCCCTGTGCTACCTAAACTGATCAAATCACTTTGATCCATCTCTATTGCCTCGAGTAACAAACGCTCACGATTTCTACCAGGTCGAAATCTCATCAACAATTCACCCTTAGAGCTGGATCCAACTTTTCTAACAATTGATATAATATCATCAAAAGTAGCTCCTTCCAAACTAACATTGTTTACAGCTAAGAGTTCATCACCTAATCTGATCATTCCAATTTTTTCGGCAGGTAGTCTACCACCTGTCAATGGGTGCTTCTTGTAACTTCCTGCAATAGCTGGAAGACCTTCTGCCTGTGCTTCTAATCTTAAGCCAATTCCAAAGTCAGGGTGGGGTTTTATTTTAACTTCGTATTCTTCTCGTTCCTCAAATATTGATTCAGTGTCACTCCCTAGTGATCGATCATCAAATTGTTGATCGTAAATTTCGGATTGTGAGACTACACTCTTATCAATGGACTCAAAAGAAACAGGCATGGGTGGTTCAAGAGCACTCCAGGGTGGAGGCATTTCAAACAAAATTATTGTCCCATCTGAGTTTAAAAGTAAGAGGCGCGGAGGTCCACCGTAGTTTTCATCTGGCCACCATCCAAGATGGACAATGTGCCCTTGATAATTATTTCGAACGGGAGGAAGTTCTATCGGCAATTGTGTGACACTTATATCAATATACTTTCTTATAGTGTCCTTTTCGGGAATTGCCTGCAGTGGTAATGAACGCCTTGTTTTCGATGATGGAGAAGCCAATATAGTCGGTGTGTACTTGTTAGACATGGAGGGTAAAATAGACATAGATCCTTCGCGATGCCAGGTAAGACCAACAGATTGTCCACCCAATGCAATTTGAGCCACGAGACGAGAAGATTCAAATTCTAAAGAATGTGGCTCAGAAGCTCCATTCTGAGATTCACGATTGTTTAGGTTTTCTCCAATTGCAAGGTCTGATAGTAATAAAACGTATTTCAAAGGAGAACCAAATTCCATAGCTCCAACATCCTTATCTCCCCATAGAGGAAATTCGAGCAATGTTGCACGGTCCTCGATAGTATGGCTTGCAATGATTCGAAGTTCTGAGGGCGGAGAATGATTTCCTAAAGTACTATCACTAGCTCCCCTCGTCCAAGGTTTCCACACAGGCCAAAATCCCTGAACCGAAAAGCTTTCTTCCTCTCCTTCAAGTATTGCTTTTGGAATTAAAGTTCCAGCCGGTAGAATTGCAGCTACACTTTCAAAATGAGCGGCATGATATTTGTCCCCCCCTTTTTGAACGTAACTGAGTCTAGATAATCTAAAAGCAGGATAGGCTCCGCGAAAAGTCAATTCAGCAATCCATGCACCAGCACCTGAACTCAAATTAGGATGGTGAGACAATGCTTGTAAGGATGGCAAAGAAGTTCCACTTTCTTCCAAAGTACTAAGAAAACTAGATGATGATTCCCTAGACATTTTCTTTTTGCTCCACATTCCCTCTTCATCTGCAGCATCCTTATCCTTCTTACTAGAATCCAGGTCCCCCAGATTTGCGGAACTGACACCTGCAATCCAATCTGCACGCGATCCCGGTGGTGTATGCCATTGAATAAGTTGCTTCATTCCACTTTGCGAAAAAATTCTAGTGGATGAGTCTTCTTTGCAATGCGTTAGTAATAAGTCGTTCCCTTCTAAAAGGCCTTCACCATCCAATACAAGTGAAGAAGATCCACCTCCTCTCCAAGAGATTCTAGTAACCGGTTGTGAATGCTTTAAAAATGGTCCTGCTTTGTACACAATTCCAACAGCTAGCGGTGATTTGTGCTTTCTGTTCATTGTTATATCTTTTTCAGTTGTAGGCGCATCAGCTGAATCAAAACTTCCGTTTATATGGTTTGTACCTGAGATATCAGTATCACGTACTGATCGCAGCCGTTTATTCAAAATAAAACTACCGTCTTCTTTATCTCTTAGAAATGTTCTTACTCCAAAAGGAAAAGGGACACCTTCCCCTTCTCCTTCAACTACGACAGCAATTGCATTTCCGTCTCCACTTAGTTGTGCATGCAATACTTGTTTGTGTAAATGTGTTATCCAAAGCAGTTCTCCCTCTGAGAGAATTTGCGCAGCTGCACCAGCATGAAGAGTCGGGGCATCATTAACTTGAAAAACTGCCATTTGATCTCTATATGCTACCAAAACCTTATTCATTCTACAGCATGAAACATGGACGTAACTTTTGTAATCATCTTCGTTCAAATCATCTGATTCATCATCTATATCAGAAATGTCATCTTCAATATTCGATTCAAGTTGAACTTCGTTGCCAATACCTTCTGCTTCTTTTCTATTTTTTTTTCTGGCAAATTCAATCTTTGTATTTCCTTGATTTGGTGGAACGTCAAAAAATTTAAAACAATATATAATCTGTTCAGAGCACCACCTAAATTGACCAAAAGCTGAAGGAGGAATGTAACTGTTATCAGTGTTACTGCCAGCACTGTGCATATGATGATTAGATTGGTGATAGTTTTTATGCGGATTATGATTACTCCTATAATGTGAAAATTCATTATGATTGCTTCGGAATTCCCCCAAAACAGGAGCTTCACGAGGAATAAAAGTATGAATATCTCCATTTGAGAGTGTTACCAAAACGAGTCCAGTAAGTGGATTCCCAATAAGAGAAACAATGGTAACATCCCTGTTTTCTGAGGAAAAAGGCAAATCTAGGTATTGGAATGGTACTCGGGTGCGTGCAGAAATTGCCATCACCTTATTTTTAGATGTTGTTGCAAAAAGTACATCCATACCATTGTAACACATAGAACATAAAAGTGCATTTTGTTTCAGATTTGCTCCTTTTTTGTTTGTAGACAACCTATCTGATTCTTGCTGTTGATTATCAAATTTAATCGCAGCCAATGCAGCATCAGTCATAGTCATACTTCTAGCTGAAAAAGAACGACGAGACCCCTGAGGAAAATTTCGCATTCGAATGGTTTGGGTCGGGGTAGAGGCTGCGCTATCATTTGTGTACGAATCGTTTGGGTCCATAAGAAAAGAAGGTTTTGGAGAGAGCTGTGTTTTATGCATAGCGTTGAAAGACTTCAGTCCATCTCCTCTACGAGGAGCAGAAAGGCTTGATGCGTGAGGATGATGAGTTCTAGGACTTTCATTCGTGTTACTGGATGTAGCCGCGGATGTATCGTTATCTGTAGTCATACTTGTACTAACTTGTGCAGTTTGATTTGCATCAACAGTACTACGAGTTCTGAAGAAGCCCTCTGAAGCAGCTGTACGACTGAATGTTTTGGGGGTTTTCGTAACTGGTGCCATGTCACAAAGATTGCCTAATGTTGATGAAATTATAGGATCTTAACTGCAATATCCATAAGTTTTCTGCTGTCAAAAGTTACAAAATAAGTCGTTCTTTGCCAAAAAATATAATGCGGTGATTTACAAGATGACAACGTTCTAGGCATAAAAGTAAAATGGTTTAGAGGTGTTTGATATGTGGTGATTGACACAAAAACGCACAAAATATCTAAAATCATATTTAGAAGTGTTAAGTATATCACTCTAAGTATCTATCAATATTTACAGTTCTTATGTCAATTATTCCTGCGTACCATGAAAGATATTTAATGGATTAAAATTTTCATTTAGAAACAAAAAATTTAAATATAATGAATTTACACATGATCTCTCTAAAGGTTCATTGATATACCATAGCTGATCAAAGGAATCACAGCGCAAACATTTCAACTTCGGGGAAATAAAACGAAGGCATTTGTTACTCGTGGATTCCAAGTTTTTTGTAGGTACGAAAACATTCCGGCTAGCATGATTGATTAGGTTTATCATACGAATGAAATTGCAATCTCAATCTGAAGAGGGTCACCCGATTTGTTTTTTTTATTCCTCACAAAATTTCGTTTATAGCCGTGGAAAAAGAATTCTTTTGGAAATACCTTTTCCATCCACAGCGCAAAACACATCATCAAAGCGCTCAATAAAATTAACACTACAACCACGACACCAAAAAAACCAAAACCACAGTGCAGTAGCATACATCTACGCACCC
>Ga0115008_10001685_pt1 | contig 18102 bp, 15 predicted proteins | sample FraStrMetagenome_FD_87164 | JGI IMG/M metagenome (GOLD analysis project Ga0115008, IMG submission 87164) | Marine eukaryotic phytoplankton communities from Arctic Ocean - Fram Strait ARC3M Metagenome | ecosystem: Environmental > Aquatic > Marine > Oceanic | place: Fram Strait | collected...
AGAATGGGCCAGTATAATATGCATATGAGATCGAACTCAGGTGTTATGTATAATGGAATAACAAGTCCTGGGCCAGGTACTGATCCCGTTATTTATATTTTCTTACTTTTTTCATAAGATCTTGTTACTCCTCCACCACCGATCGGAGTTAACACTTTCGGGCTTGGACTAGCCCATGGGGACTCTGGAAGATATAGCTCAAACTCTCTTGGTTTTCCTGCAACCCGATCTATGGGTTCATTTGACGGTCTTTCTGGTAGATCGCGACTTTTGGAAGATTTCCGAAACAATCGACTCACCAATCCGCAGCTTCGTGATTTACTTAATCACATGGTAGAGTTCAGGTTAACAAGCTCAAGCAACGTATAACATTTTAAATTCAATCTTTAGCCAAGACCAGCATGGCTCGAGGTTTATTCAACAAAAGTTAGAACGATGCAATCCATCAGATAGACAGCTTGTCTTCAACGAAATCATTTCTCATTCATACCAACTTATAATTGACGTTTTTGGAAATTATGTGATCCAGAAATTTTTGGAATTCGGCACAGCAGAACAAAAGCAGCAGATTGTTGACAACATCAAAGGCAAAGTTTTGCAACTCTCGCTACAGATGTACGGCTGCAGGGTGATACAGACAGCGCTTGAGTCCCTCAATCAGGTATAAATTCAAGCTAAGATAGTAGATCATAGAAAAATTTAGGAACAACAAATGATAATCGTGAACGAGCTGCAAAATTCGATACTTCGCTGCGTCAAAGATCAAAATGGAAATCATGTGATTCAAAAAATAATTGAATGTCTTCCCGCTGACAACCTCGAGTTCATCATTTCCGCTTTCAATGGACAAGTTGTTGGTCTATCCACACATGCTTATGGGTGCAGAGTAGTGCAAAGGGTCTTGGAGCACTGCACGGAAGAACAGTATATGCCAATCATGGAGGTAAACAATCAAAAATCCATTTTCAACTACGTAAATGTTCAGGAAATACATAAAAACCACGAGATGCTGATACAAGACCAGTACGGCAACTACGTGATTCAGCACATTCTTAATCGCGGCAAAATGGAAGACCGTCAGATGATTCTACGCGCCGTAATGGGACGCATCGTCACTCTTTCGCAGCACAAGTTTGCATCGAATGTCATTGAAAAATGTGTTACAACTTCCAATCGAACCGAGCGGGCTCTGCTTATCGAGGAGGTCTGTCAGAGCCCTGACAGTCTTTTCATAATGATGAAGGTAAATAAAAACTTTTTTTCGTAATTGGGTTTTTCATACGATAAGGTTGGCTTAAAGCCAACGTAGAACGCGCTGCCAGTGCCTGCGGGCATAAATTTCACACAATCGGACCATTCAAGAATTTGAGAGGGTTGAAATATAAAATAATTTTAGGATCAATTCGCGAATTATGTTGTACAGAAGATGCTCGATATGGGCGATTCCGCGCAACGTCAGAAGATGGTGCAAAAGATGAAGCCTCATGTGTCCAATTTGAAGAGGTTCACATATGGAAAACATATTCTCACCAAGCTCGAGAAAATTATTCTTCACTCTCAAACAAGCGAAATAAGGCCAGCTTCTTGAAAAGTGAATCACGTGGATCATAACGCATTTAAAATGCGGCATTTTGTTTAGCTCCAGTATAGTTGACCCTGCACATAAAACGTAATTAACTACTAGAACGTCTGGAATCATATTTTAAGGAACATCAATTGTAGATTCGTTTTGTAAATTTCTCCACCCTACCCTCTTATAAAGCTTAACCCTTTCAAAGGGTCCCTTTGATTCCTTCCGAACCTCCGACTGTAACATCCGTGCAAGTCACACTTTTATTCGTCTTGAAAAACATTAATCTTAAAAATTAACTCTTGATTACCTGTCGATTGTCAATATATTAACATGAGTTTTGCTCTAGCAAAAATAAAGAAAATCGACTATTCTTAACACCCAATTTATATTTGATAATTTCCTCATCTTATTTTACGAATCACAGTTGCTCCCTCTGATTATTTCTCTATCCATACTCGGATTAACCCAACTTAAAATCATACCAACTTAAAAACCTTCTTTGTATCATTTGCTGTCGTTATGTAAGCATGTAAAATGTAAACATGTATAAATGGACAAATGCAGCCCCTGGCAAAATCATTTTCTTTATCATTTTCGTTTCTCTGACTTTATCATAATTTATTTTTATTGTACTTAAATCCCTGATCTATTATTTAATGAAATAAGGCGTTAACGACTTATAAATTTGTTTTTGAGGGTCCCTCTTTGATAATTATAATGTACATCTGTTTGCTTACATTCTTCCCAATAACAAAATTGCTTATAAAGCTGTGGAAATAAAATTGTAGACTTTTGTAAAGAGCCTTCCCGTTTTTAACTGAAATTACTGCCGCCCTTGGAAATACAAGTAAAGAATTTTTTCTAAAGCTAGCCCTAGAACTTGCAAGTTCTCGTCCCTGTTTACCACTTTTAAAGATATAAATATATAATCGGTTAAACCATGAATATATGTTTTATCTCAAGCAGTACATATGCTTTTACAAATATAATTTTTAATTCCTGAAAGCAGATACATTCTTGTTCAGTTGTTCGTAGGACTCAAAATTGAGCTGTCTCGCTGTCGCTTATTTATACCAACTTCGATTATTGATCTCGGATCGTTTTATTTACTCTTTCTATTCGATTTTTCTTTCCTTCTGATTTTCGTTATACTTACTACAATTATAATATGACATATTATGTCAAAATATAATATTAAAAGCGTTCGTTCAAAATAGAAAATATAGAATGGGCGATATGGAAGTTCTTCCAGATCTGATGCCGCAGAACCAGGAGCCTTCTATGCTTCAATCGGATGCAAATGCTTTTCCGATTCCACTACAACCCAACTCCTCCTCGGAGACTGTAGGATCGCGGGATACGGACACAACTGAGACACATACAGTATTATCGAATCCGAAATAAATAGATCAATTCATTTTTGATTGTTTCAGGACAGAGAAATGGCAGAATCTGACTCGGAGGAGGACGTTACTCAATTTTTGATCACTGGCGCGTCAACGATTGACATTGACGCGTTTCCAACAATTTACCGCGGCACTATACTTCTTCGCCGCTTGAAATTCATCGTTGATCACTCGGAAGACTCCGTTTATGAAACAATACAAGTCGCTATTAAAGTTGTAAAAGCGACGTACAACGTTGAAATGTACCTTCACCTTCACGAAATTCTGAGAAAGAGATTTCCAGAGCGAGATCACTGCTTCAGTGAAGGCTGGATCGCAACTGTTACGTCGCAGATTGCTACTATCACGGAACGGCTTGAGAATGACATCAAACAATACAAAAATAGCGCTATTAAGGTAATAATTAGTTTTCTCAGTTCTCCAGGGGATCAAATTAAAATTATAATGTGCAAATATGAATATGTTACTCACAGTTATATTTCAAGGAATCGATAAAAAGAGGGTACGAAGAATTAGCAGAACACAAAATGAAAGCTGGAGATCTAGCTGGGGCACTAAAATGTTACTCGCAGTCGAGAGATTACTGTCTTCAGCCGACTCATATTCGCGCCATGTGTCTGAATGTCATCACTACATCTGTGTTGCTCGGTAACTACGCGCATGTCGAAAATTACTCCGAAAAACTGAAAGCACAGAAGGCAAAAGAATGCCAAGACGCAGCAGCAAAGGGTCAAATCATCTGCGCAAATGCTCTTGGTGATCTTCAGCGCAAAAACTACCGCGAAGCTAGCAATAAGTTCTTGCTAATCGATTTTGAGTCATTCTCCTACCCGTATGTATTCTTTTATGTATTCTTCTAGATAATATTTTTATTTAGCGAGCTTGTTTCGCCTAAAGATGTTGGAATGTATGGCGCGCTTTTGAATCTAGCTGTAAAAACGCGAAAAGAACTTAAAGAAACGGTGCTTACTGGACCATCCTTCAAACTTTTCCTGGAGCTTGAGCCAAACATGCGGGAAGCAATTAACGGTATGATATTAAGGCATTCAGCTGTAGCGGCTTTTATAGCCAACGACTTTGCGCTGAATATATATTTTTAGCATTTGTGGATTCGAAATACTCCGACGCGCTCAAGTATCTCGAATTACAGCGGAACATTTTGAAACTTGATTGCTTTATGTCACCTCACGTGGAGCACCTTTACGCCGAGATTAGAACAAAGTGTCTGATCCATTACTTAAAGGTATGCGCGTAAATATTAATGATATATTCAGTTGAATTATTCAGCCGTACCAAAACGCCATCATTTCGAAAATGTCTAATTTCTTCGACTGCGACGAAGAGATTTTGATCGACGAAGTCCTCGAACTGATCATGACTCGTAAGCCCGAAAAATCTTAAGTTTTTTTTGATTTTTCATGTATTTAGAGCGAATCGAAGCGAAAATAGACTACGCCGCAGGATTAATTATTCAAGAACCCCGAGATATGAAAGATTATGCATTAGAAAAGACGGTAGAAGCGCAAGATGAGTTTATTAATGCGAGCAGGCATATAATTTTGAGAAGTTATGTCGCAAAATCAAGTCTGGCGCCTTTTTTCCATCAAAAGTAACTTTTTTTTATATTTCCTATTATTATATTTTTAATAATTCAGAAGCACTCAAAGTCATAGTCGTACAGCAGGTGAGTCTGGAATGCAAAATACTGGAAGAATAAAGAAACCCGCACTTTATAAGAAGCCTGTCAAATAAGTTCTTACCTGTTTTTCTTCACTGCCACGCAAAAAGACCAATTTCTTCTTCAGCCTTCCTGCTAAATCTCATCTCATTTTTCAGATGCCACGCCTTGGCGGCAAAGTAAGGAAAAAACAACAGATAGAGTTTGATGACGACCAGTGGTCATGTACAGTGTGTACCTTCCAGAACAAAATCGGCACATATAAATGCAGCGTAAGACTTTTGATGAATTTCCCTTTTAATTTTACCGTCTCGAAGGTATGCGAAGCACCACGAGGCTCATCAACACGCAAAGGCGGCCGTATAGCCGAGCAAATCATTCAAAAGCAGCAGCAAACGCAGCTTTTTGCGCAATACGGCGATGGCTCGACATCCACCATAGAGGCAGGGTTGAAACCCAGAGGTGGGATGGAGGTAACAGCGCTTCACCAACACAAAACCACACTTTTGTTACTAATTTGATTAGTTAGTTAGACTGCTTACTAGCAGTGAATCTCTAACAAAATTCAGTTATCATCAGCATGATAACGAGCATGTTGATGAGAATAATTCAATGGCAGCGTTTTTTTCTCTAGATTAAAAAAACTACAGTAAAACTGGTGTTCGAGATGAGATCAGTCGAGAGTCAGATATTTTTTCAGAAGAATTTTATAATGAATCTGAGAAAGGTACTTTAAGATATAAAGAAATACTTTATCATTATAATTACATCATTTTATTTAAAAAGCGCTGTCAATGAAATACGAAAGTCTCTTCTATGATTTCAATTTGATTTATTCTATCGAATGTTAGGTGTATGTGCATGTTACTGATTCCCAAACCTCCACGCATGAATTTTTATCCGTCAATCACTCACATTTAACAAAAAAACGATTTGAAAAGGCTAATTCATGATTTCATATTGTCGAAAATGTCTTTGATAACTTGAAATCCGGGTTAAATCCGTCAATAAGGAAGTACGACGCAAGAGCATGGTTGACAATGGCGCAAGTGGATCACATCTCAATGGAAATTTCTCTGAAGATGATGACGAATCGATTTCGGAGCAGTCTTCTGTTGCAAGCGATACCAGGTAAGCTTCAAAAACAATTTCTTTCAACTCATTGCGTTGTTAAGACCAGCAAGCAGACTCTCTGGCAGAAAACAGTACTCAAGAAAACCATCCGAGAGCGAAGAATCTGTCGATGTAGAATCTAAATCAGCCAGAGGTGGCAAAAGAAAACCCAAAAATGAGAAACGCAAGCGCGGCCGCAAGAAAAAAGAAGACGAATCATCAGAAGAAGAAATGATTATAAGAAAAACAGTATTAACTCACATTCTTACCAGTTGATCTTATAATTTTTAAGCCGGCTAAAAGACCGAGAGGTAGACCGAGGCAGGATTCTGGATCAGCAGATAGTGATGATATTCCAGAAAGCCCGAATACGTCAACATCACAACCAGCAAAGAAACGAACAAAAACACCAAAGCGAAATGAGAACACATTGCAAAAAGTACAATTTTCACCAAAAAATACCTTTCTAAAAATATATTTTAGATGCTGGCGAAAAAAGTTCAAGCTAAATTGGCGCTCATCGGCAAGCACGAAAATATAGATCCATCTTCAGGCGTCGATTTTACAGTAACATACGGCGGTACCTCTTTTGTAGTAACTGAATATAAAACAAAAAATGCGACAAGTCATGAAGACGACAAAGGTTGAGAAAGCTTTTCCCTGTGCAATAAATAAATTATGCGTTTAGTCACTATCAAAACTGAAACGGAAGATGATAATAAAGCCAACGACAAGTTAAATGATAAAACAAATGGAGTAGCTAAACAGTCTGAAGCTGAAGTTAAAAATGAGACAGACGAATCTGAAGCTGGTTCATCAAAAACACTTGAAGCTCAAGAAAATAAAGCCGACGAGGACGATGCAGCTCCATCAGATGTTGACGCGAAGCAAATTGCCACTGTTAATGCTAAAATTCAAAAACTAAGTTCAAAACTAAATCAGAAACAAAATAAACCGCCAAGGTACAAAACAAAACTCAAAAACCAGCCCATCAACTATCTTTAGCCTTGAAGAAAAGTTCAAAAACGCATTCAAGAACACTGATCCAAAGAATCCAACAAAAAATTCCACTGAAATGTCAAAACAGATAGAAACAACAAAAGAAGTAAAAGAGCATTTGCAAAGGAGCAAGCAACTAGAGAAGCAAGAAACTGATTCTACTAAAGAAGTCTCTCAAAAAGGTTTAATTTCTTTTTTTGTCATAATTTTATCTGTTTTTTAAGAAAATTTACCAATAGCGAAACCACAGCGAAAAGAAAATTCTACAAATGTCCCGGTACCTATTTCACCTCCGACTCCAAAAAAGATTCCTTCTCAAATAATTCCACCTTCGTCTCCTTCGCAATCGCCAGTAATTCGCCAACACCCACTGACATCGCCAATAAGACCACCTCATTCACGATATGTAAATCCATCCTCAGGTCCTCAAATTCCAGCAGGCCCTTCGCCTTCCAATCATCCGAGGATGTCAAGCCAGGTTTATTTCTGTTGCACAATTCCTGCAACAACTAAATATTTCAGAACGTTTCACAATCTTCAGTTACACACCCAACTCACAATTATCACACATCAACTCCACCAACTCAGCCAACAAAAACACAGCAGCCAATTCGTGGTATTCCACTTGGAAAGCCTATCGAAGTGAAAAAAGGTGGAAATCGTCCTCCTCCAGCGTCACCAACACTGAGCCGACCTGTTAATCAATCTGTCACATCACCCGGACATTTAGCAAGGCCAATTTTGGGTCAGACAGGAGCAGCACGTGGTCCGATGCCTTTGCAAATGCGACCAGGTCAACCTCGGCCAATGCGGTCGACTTTCAATCCAGCTGGACGGCCGGGCTTCCAACCCAATTTACCGAGACATCCACACAGCCAAATAAGAGGAGCTGGGCCGATGAGACCTGAAATGAAGAGAGCTCCAAGACCCGTTCAGCCGGTACAGCGAATTCCGTCACAGAACCGTCCTCAAAGACCGCATTTTTCTGGAGCTTCCGGTCCTTCGAGACAGACAATACCACCTGGTCCCTCTAGACCGATGGGTATCAGACCCGGCGCACCACCGGCTCCACCGGGAGTAGGCGCACCTATTCGAGCAGTCCAGAGTTCATCTCGAGCGCCTTCGCATCCTGCAAGGCCGCAAGGTCTCAAACCGATACGTGGGCTACCTATCGGCGCGTCCGTCAAAATCAAAACAAATATGAAGACAAATCCAGCAAATAAACAACAATTGATTACAAAGTCTGATCATGGAAAGATGGAAACGAATAACGATCAAAAGCCCAGCGAAGGCCAAAGTATCTCAAAACCTGGAATCCGGAATGGCGAGCAAGGTTTCTTGAGACGTCCTGAGCCTTCATTGCTGCCACAGAATGCTGGTAATAGTCAGCCTGTCAGTAGCCAAGCGACAGCTAGCATAGTTTCAAGTCAAGTCAAAGCGGTGGAGCAACAGGAGAATTTGCAAGCAGACAATTCGCCTGTTGATAAAATGTAAGTAAATTTACCTCAACTCATGTTAAAAAAGACTCAGACTGCCTCCTCCTCTCCCCGACAATGATTCCGCATCCGAAGACGAGCTCCAGATTGATGAAAGCGTCGAGCCTGACGCTGTTGGCTGAGCTGGAAATTTCCTACTTTTATGAAACACTTCTTTTCTTATTTTTTCTGTCACAAAAGAGAGCTCGGAATTTGATGGCGCTTTTTACTACTTCTACATCTTCTGTATTGCCCTTCGGCGGTTTACCCAGTTCAGGCTCACAACAGAGACTTTTATTGCTTCGAAAGATTAAAAAAACTTAAAAAAGATACCGTTACCCGGCTATTTCCCTATCCATACCCAATTCAACAACAAATTCTGCCAACCTCGTCCGAAAAATACTGGGGTAATAACTCCCAATCTTTGTAAAAATGATATCTGAGATTCAATAAACAAGTCCGAGAGCATAAAAAAGCATCCGTTGTTGTTTTTCATCCTTTCAGCAAGCATTTGCAGACGTCAATTTAATGATTTGAGCTTTCTAGCATGGAATTAGAGGAGATTTTACTCGAACGCAGTTCTTTGAAACGCAAAACATTGATCGCAAATGAAATGGAATCGGACTTTTCAAACACTCCGGAAAGGCTAGCAGAGCTTTATGGCGAGTACGCTAAATTACGAGCCGACTTATTGGAGCAGCAAACGCAATTAAGGTAATTCTAGCGTGAAATCAAAAGCATTGTATGGCCATTCTTATATCTAATCAGTAAGTACATACAGGTCAAATATAAAAGCGGTTGTAGTGGGCTGGAGATAACAAAATGGCATGAAACAACAACGCAAATGCATCCAGCTTCTGAAGTTTTGAATGACCTTCGGAATAGAGTAAAAGGGCCGCTGATGACGCAAGCTTGGCTCAAGTTTTACGAAATTCTAAGCAACATTCCGGAGCTCATTTCGTCGGTAGATTTAACTGCAGATAGATTCACGACATTGCATCTTTGTGAAGCACCTGGAGCGTTCATATCAGCCTTGATGAGTTATTGGGCGAATGAACATTCAGAGAGAACAGACTTTCCTGACTGGTATGCTGCCACTTTGAATCCGCACCACGAAGAATCGGACCCGGGAGCAGTTATACGAGTTGATACTCTTATTCTCGAATTTCCCGATAGATGGGTTTTCGGTACAGTAAGTCTGTATTGTTGTAAGTTTATTACAAGCTTTTTTAAAAGGACAACACTGGTAATATATTCAATTTCGGATCGCTTGCCAGCCTGAAGGGAAAACAGTTTCATTTGGTAACGGCAGATGGCGGAGTTGATTGCTCGGCTGATCCAGAATTCCAAGAACAAAACAGCGCTGATTTAAAAGCCGCAGAATATAAAGGTTTTTATAAATTGGTTTATTGAATCGATTGGAGACTCAATCTTTTAGGAATTTGCTACAAATTAAAACCAAAAGGAAACGCGCTTCTGAAACTGTTCTGTTGCTGTCACGAGAGCACGCTAAAGATTCTCGAGTCAGCTGCTTCGTCTTTTCGAAAAGTTGAGCTTGTAAAGCCGGCATCCAGCAAGGCATGGGATTAGTTTTTTTTCGTGTATTCGAAAATAAAAACTTCAAAGTTTGTCAACTAGCTTTAATCCTAAAAATAGGCTGGCAACTCGGAGCTTTATCTAGTAATGATGGGCTATTTCGGGAGAATGGCACCGCTGGAAAATACAGTGGGATTTCTCGAAAACAATTTCAGCACAATCAGCCAAGGCTTAAAAGCATTTGATTGTCTAAAATGCATTACCAGCCACATTGCACAAATTCCAAATTAAAAATAAGTCAATATATCCACTTTTTAGCCATGCAAAAGATATTTTTCAAACCGACAAAGAAAAGCTATTGGAGATAATCTGGAATTCAAAAACTGTCAGAAAGATTGGAATATAGACATGAGCACATTCGTGCAAAGCTATAAAGAAATCATCCTCCAGAAGATAACGAGGAACCAATTTAAAGGAACGAGGCTTCATTTTTAAAATATCAACGCGTGAAAAGCTCAGCTGGCTACGAACCATTTATCGCCCTTGAATTGAGCCAGCCTTTCAAACATCGGGTTAGTGCGCTAACTGTAGGCTCACGCTGTGAGGCGCTGTTGTCAATACCACCCACTCGGAAATGACTGAAGTTTCTCGGACATTTCCGAGAACTCAAACAAAATCATCACTTTTTTTATGAACTCAGAGAAGAAGCTAAGAAAGTCGACTCGCTGATAAATGAATATTGATGGTTCATCTCCATGAAAGAGATAATACTGTCTACCTTCCTGATGAAAGAATATCAAAGGTAGCTTATTTTTTGATGATTTATCGGTAGATTAAAAATCCAATACTTAATTCCGATAAGACTTTTTGTGGCACCTTTGGGCATGTTGAGCCATAAAACACATCGTCAATTAAGATTTTGGCAAGAATCATCTTCAGTTAATCGGCCAGAATAAATTGAAAACCGTGATTTGTAGTCTATTTCAATAATTTAGATTTTAAATCGAGAAAGCAATGAAAATTTCGCAAGGTGTCATTTTTTCAAAAAGTTAAATTAATTTTTAGACGAGCTCAGGATGCGTTTGCCTTACTTGCGGTGTATTTAATCTAATGTGCGGTATGATTGGCATGTTTATGGTTCTCGCCCAAGAGTTTCCGCCAGCTGGACTCGTAAGGTTAGTATTTTCGTAAACGACGATAGTCAACGTATTCAAATAGAGATTCTCTTGGCCTTATTTCTTTCTCCTGCCTCCTTCTTCTTTGCGCAATCGTCCAATACTGCTATAGAAGCTTCCGCCACAGAAAAAGACGCGACAGCAAAGAAAGTATAAATGTATCGAATCGAGACGATATATCTGATGTATAAAAATGACTAGCCTATTTATTTGTACATTTTTATTAAAATTATTCTCAATTGCCAATAAACTGTCAACAAGTGAATAAATTGTTTATATGGGCTTTATTTATGTCTGAGTATACGCATCTCAATTTTAAATGGGCTCGATATCGGACAATTTTCTGTATTGAAAAAAACCTCAAATAAAGAACATCATTGGAGTAAGCTCAATTTCAAAACAACCATTTTCGACGGAAGGCGCCGGCAAGGAAATTTGCATGAAAGAAAGAATCGCGAATGTAAGTTTTTAATAAACTCAAAGGCTGTTATCATATTCAGTCTTCTCTCTAAAAGAGCTTGAGACTGACCTAAAAGAAATGAAGAAAGAAAATCTACCAAAAATAAGGCGATTCTCATCGAAAAGATTTAGATTGCAAAACTTAGAAATAATTAAATGTCCAAAAAGAATAGGTACTTTTCGTACTTGATAAAACGCGTTTTCTACATTTTTAGAAAAAATCACAAACTCGCTGACAGTCAGTGACCATTGGATGTCTTGGTACAGCGCATTGATCAAGAACCGTCCTGAATTATTCAATAAGGCTCAACTCATCTCTTCTGAATGCCCTTATCCGCGGAATATTGAGCGACTTATTGAAGATCCATTAACTCTAAACTTGGCGCGCGAAAATACATCAATGTTGAAAGATTCAAGTGTAAAGATGGTTCATGTGAAGGTACAGGGCAGCGCTGCTGTCCCATGGCCTGAGTTGATCATTCGGAACCACTTTATTTCCGATTTGCGAGAGGCGATTCGATTGTTGGACACAAATGGACATTTGATTTTGGAAATTAGCCATACTACTTTTGCGTCACGGTGAGAGTTTCATCCCTTTCAAATATTTAAATGTTTCTCAGATTGAGCTCACATTTGCTAATTCTTCTTTTCAACACATTTGACAGCGTAGAACCAATTGTTCCTGCGCGAGGATATGTTATTTATATTATGCGAAGAATGGTGTCAAAGGAAAGCGGACAAAATAATATCGCAAGATGGTTTCCAGAAATTCATCGGGAACTAGAATCGCAAGAAGTTCTTCAACTATTCCCGATCGGTATGATTGCAAAAGACCAGAATCTTCTTCGGCATCTGAGGAGAGTTAACGACTGGCTTATTCAATGCACGTGTTTGGCTTTGCTAGACGAGAAAAAAGAAGAAAGGGATGGAAGCAAGGCATACAGTCAATAAATGTATTTGCCATTATTTCAGTTACTGCCGTTATTCTTTAAAGATAAACAACCATAATCTACCCCTTTTTTTCTCATTCAGAATGAGTGAGTTCCAAAAAGATCTTTTGAAAAGAATAATAAGCATAAATCAGTTTTCGACTGTGAGACCTTCAATAAAAGAAACGTGCGACAATCTTTGCTCGATAATATGTTCAAGAATTAAAAGAAAAGAAAGTGGAAATATTTTGCTGATCGGATCTCCTGGCTCTGGAAAGTCTTTTATAATCAAAAAAGCTATTGGTATGCAGCGCAAAATAATATTTATTAAATAACGAAATTATTAAGAAACGGCATCAGAGCAAGTTGGAGAAATAAAGGAAACTTACATATCTGGTTTGACGGATATAAAGAATATTTCCTCCGCGCTGGATTTTGAGTTTGATCCAAATCAACCGGAAGTTATCATATTAGAGGAGCTGACAATCCTGGCCGGCCAAGAGCGATGGCTTTATGGACTTCTCGAGGAAGCGCGCAAAGCCAGCAAACTTGTAGTCGCGACTTCCCTGAAGATTGACGCGCTCGAAGCGCTGGAAAAGCGTATCCGGTGCAAAGAATTAAAATCCCAAAAATTTTCATAACTTGTCTTTTTTAGGAGCCGGTTTGCAAGTGCTGTTCATTTAATTCCACCCGCATCTGACAAAGAACTCGTTGAAATCGCAAAAGATGACTTGTTATCTGTGCTTCCAAGTGAGGAAAAATATCGCGAGCTGTGGATAGAATCAGTAGAAGATGGATTCATGGGACTTTACGATCATTTGGTTGACTTTGCAAAGTATGTTTTTTGCATTTTTTAGAGTTTATATTTTAATTTAGAGTGACTACATCCATCGCCGACTTCAAGTCTTTATTCATCCCAGCTATCGCTGCTCTTGACCCGCAACAGGTAAAAGATTTTTTTTAAATCGTAAATATAAGAGCTTTTCAGCCTGAGCTTTCAGCTGAAATCATTCTCAGTCAAATTGAATCTCGGCGCAATAAAGACCTTCTCTTCGGCTGCTCTGTGTTCGAAATGATCATTCTTCTCTGTTATGCATCCCTCATCAAGAAAGATACAGTCAAAATTCATCTCATTGCTGTTTATCAAGAATATCTAGGTAGATATTTCAAAAATTTTGGCAAATATTGTGAAATCTCTATTGTAGTTTGGAAACGACAGCATAATCAGAAAAAATACGAAATCCCAAGAACAGAAGTAAAAAAATGCTTCGAACGACTTCTTCAGCTTTCAATTATCGAGTACGTGAAAAATGAAAAAGCTACGCAGAAAGTTTACCAGCCAACTCGTCTGAGATTCACCCTCGCCGATCTGAATCAAGCGATCAGCTCGTCGCCAATTTTGCCAGCTGAAATCCGGGATCAAGCGGGCACACTCATGGCTGGATGATCATGCTTTATTATTTCTAATTCATTCAATCAGTTTCACTGCCAGTTAGAATAAAATTGCCAAAATAATTTCGGACAAGAGTTTCTTCTTGCAAAAAAATCTATCATAATTCATAAAATAATCTTCAATCTGAAAATCAAGGAAGTAAATTGTCTTATTTTTGAGTCAGTCGTGCGTGCCTCAAGCACCCTGCCAAGTAAGCATCTTCGATGACTGATTAAGCTATTCTCTCTTCGATTTTTACCATTCTCTCTTTTCTGTAGATATTTATCTATCTTGAAATTGAAGTAAATATCGTCGTTAAAAGCAAAGTGGCAAGTAAATCGCATCTTCGCGTCAGTTTGTCTTCCCCTTTTGCATTCTGAGAGAAATGCCTTCCGGAAATAAAAATTGCAGATAAGGTAATGAATCAGTTTCTTTGAAAGATTGTGTCAGTTACGGGTGAGAGAATGAAAATAATATTAAAAAGCCAATACGATCAAATATTTGCGTAACTTGGGGTGGAGACTTTTAAATCTTGAAAAGCATTGCGCAGACAAAACGTTGTTATTCGGGATTTATTTTAGTAGTACAATTAAAGGTACAGTTAGTCTACAATAGAGCCAGCCGCGGCTAAAAGGCAAATATCGCACCCCCCTTTGAAAGGGAAATAGAGAATATTAAAAAAAAATCTCGAAGCTGAGTGATCACAAACCCAATTTTTAAGATTAAGGTCAAACATGGCGGTCCGTCTTAGGAACAAGGTTTGCTCCAGAGCTTGAAGCATAACGAAAGAAGTCAAATTAAGGAGAGAAAGACAGCACCGGCAGATGAAAGTAGACGAAGAACAGTTCATGAGCTGATGTCTCTTTTTGGCAAGAACAAAGTGAGTTAGTGTAATTAGGTTCCAACTTTGTCTATTATTTTTCTTTTCAAAAGGATATTTTGAAACGCTATTCCTTATTAAAACAAATGATTATAAATAAAAACATTCTGTCTGAAAATGATAAGTCCAAAATGCAGCTCTAGTTGACTTCCTTGATTGCAAATGAAACTTGCTTCTAAACAATAAAATCCAAGAAATCGTGTGACTCTGAGGAACCATCAAAGGAACAACCGCCTCGGCCAGTCTCTCAGTTCAATACAGGAAGCCCGAAGCCCACAGAACGACTTCCGGAACGAGTTTGAATTAAATTGCGCAAATACTCTGAAATCAACGAGGATACCGATTTCAAAGAATCAATTCAATAATAAATAGAAGTTCAATTATTGAACCAGATCTCTTCCAAATTGAGTTCTGATTCATAATTATTGCTAGTGAACTTTATAAAACAAGAGCAAACTCGTGTCAGCCATCTCCGAAGCCGAGGACGATCTTCTTCGACGCAAACTGGCGTCAGATTCCGATGCCTCGCCGTTCAACAGATTCAGTTTAGAATCATGCCAAAATGATTTATAACATGCGTTAATGATTCGGAATAAATAATAAGCCTTTGAGAGGATAGTTGCTCAATGCATCAATATTAGACTTATAAGAGTTTTATCCAAATGAATGAGTTTGAGAATTTCTAAGAGTTTTTACTGAAATAAGAAAGCATTTTCTGCTCGCAGGACAGATTTGGTACGTATGCGGCGTGTATTGTCTGACGTACAACTCGGTATTCTCCACTGGAGAATCTCCAGTGTATTATTAATTTGGAAGCATAAAATATGTGTATTTTATACGGAGGAGACCCTTTTCTTAAAAATAAGAGACTTTGGAATAACAAACGATTTTAAATGCAGGATTTTTTATCTAATTTAAAAAGAGAAACCTCATTTATCAAACCAGGTTATCTCTCAAATAAACTCGTTATGCGCTTTGTCTCGTCATCCCGTCAACCTTTCGTGTATTCTGATTCTGTAGAGGAGCGATACATCATCGAGAAGTTTTCAGCTCCAGAAACAGGTTCTTTCATTGAGTTTTATTTGCAGGAATTAAGACATCTGCATGTCTCTTTCAACTTGAAAGTTTCAAGGTTAAATACAAGTTTACATATTTTTCTCGAATTCAATGAAAAGATGAAACCGAAAAGTTCTGTCTAGCTGAATATGGCGTTTCATCATTCATTTCTGACTTGAAAGAAAGAGGAAGCCACAGTATCGAAGAGTAGCGTCTTTTCACGGTCAACTACTTGTTCGAAGATAATACGCGTCTTTTAAAATATTAGACTATCCACGTCACTGAAGAGGGGATCAAAAGAGAAATGGTAGCAGCTAAATCCCAAAGGAAAGAACTCCCTATAATTAATTCGTCGTTGATCAGAGTTTGATCGTTTGATCCCGTTTCTATCACGCTTGGAGCATAATTAGACTTTTAAACCTTCCAGTTTAGATAAGATCGCCACAAAAGCAGTAGCAGATTGAGGTTAAAGAGAGCATGAATGAAAGCTACGGAGTACAAAGTGGTTTTACGAACGCAACTTTCGACAGAGAAGATCTTTGCGTTTGCCAGCACATTTGGGGGCTTGTAAGTTTCTTCAGGAAAAAAAATACTAAAATTATATAGCAATTCGGAAGCGATAAGAACGAAGATGTTTTCTCGGAGGATGATTTTCTGTCACTCCAGTTATTTTCCACTCTAGATGAAATAACAAATGGAACCGCGAAAGTTGATACGAATTTATGGTACAAAGATTTGAAGCTTATTGTTTCTTATGCAACTCTGATAATTGGACTACCAGCGAATATTCTTATTCTTTTTATCACTGCGTATAATTGGAGGACAAAATCGGCCTCTTCTTGGCTTGTTCTTAATCTGGCGATAGCGGACTTGTGTTTGATTGCATCAGCATTTTCCACGATCTTGAAAGCGTCGAAACAGAACAGGACTATTAACGGTTCAGTAAGATTTCCACAATTACAGGAAGGGTTAAGAAACGTGTAATATTCTTGAAAATATTTCTTCCTCAACTCATGATCAGTGTAAATACGATTACGGATGTCCACATTTCTTCGCTTGCGTTTCGTTTATCTCAATATCGGGTAACGCATTATTTATTTCGGTCAATTAATAAATTATTCGATCTAGCAATCGCATTCGATAGATTTTATGCAATCGTCAGAGCTGGCGTTGGCGACAATCACGGATATCGATACTCGATGATTTTTGGCACTGTCTGGACGCTTTCACTTGTTCTCACATTTCCGATGATTTATTTCGCCATTGCGGTCGAGCAAGAAGAAGATTTTATTTGTATCGTTGGTTGGACTTTTCTTAATCGTGAGCAATGCTTTGAAATTATGAACCACCCCGACGCGGTTTTGATGGAATGTCCTGAAAATGAAAATATGGAAAGTCGCTGCGAAATAGACAAATATTTTATGGAGAAGATCTACTACGCCACGTTTACAATAATTGGCTTCATTCTTCCTATTATTGTTATCATAACTTCTTACTACTTCATTATGCAGAAAGTTCACAAGTCGAGAATTCAAATCAAGAAAATCGGAACGAAAAATGACGGCGGAGATTCGAGAAAGAATTTCAACCGCACGATTATGATCTTTTTCGGTAATTTATTTTATTAATTATTTTACTATAGATGAATTTTATTCAGTAGCAACACTCATCTGCCTTTTACCATATATTAGCTACCAGATGGTTCTATTTTATCAATTCAAGATTCCTACCTACTATTGCGAGATGTTCAAAAAGTAAAGTAAAAATAAGAAAATCTTAGCTAATTCGAGAGTTTAGTATTTCACAATCATTCCTTATTCTCAGCCCGATCCTTAACGCTGTCCTGTACTCTTTTCTGGGAAGAAAATTCAGAGAAGAATGTCTATCAACATTCACGGTAATCTAACTTATCTCTGATAATTAGACTCTAATGTCGTATGTTTCAGAGAATTTTTGGACTCCAGAAACATAAAAGAAATCCAACCCTTGCGACAGACTCGACAGCATTTTCTGGTCGCCATTCGGCTTCACGCTACTCCAAGTCTTTCTCAAAACAAGAATCTACCCGAATTTCCAGTACTCCTTGCACAACACTACCTTCAACTTGCGACGAGCAAGCTTAAATTTATTTTTCCAAAGTTTGTACAAAAATTTCCACCACAATAAAAAAATTTCAGCTTTTTAAATACTTGTGTAGAAATTTTGACACTTGAATTGACGTTTAGAACGTTAATAGATAAGATGCGCGATAACTGATAAACTAAAGCTGTTTCGAAACTAGGTGATTCTCTGCTCGGTAGGGGATCGTCCTCTCTACCGCCCTCTACCTTAGCTCGTCTTGTATATAAGTGAGTATCATTCCAAGCTGATTAAAACATTATCATGAGTAGA
>Ga0115008_10001690_pt1 | contig 18081 bp, 10 predicted proteins | sample FraStrMetagenome_FD_87164 | JGI IMG/M metagenome (GOLD analysis project Ga0115008, IMG submission 87164) | Marine eukaryotic phytoplankton communities from Arctic Ocean - Fram Strait ARC3M Metagenome | ecosystem: Environmental > Aquatic > Marine > Oceanic | place: Fram Strait | collected...
CATATAATACGCGTCATCGTTTTCCCTGTTATTGAACCATGAGTTCCCATATTCTGAATGGTATCCTCTGGTATTTCCAGCGCATGCTGCCTGAGTTGCAGCTTCTTTTGTTCTTCTTATAAACCGACGTATCATTAGTTCAGTCTGAGTCCTTATCGCCATACAACCTAGCGCAACTTTGAACCTTTTCTTGAATACGCGTAAGCTCCTTTCCTTTTGTGATCCGTAGAGCTCGCAGGAGTTATGTTTCCTGCTTCTTGTGATTTGTGATTCTGCAGCCACCTTCGCTAAGGATCAAATTAATTGCTTTAATCCTTTGTTTACTTCTCCAAAATGACCGACTACAAGCGAGTCAATTCCATTTATACCGTAGGACTTATATGCACTTAGGAATGGATTAGAATTGTTACCAGCTGCAAAAGTGGCATCTTACTTCTGAGCTCGTTTCGTATAGTGAGCTTCAATCTCTGCAACTCTCTTCTCCACGGCTCTTCTATTGGGGTTACGAGGATTATACTCATTCATAGTGTTGTTGTTTAGGTGCGGCAGAGAGAAACGCGATCGCGAATATCAAAAGAAGAGTCAAAAAGGATATTCTGCGTAAGAAGGCATACGGCATAGAACATAGAACCTTCGACTGCTTTTTTTGTCCATATTTTCATATTTTCACAATGATACAAATATTGTAATGCATACAAGGATATTGTAATGGCTCTCACTATTTTTTAAGAGCATAAACATGAATTCCTTCGAGAGGATCTTCCTCCTATTGAGATGCCCATAAAATTGCAAACATGCTTTTGGTTATCAATTTGTTTGTTTGATTTGATAGTATTCGAAAATTTCCTCTATGTTCACTTTCTCTATTTCAAATACCAGTATATACAGAATTTATATACTCGTTTACACATGATGTATACTGTATGTCGTTGGTCGATGGATATTTGCCTTCCTCCAAAACATATTGATGGAACCTGATTGTCACGACCTGTTCCTAATTTAACTTGACTCTTAGGCAAACTCATTTCTATCTAAGAAAGCACTAACAAATGAGCGCAAAATTGTCTGTAGCTGTGGACATTTTGAGAAAGAAAGTAAATAATCAGTATTTACATTAAATACATGATCAAATTTATCTTGTCGAAGCAATGTTTGCGAGGAGATCTAACGAGACTGAAGCACCATTCAATATCGAGTCGTTTTTGGCACGAATTCCGGCATTTGTATCATACAATCCGAGAGCTTTTGCAGCAAGGATGGAATAACGCTTAAGCATACTATTAAGACTCGATACAGTTTTTGTCAAACTGCTTAACTCAGTCTTTAAGTGATCCGGCATATGGGGACAAAGATGGGGACAATTTGATTCCGATGACGGGATTTCGAGACAAACCATTTTGAATTCATCATCATTTCTGCTTGTCGCATCCACATTCAAATGGTTCTTTTGGAACTCGCGGACAAACTCGAAAATGTCACAAATCATATAGGGGAAAAAGACTGCTGATCCTTTTGCACCATCTTTGCTCGCTGCACAGTGAATGCAACGCATACCAATTTGACCTTCAACCACACGGTATTTTTTCTCTGCATGCAGTAAATTGATATCATTCTCCGAAGCCATAAACACTTCTAGATTCTTACGAACAAAGCAATCCATGTCTGAGAGCCAGTCCCGGTCTTCCGTTACACTAAGCAATACACTTCCAGGAGTGGTAGCTATCTTCGATTCTGAATTTTCCTCGTCGTTATCAGAATTGGAGCCACTTTTCTTAGCAATCTTCTCTTTCTCATGCAAACGACGCCACATCCTTCTGAAGAAAACTTTTTGACTTCCACGCGGCAATCGGGCCATTTGTTCTAGATGATCTTTTTTCATTTCAAAGACAGCATCCCGGATAGAAGGTGGACATTTACGGCATTTCAACAGGTGGGCAGGAATTTCAGTAAAACTGTTTGCTAACCGGTCAACGTTACTCCAAAAGAATTTCCGTCCGTCACGCAGGCTAGCACAATGTTTACATTGTATACCAGCAAAACCTGTTGGTATATTATCGCGCTTTCGACCTTTCGCTGTACGATCCGAATCCGTAAATTTGCAAGGCTTAAACTGCTTCATCAGGAAGAAAAAGTAATCTGTTAGGATAGCCTTGTCTTCTGAGAAAACGAGAGAATCGGATGCGTTCGCGTCGTCTGGTAATCTAACGGTATCTTGCCTTTGTCCGGAGACGTTGTGATATTTTGATGACGCACCATTATCTGTAACATTAGGGTAATGATTATATACAGGAGCATGTGGGGGCGCGTGTACCATGGTTGGAGCAGTGGGCACTGAATAAACTGCAGAAGATGTTGCCAAGTGAGGATAATATTGAGGATGATGCATCGCAACTGCCATTGATGGAGGTCTGTAATGGACAGGATTGTAATGTTGTTGAACATGCTGCTGTGTAGGATGTTGTCCATACGTGGGCGCATAAGGATGCTCTTTTGCTACCTGTGGAGGAGGTATACTCGCAACACTTTGTGATGGGGCGGGTCTTTCGATTCGTCTCATTGAAGTAGTAGCTGCAGCAACGGGCACACTTCCTGTAGCAAAAGTTGTAGATGATGCACTTCTATCGTTAGGAGCTGATGCCACGTTGGGAGTATAAAAATTTCCACCGGCACAAACCTCCAAGTGACGCTCTATCTGCTGTTGAGTGGGTTTCTGCTGTACAACGGAACCTGGTGCACGAAATCTTAACGGAACAGAGCAACAGTGCTTGCAGGTCCATCTCCCTGTAATGTCAGGAGCAACATCGAGAGAAACAATTAGATGAGTTTTGATAAAATACTAAGCAGCATGAAGGAAATGGCAAATAGGGACAGATTCTGACAAGGCGCGAATATTCTGCTTAAGCGCAAACACTGAACATGGTAGAAGGAACAAATTGAACGTAAATTCCATGAGCACTGCACAGCAATGCAATTCTCTGTATGCTGTCTCATTCCCTCCTTCCTCAATCCAATAAATATGACTAGCTACCTGTTACACATACCTAACGAATCACGAACATAAACATCTTCCATGGACGGATTCTTAACTGGAGTGCAAGTAGGTGATGATCCCTTAACTGCCCCAATTGGCACAGCTTTATACTTCTTTTGACCCACTTCAGCCTGATTTAAACGACAATAAGCCTCGTGACGTTTGGCGTCTTCATAATTTGAAAATACCGATACTTTGCACACATCGCACACCCATTGTACCGGAGCTGAAGGAGGCGGCGCAGGTGCATATTGGGGATACTGATTATTGTAGTTATTGTAGACAGGATTGTTGTTCGCTGCCATGCTAGCGGACAATTGTTCTAGTTTCTGAATAGATGAGGAAATAGAAGATTTTACCTCTGATGGTACCATCGACTCTATTAATGCCGAGTTGGTTATTTTAACGATGCTCAACATACTTCAAAATGTGATAAACATTAAACTTATTCTTTTGTGTGTGCATCTCATTTCACTTTTGTTTCGAAGTCATGTTAGTCACATGTTAATTACCATAAGTAATATTAGGCTGGCAGCTTCAACTGGGATTACATTAAAACGACACTTTAAAAATCCATGTGAGTTTATAGAAGTTTACATATATTCGACAAATTTTATAATTGTCAGCAGTGACACGAAACTTCAATGAAGCTAGTTGCTTACATTTAAATGGTTCGCTCTTATACGAACATGACACTGGTAGAAGAAAAATGTCATCGTCAATTGTACACGAACCTTCTCGATTGTGTCCTGTGAATTAACCTGTTACGCCTTGGAATAGACATAGTATATTTTAATAAATGTCAATCATAGAAAGCTATGTGTATTAATCTTGAGACCTGTGAACCTACATTTGTCACCTCCTGGAACTAAATGTGACTGAGAGCTGAAAAAGGTTCGATTATCACAACGATACACATGAAGTCTTCACAGCTTCTTTTCTTTCCGTTATTTGATACGTGGTCGTGTTACATGCATGGTTTCTGCAAATGTAATCAATCCCCTTCTGTACAATAGTAGAAGTTAGCAAAATAAAAGCATACAGATTAAAAAAAAATGGAGAACAATTATAAAAACGAAAAACGGTCGAAGCTAGGCTTGCGCCAATTCTTCACATGGGTGACTTGATGGGTTCATTCGACCTTCGTCTCTTATTTTCGGATAAAAAAATGAAACTCCGTTGCCAGACTTCTATTCTTAGAACTTAATTTGAAGTTCAATCTGAATTAGTGGAAACGATTCTTTAAATTTTTTTCGTTACTAATAGGGGATACAGATAAGGTATTGATTTGCATTGCGATGCTGTGATAGTATAGTGATAATTTTGTTGATCCGTTGATACAACATTTGGGTGGTTTGGCAACTACCTAAGTGACGTTTCTAGTTATGCAGTGAAGACTTCGATGAATTTGAAAGGAAGAAAGTTCAACCGGTAGCACCTTTACACTCTATTTCCGGTACTGTAAATCAAAAAGCAAGACGATTTACATGTCACCTCTTTGTCTTCTTCAACATTGAACGTAAGTCGAGGTAGATGACAACCAATACGGTATTTTGGAAAGTAAGTTTTCCTCGCTGATGCTTGGCTTGATCTACATTTCCATTGGAGTCGTCTTGAGTACTTTTCGATCACTCTTTACGTTCATTGATTGTTATCGATCGATTGCTAATTGCAAATTGCAAGAGGGCAATCGCGCTATTATCTTGGTAGAATATTAGCCAATTTAGCTTCGGCACGCGCGAAAATCCCTTGTAACATGTTTCTTCAACATTTACTAGTGTTTACCGAATTCTGGTGTCAACAAAACGCCAAATCTAACCGATGACACGACCACGTGAAACACGGAAAATGCCGAAACGGCACATGTGCATGTGACATATGTTTTATTAATATTTGGTATTTCTAGTCCTCCTGCCCCTGCTACTGCTTTACATCTTTCTCGAAAATCGAAAACACTCTTTTCATCGAACTCTCATCTTTCCCAATACTTCTCTCAAATTATCTCAAGATATAGATAGCATTCTCAAAATTTTGTATAACATATACCGGTATACAGTAACTACAATATGTCAAAAACACAACGCCTGAACAAGAAATTGCATGCATGCATGAGCACCATCGTTTTATTATTTATTCTTCTTAATTTATGTGGTGCTTACACATTCTCAGCACCTGCGCGTGTTGTTGTCGGCAATGTTGCGGGTGTAAATCTACGCACCAATAACTCTCTTTTGCAGAATTCGAGTATGAGAGATGCAGAAGTAGTAGATAAGGAAGGACTCTTCCGGTCGGTAAGGGTGGCATTGCGGACAGCGACTGGATTTTCTTTGACTGCGACACGAACTGCTTGTCGCACTTTGACGGGAGTATCGATTTCCGCCGTATTTGCGAAAGTGTTGTCTATATTTCCATTGTTCTTTAGATTTTTCCTTCAGCCGGTTCTGATTTTATACTACACGCCGATTGTTTTGTTGAAAGCATTTGTTGGTCCGTCCAAAGAATATGTGAATGAGAGGCGAAACGCTCATGAAGTTTTAGTAAAAGGTTGGACCCAAGCTGTGCAGGCGGCTGAGAAAGCAACCGAAAATGGCTATTGGCCAGTAACAGTTGATGGTAAGTGATAATTGTCTTATATGCTTCTTCTTATTTCGATTTAGCTGACCAACATTGTACAGATGAGGGTTTCATGAAGTTGAATTCTCCTCCTGATCCCGAAAACGTTCTTGATTTGAATGAGGCTATTGTGCAGTCGGTAAACGTAGCGAATGGAATGAACTAATTGTTGAAATTTCGAGACATCGTTATTAGAATGTTCTGGTTCATATTATTTCACAAGCTTTTGGTGGTAGAAAGTAGAAAGGGTAGCCAAAGCCCAAGCTCTTTATTATGTCATGGTTAAGATAGCAAAACAAACTTAAGTCCATATCAATAGTCCACCACTTAACGTATGTGGATTAAAAAAAATTTCGCTGGTATACATTTCTAGGTTTACATCTTATTAATCAATTAGAAACGTTCCTGATTTCGATATTCACAAAGTAAAGGTAGAATTTCAAGGGGTCTCTCTTATACTTGACTTTTCGCAACATTATGTTGCCTCTGTTTGGTACTTGGTGATATTTTACTCAATACTTTGCTTTCCAATTTCATATTTCTATTCTAGAACATAAAAAGAAAAAAGACTGGGGACATGTCTAATTTGTAGACTACACGTCAACATAATCGACGTAAAATAGTAGGGTCAGGTTTATATTCGTGATGTTATTTGCGTGTTATTAGATTATAACCAGGAATACACGTATTGTCTGATAGAAACTCCACGATAATAAGAAAAGGTTGTTATTAGCTTTAAATTATCGTAATTTAAGTATTGCATTTTTAACTTCTATTTTTTCAACTGTATATGTTGTTTGTCATATGAAATGAACTGACTATTGAATTTATAAATGCTGAATCATCATGGTTGATGACGCCTCATCTTCAAAGTAAACGATTGGTTTGATGTCAAGTTGCCGCCACGTTCTTTTTGCGAAAGTCTTGGTATCGATAAATTTGTTTCTGTTCCATCTTTCGAGAGAGTACCGTCGGAACGAGATCTGCTTCTGACAAGACGTATGTTAGCCTCTTCACCTGAAGACGTCTCATCGAACAAACCTCGTTTGACACAATTCTGCGGAAAGTATATCTCAGATTCGCATCTAGACCGGTTTAGGTTACCGTACATAATTCTACCATCATGGCGCTCTTCTTTTCTCATTTCAGATGGTCTTTGATGGCTATGAAAGAAATGGCCGTAGCCAGGTGGAAAAAATGGATAACCATGATAATTGTGCCAATAAAAGTGTTGATGATAAAGATGTTGGTGATATACATCAGGATAGTGATCAGGATGCACTTGTGGCCATTCTCTGACCTGTTCTGAAGAATGTGTTCCTCTCCCATCTAGTAGTTCTGGATGATTTCGAAGAGGTGCCGTCGACGGTCTCAATGTGGGAGATAATGTTAGTTCTGAAATGTCCGATGTTGTTTGGGATATAGTTCTTTCGCCCATCGAACTTTCATCTACTAGCAATGCCGATGCAATTGGATCTTCTGGCCTTCTATATTTGTTTGTTTCTGTCTTATCAGCGACATTTAAGCTCTTCACATAAATGCACTCCATCTCTGTATCCGTGTAAGTACTCATACTCGCACCGGAAGATGATGCAGTACAATCCGACGCGCTTACGACAGGCTCAATCTTTACTTTACCGAAGGAAGTATACTCGCCAGATTCATAACTGGTGCGAAACGACATCTGATCAGCCTCTTTAGTTACCAACGGTACATGTTTGTTGTTGGGAGATATTTCATGATGAAGATACATCGCAAAGGCAGATGAACAACCGGATTAAGTTCTATTTTTCTGGAACTTTTCCAACTTATTGTGAGCTTTGCGCAAGTTTTGTCGACTGTCGGCTCGCCGTCCATGCGCGTCGTGCATCGCCGTCTGAATATTATCAATAAATAGATATTTATTTACGAAAATGTGACAATCGCTATTTCGTGTTCATGATGATTAAATGTTCGCATACGATACACTCAAATTGTCACCCAAGTCGCCTTCTCGGTTGAGAGAGAGGTCGCGGTCGCGGTTCGTAGCCTCAGTCCAACCCTAACAACCCCTTGCAGGCTTTCAAAAAGGCAAAGGTTTTTTATCTCTCTCAAAGAGAGTATAGCTATAAGCTATGAACATAACAGGATACGGATGAGAAAATCTCCCAAACATAAATCTCAGCATATTCTTGCTCTTATTCTAGCCTTGCTAGTGTCTCATCTGAAAACTTCGTCAGCGTTTGTGAGCTTCAGCGGAAAGTACGGGGCTAAAAAGATGATGTTCGAAGGCCAAAATTCACCGTCATCTGCCGTTGCTGTACACAAATATTCGTTTGTGACATCTTGCATCTCCCTTGCATCATCATCGAAGGACGATAGTGGTAATGATGATAATAATGCGTTAAGCTATAATTATAATGATGATGCATTCGGTCTTGTTTTCTTGACAGGTGCATTGGTCGATAAAGACTATGAGTTCAGTGGAATCTTTATGGTCCTGTCAGCTGTTGCAGCCGCTGTATCACGTAATCTACCAGGTGACGAATTGGTATCTCCCGGAAAGGTTGCCCTCGTTGCCTTATTTTTGAGATTTGCCTATGCTAGATTCGATTTTTCTTTAGTGTCGAAAGCTGAAATTGGTGTATGCCTAATCTCTTTCTTCTGGGATTTATTCAAAGAAAGTCAGGTATTGGAAGAGTAAGATGGCGCCCTTCTGTACAAAGAAGGGAAATTTGAATTTCGTTCATGGATCAATGAAGAAATATACGAATTTAGAACGTGCGCTCGTATTTCCAACAGAGAACCCGATAGAGATTTCAAATAGTTTTTTTAAGTTAGTCGTTCGGCGACATTCCGAAGTTCCCTTGACAATTTCCATCTCATTTGCTGACTTAGATGTTGTCGATCAAGCAGTTCCTGTTGCTGCCATGCTGCTGGAGAGTATGACATACTTTCTGCAATCTGGTTTTGAGGAATGTGGTTTACACCCAATGCCCTCATTAGAAAACGAGCCCACTCAAATGCAACTTGATGGTCATTCCATATTCTGTGACTTCGCTGTTGAATTGCTAATGACACCTTTTTTCGATATTGCATATCACGAGCCAGTCGAACAGCTTTGGCAACATAATCAGAAATACTTGTAGCAATGCAGCACTGCTCAGCGAAAATGTCTTTGTCTGCTGTGTGGAGTTCCAATGTTGTCAAAAAATTCGCTGTCATCCTTCCTCTCAAATATTTTGTCGGCAATGTAACGACAGGAATTCCATTTTCAATAGCATTCGATGCAGTCCTTGATCCATCAAATGGAAATGGGGCCAAAACGACTGTTGCATGCTTGTACACATGATTTACTTCCATACTCGGAACTCGATCGTGAAAATGTACACGAGACATAGTTTTGTTCACTTTAAGTAAGCAGTTATCAGTGCCATATTCGTCATGTGTACACACGTGATTACGAATTGTATTGCTTATTCTAGCTTGAAATTTCATGTCCACTTTGGCCTGTGTGGAAGCTTGTAAGACGATGTGTCCTTTTTCGTCTGCATGTAAAATTTTTACCAGGACAGAGTCAAAGATAGGTTGGATTTTAAACACGCTTTGAAAGCATATGTATATATTTGAATCTGGGGGGTAATGATTTGTTGACCGGATATATTTACCAACTTTATCAGTAGGATGATTTTCGACTGACGGTGGGAAACTAATTGCCTGTCCTTCGAACAAAACAACTTGTTCGGTGTAATGTTCGTCTTGTGCTCGTGTTCCTGAGAACCAAGTGCGAAAGGGGTGTTCCAGCATGTCACCAGATAAAAAATAGTCAATGGACGGATTTCCGCTAGTCACTGGACTTCCCATCACAGCAATCTGTATTGGAGCATATCTCTGAAAGCCCTGGAAGTAGACGGATGCTTCATTTTGAGTCTCTCCAAATACCAAGCAATCAAGTTCGGCAGCTTTTAAGTAGTTACGCATGCGATTTTCGTCGTGTCCGACATGATAAAAACCCTCTGAAAATACATCCACAAATTCTTGCGAAGGTGATTTAACCCCATGTGAAAATGCAATAGTTTCAAAAATGTTTCGTGGTAATCTTCGCACTACGTCAATCAACAACAGTCCATGTGGTTCGTCAATTCCAAACTTACAAGATATGAAGCCAATACGAAATTTATCTCGATTTTGATTTATTGGAGAAGGATGGGCGATTGGAACGTTTTGAGATTTAGCAAGGAGAGGTGTTGAATATTGTGCTAAGTGAGGTGAAATCTCGAAAAGCGATGTAGGACAAAGTTTTGTATACATGTCAGCAACCATTTCTTGAATTGGTCTATCGTGGAAACCATAGTAATGAAAATGAAAATGTGGAGTTTGTATCCCTTGCACCCAATCAGTGAGAGATGATTGAAAGGCAGGAAGCTGATATATTTCTTCTTCTAAGAAAAATAATGACGATGGATTGCCTGGATCACCGAAAAGAGCATAAGTTTTGACGTCGTGATGAGATAAAGCTGCCCCACCGTGACTTGCTAGTCTAGTGATGGTTCTTATTCTCTGAATGAAGTCCTTTTTCATTTGAAAAACAGCTTCAACTGACTCCGGAATTTTCGGAACAAGTATAGCTCTCCGGACAAGTGGAGCAATTATATTTTCAATGTTTTTGTCTTCCCTTGCCAGTAGCTGAGCCTGGAAAGCGCTCAGATAAGATATCGCTGCCGCTGTCGTGTTTGCGACACCTTGATAATAAGCCCCTAAATTACTGTAAATATGATAGCGGTCTTGGTTGACATTCGATATTTCCTCGGCCTTTAGTAATGCATCGTATGCTTTGTCATATTCGAATATAGAGAGGTAGGCACAACCCAACGAATTGTAAGCGACTGCACACTCGTTTGCACGTCGACCTTGACGAGTACATGTCTCGGTTGGTTCCATAAAGCGCAAATACTCAAGAAAGCGATCGATTGCATTGTATGCATCTCCTCTTTGTAACGTCGCTATTCCAATATTTACTTTCAAGAAATGAAAATTAGCGCTCTCCTCCAACTCGTAAATAGACAAGAACATTTCGAGAGCAAAAACATTATATTTGTGCCGGTGGAGGCATATAGCGGCATAATAATAGTCCTGCCATGATTTTGATTTCATGAACAACGAACGTTCCCGATCGCAAATATCATTGGGGATTGAGTTTACTAACTTTGAAAAATCTAAGTTGTATTTGTTGGAAACTTTAGCTGTACTATTGGTCGATGTGCCTTCCCTATTGATCAATTCATGGAGGGATCTTGCGACTTTGGTCCCGCGAGGAAGAGACTCTATCCTTCCAAATATGTCTGCGAAAATAAGCAAGTAGAGCGATCTTCTAATCATCATTGTCGTCTTTGATACTTCTTGGCTACTTCGCCTTTTCAGTCTTAGTAACAGACCGGGTAGATCGAAATTTCTTCTTTAAAGATGCATCCCGTACAAAGATTTTTGAATTTTTCAAATAATCGGCAGATACAATTTGGGACTTTCCATATTGTTTGGTTTCAAAAAGAAAAATAAAGTATCCAGATGACATATTTTGAAATGATAAGATTTGGTAAGTATCAGAGTCCGAGGAAAACAGTGAAACATTATGTGAATTCAAGATCCAACAAGCACTTTTACCATCTAATCCACGCACCTTTTCATCCATATCAGCTTTCAGTACGATTCCAGGTACGTCCGAAATCGCTTCTTTTTCTATTTCCATGAATATCGACACTGCTGTCAACATAGCAGTAATGGTAACTGCTTTGTGCGACGAAACATCATCTCGTGGTAAACGTTCAGGAGACCTGTTATTCGACCTCAAATAAACACAAGTCATGTGACCACTCTCAAGTATATTGTATTATTGACATACACTAAATATCAGAAACTGAGAAAATCCAAATTTTATCCCCTCAAGTCCCTTTACAAAATCGTAAATTCTCACTTGTGAATCTTTCTGTTTTGCCTCCTCTAAAATGCAACAACGAATGTTTTATTCATACCTCGAGCTTAACCAGAATTTTCAACTTACCAATCGCATTTAACGTAAAAATCAAATCCGATACCTCTTTTCCTTTAGCCTTTTGTACCACGGCACTATACTTCAACCGCAAATAGGTTTTGAATATTATTATTTTTTAAATCAATACCGGTACCTTGTACCTGAGATGATAAGAAAGCGCGCGTGACGCGTCAACTCGGTATTTGGAGTCCCGTTTAGCTAAATTAGTCCAATGACACTCTCTGCAATTTCGAACCAACCCACCACTCAGTGCTGACGTGCTTACGAGTCGTTATACGTTTTACATGTATTAAATACGTGCTTTCCTTCAAAAGAAATGGAATGACCAAAGCGAAGAATTATTTTGAACAAACCATACGAATTGTTGCGGGTACACACTTTCTCTGAAGAAGTCGTATTTCTAAACAGTCTGCACGGTTTAACGAGAAAAGTCCTCGCGTTCGATTTACAATCATCGCTCTATCGAAAATTGAACATATTTGACAAGAAGAGACGAAACCTTAACAATAACATGTTCGAAATATTCCGGAGGAACGTGTTGAAATTCACTCTTTGTTTCTGCTTCTTGGCTCATTTTTTGCGATGGGAAGTTTGCGCTTTCATGCTCGAACGCCAATCTTGTTCGACAAAGGGATTCGTTCACTATCGGTCTTCACAAATTTTTAGTGAGTTCAAGGAAAAACTATTTTTTGTCAATGAGCAGGCTAGTGATATACGTAGTAACAAGTTCGATTCCGGGTCAAGTGTTGCAGATACATCTACCTCGAAAAATGATGAAATTATGGCAATGACTTCAATGATTGAAAAAAATATGATGTCCGATGAAGACCTGGAACTTGACGATGCAGGAAGTGGATTTAGTTATGGCGAGTTTGCGAAATCCTATCCATTCATAAATAATGTAATAATTGCATCGTTGAAGACAGCCGCCGCAGACTTTATCGCCCAGTCAGTAATTGCACAAACTCCATTAGATCAAATAGACTGGGAAAGAAACCTGTTGTTTGGCTCATTTGGTGCTTTTTACCTCGGTATGTTTCAGTATGCCTACCAGGTTAATATCTTCAAAAAGCTATTTGATGTCGACAAATTTACATCTCAGTCATGGGAAGAAAAGTTGAAGGACGGTCCAGGCCTAAAAGCCCTTGCTGCGCAAACTGCACTTGATCTAACAGTGTTGACGGCTATTTATTTGCCAACTTTTTACATTTTCAAAGCCAGTGTTTTCAGCGGTTCAACTGATCCCATCGTGTGGGCGAGCACGGGATTTGACACCTACCAAACGAACTTTGCAAAAGATGAGATAGACTTAATCAAGGTGTGGGCGCCGGCAGACTTAATTTGCTTTTCAGTCCCTCTCTATCTGAGACTACCAGTCCGCCATGTTGTTAGTTTTGTTTGGACAGCATATCTGTCATTTGCAAGAGGGGGACACTAAATTAAAAATGCCTGTTGATTAGAAGTGACTGTATTTCAAAAGAATTCTTTCTAGAATAAGGTCGTCTGGCAAGTGGATCATACTCAGTAGGCAAAACTGTATTTCCGTTTCACAACACAGAGATATTTTGTTTTGTATTCACATGTATCATGAATCATGAAGCTTTCGAAAATGAATTTTACTTTCTTCAAAAGCCCTTTTCAATGCTTCACATCCATCATATAAATCATATAGAATTTGAAAGTGGTTGGAATGTTGTAAAGCTTTCTATTTCGTGAACTTCCCATGTTGTGGCAACGAAATGTTGTAAAGCTTTCTCTTTCGTGAACTTCCCATGTTGTGGCAACGATGGGCGCTGTGTTTCCAACTTCATTTTGCTCAAAAAAATAGAATAACATAGGTTGAATATGAAATGCGACACGTGCAGCGGTACTGGTGTCTGCTGTAGGTGCAACAGTACGAATTCTTCTTTAATGATATTATTGAAGCAATGAGTGGTAGGACTTTTTATTCCAAAAATCTAATTGTCAACATACTAACTACCGGTATCGCGATCACGAAGATGATGACAACGCGAATTGACGCATATTTTTCACACAGGGCTTTTACCTTTCTTGCAAAGTTTACTCACTCTCGTTTCATGTCGCTTGGAACTTGGAACTTGAAACTTGCGAGTGCGAGCACATCATTTGCACGAAATAAGTACCTCTTCGTAAGACTTTTCCGTGATCTGATGTCTACTTATTGATGAGTATCCTGGGGTATATTTTTCCACGCTTGACCAACTTCAATATTGTAAAACAATAAGAAGAAATTATTCATCATCTTATAAATATTCAAAGAAGTTACTTGCAAAGTTTATTCATGTTACTATTTGCCGGCACGTCAGATGTGTAGAACTTAGCTTTACGGGATCTTGCACAATTACATGTATGGTGAAAGTCAACAAGATCGAAAGCCTGCACTTCGACCTTTTTCCACATTGGGAAAATTCTTTCAATTTTACACACAATTTTGTTTTCTGCACATTGTACACAACACATTGATCATCAAGAAGTAGTTCAAACATGGCGAAGGAAGAGAATAATTACAAAACTTACGCCAAGAAAGTGTTAAAGTTCTATGTCATCTCATGGTTCGTGGTTTACACCATTGGCTGCACCCCACACAGGTGGACGAGTAAGGAACGAGTTGTGAAGGAGACCATCTGGCGTTTCTTGTACCCCTTCGCAGTTCAGATCATGCCTTACGCTGCTGTGAACGGATTCCTTCCCACCCTAGATCCTCATAAACTTCTTCCCATTGAGCCTAGGCCTGCTTACATTGAGATTGATAACTCGGTCCCTCTTGAACGTGCTTACGAGACTCTTTATAACGCATACGTCAACCAGGATGCGATTGTTGTTTGGAAGAATTTTACAGCCGGTTCCATGGACGGATGGTCTGATGAGATGTATGTGGAGGAGCATGTGAACATGAATGCCGAGTACACCTTCGCGAGGAACTTCAGTAACTTCCTTACCACGACTCTTCCTTTGGAAAAGGCGTGGCATGACTTGGAGAACCTCTATCTTGGATTTTCTTACGACTTTTTGAATGACAATCCGGAGTTGTACGCAGGGTTGAAGAAGGCAGTAAGCGCCAAGGGTGAGAAGTTATCCAAGTTGATTCCTTATGACTGGTCCTTCCATCATGCATTCTTGTACAAGGGTAAGAAGTACAGCACCGGTATGCATCAGGCACCTGCCAGTGACTGGTTTTTCCAGCTCGGAAACGCGAAGACATGGAGATTCATCCACCCTCGTTACACACCGTACATCAGACCCGTGACCGTCGATAGCATCTCACTGAATGCTTACTATGATTATTTATCTGATGATTCCCCTATCCCATACATTGATGTAACCACAGAGACCGGTGATATGATGTTTTTCCCTTGCCATTGGTGGCACCAGGTTATCAATCTTGAGGATGGTGTAGGGATTGGTATTGGATTCCGTCCAATTGATGATGCAATCACTGCTTTCAAGCAGGGATTTTTCCCCTGGACTTTGAACAACAAGGCGTTGACCCCTCACAGATCTAGTTTTGCAATTGGAGGAGTCAGGCGTGCTATTGATGCTGTTGTTGGTACAATCAACACCCTTTCCACTGGCAGTGGTCTTGACCAGCGCAAGACTGTACTATGTAACCTCACCCGTAACATGCAAAAGTACCATCCCGGCTGGACTTGGAACAAGCGCACTGGTTTCGCCAGTCTCTTATGCGAGGACGTACCCCAGCATCTTAAGGAATGGGAGACCGAATTGTAAAGTGGCAAACTTGTACAAATGATGTATCGAAAGTTTTCATACTTATCTAGGATAACAGATATAGAATAAAGAATTATCAACAATTCTTCCTAATGTGTAGGAACAGTTCGTAGTAGAAAGTTATCATGTCTGAAATCGGCAAGATTTTTTAGTTCTATCGAAAATAGTTGCAGGCAACTGCTAATGACCAAATGAGCATGACTGATTGGTACACTCTAGTGTCTGCTTGGATTCTTTTTCGTAAAAATTTCTGTAAAGTTCAGGAGATCAAAGCCAAGAGCAAGTTTGTCATACTTCTACTGATGAATACACTTAGCAACTCTTCATTGCCTTTCGAAACTAAACATGATTTCATCCACTTAGGTGCTTGATGATTAGGTGATCGGTCTCGCGTGGTCATGCAATACATGTAGTCGTAACATAGAAAGCTAAAGGGGCTTGTAACATAACTAGCGCACTGCACTTCCTACTCTTAGAATTGACTCCAACACATCATCAACGATTTGAAACGAACACCAATAGACACAGTTTCTTCTATTCCATAACTTTCTAGTGATCATGTTTATTGTGTAGCGATCTCGTGAGAACGGTAAAATAACCTGGTCCAGCAGAGTACCATAAATGAGAGGATACAGACGTTCTAAATGAATATGAAGCGAAAAGAAAACTCCAAATGAAGAGATAATAGAACGTTGTGCTAAGTACTCAAAACTATAAACGGAGAAGAAAGTACATCTGGTTGCTGTGCTGAGTGTGCGCAATAGCGCAGAGATGCATTCATAAAAGCTGCATCACTGAAAATTACTGTACTCCACACAGCAAAACAAACTGCGAATAAGAAGACCGTTACAATAAGAAATGCTTTCTCTTCTTGTACTTCAAATTTTCTTTGTGTATATTTCAATGCGCGATCCCCAAAAGGTGTTAACCCCACTGCCAGACACAATCGCGGAAGCTTTGTTAATTGCGAGCCCACATATACTGCCGAAAGGACCCTCAGAAATTTCTCTACAGCATGGCGGAGCGCAAATACCCTTGATTTTTCAACAAAGTTTGCGTTTATGAAGCCCTTAGATACGCCAAATTTGTTCCAAGATAAAATCAACGCTATGGTATACCACGCAAAATTAAGAAAACCATATGATACAAGACCTGCACGACCTGCTGATTTCAGTTGATCTGATTTGTTCTTGATAAATTTCGAAAACTTCAAAAAGAAACGATTACGTCGAGGAAAGTAAATATTCATGTTTTTCAATTGCTCCGCCTCGTTTTTCATGCTCGCAAATAACGACCTGGACGAAAATTCATTTTCTTCTATGGTCGTCATAAAATTCGCTAATCTATCGCCCTTTGCTTCTGTACTGACTCTAGCCGGGGGCCTAGCTTTCGATGCTCTCGCAACAGCACGTTCTCCAATTTTCACTTCGCTCGCATACCATCTTCGAGGGATAGGCAAGAACTGTTTTCTCCTTGACGACAAGTATTTTCGTCTTACTTTTAAAGACATTCCACATGGAAACTGAACTCCATCCCAACCACTAGACCGAAATGCATCGACAAGATCTAAAAAATAAGGAACATCTTCACAAAGTCCTGGCGCCAATGCAGTCACTCGAAGTAAATACCAGGTGACTTGTGATGAGAGGGAAAATGACGCGGCCATAGACAAGAGCTTAGAATATAAAACAACATCAATTTGGCGATGACCTAATTCTACAACACTCTCATCTATAAGTATCGGTACATCTCTGAAATGAAAATATTTATCGATCAAACTTATGAGGCGACTCGCATCAACCTCATGTTCCCCTAGATTCGATACGTAGTTCACATAGGCAGTTTCCAATTTCGATATTTCGTCCTGCAGTTCATAAAGATCGAGCTCTAAAGTTGAATATGGCGTTACACTCTCCACTGCCTCATCCTGTGATAAGTTCATCTTCACTGTGGGAGTCCAAGGGACGCCCTGATTGCCTCTACCCAACATAGATGAATAATGCTTTCCCCAGAATCCACTAAGGTCCCCCCTTCCCTGCAAAAAGTTTGGGCGAGACGAGTATGTGTAGGATGTGACCAAAATTATACTACTCTGAAATTGTATGATAAGATACAATAGTAGGTATATCACAAGATCATGCTTGTATCTCAGCATCGTATTGGATCTTGTAATATTTTTTTTAAATCTGCGCTCTAAGTTGAAAAATGAACACTGAAAACCGCTATATTGATTGATTCAATACGTGTATTGCCACCAATTATTATTTCTTGGTTTTTTATTGAATCGGATAGGTTGTTGAAATTTTTTTGAATTTCTATTTCCTTCTCTTCTTCCTATTCAAACGAAGAGATCGCCAAAGAGAAAAATTATGCTTCTAATTCGTTGTGTCTGACACCAAAATTCGAATCATTTCTAGAGTGAGTGGTCAGTGGTCAGCACATGTTTGTCTCACGTACGAGCACGAGTGTATCTGAGTTAGGATCTACGAGAATGACACACATAAAACGACACGAGTAACAAGCGCGCGTGAAATTGAACGATGACGCGTATTATATGTTTCGATCATATAACAACTGCTACTACTCCTCTTCCGAACCTGTAACTGATGAAGAGGATGAGTTGTAACTACAAAGTAATTTATACCTGGTACAAGAGTAG
>Ga0115008_10001692_pt1 | contig 18077 bp, 14 predicted proteins | sample FraStrMetagenome_FD_87164 | JGI IMG/M metagenome (GOLD analysis project Ga0115008, IMG submission 87164) | Marine eukaryotic phytoplankton communities from Arctic Ocean - Fram Strait ARC3M Metagenome | ecosystem: Environmental > Aquatic > Marine > Oceanic | place: Fram Strait | collected...
ACTAAAGTCCATTGCTTTATACTTGAGGTAAGGAGAGATTAACTCTAAATCCTTATCTTCAAATAAACGGTTGTGAACAGTAGCTTGGTAACGTAGCAATCCTGTGTTAGGGTCTACAGTGTCCCCTTGACGAACTTGGAATACGCCTAAGTCAGTATCAGTAGCGTTGTCTACTTTAACAATAGTAGCTTGTAAGGTAGTACCAGCACGAACATCAACAGGGTGATCGAAGAACCACTCAATCACGTCGCCGGGATAAATATTAGCACCAGCAGAAGAGCGTGCCGCCGAACGGGGCAACTCTTGCATATATACCTGTCTACCGTTAATAACGATACGGTACTCTAGCCTTACTTCTGGACTAACCGCTTCAGCCGCAGTAGTAGTAATACCAAGACCAGAGATGTTAATACCAAAGTAGTTAGGCCCATCGTACCCTACAGCAGTAAGAGGGTTAGGAGCGCCACCGAGAGGCAAAGAGAACATGTCAGTATAGACACGACCACTTGGAGGGATAAACCCTGTGCTGTCTCTGTTAGCTGTGATAGACTGGTCTTTTAGACCGCCCCACATAGGGAAGAAGTTAATGTCACTCGATAGGTTAGTGAAGTAAATGTTCTCTGAACCAGAAGACATCTTGTGCTGTTCACCAAGGTACAAGGAGTTAAGAGTTGTTTCGATAGCTTTAGTAGAAACAAGTCTACGGGTGATGCCATCGTATTCCCAGTGAGAAAGGAACTCTGATTGTTCTGCTGTTAAGCCTAGTCCGGTACCAGTAATCTCTGTTTGATTCTGGTTAGGTACCATTCCGGGCGAGTTATAAGTAGTAGTCATTTATGCTCCCCTTAAATTGATATGGCACAAATGACAGCCGCGCCGCTTGTGTTAGTTACGTTTACTCTGAACTCAGCCGCAGTTGTAACTTCTTGAAGAATGTTAGCGCCAGTAGTAGTTAGGATATCTACGAAGTCCATAGAGGCATCAATGCGTCCCTGAAGAACAACAGTGTCTCCAGAGTTTATTTTAGCTTGGAAAACGCAAGTGCGGTTATCTACGCTGTCCCGGTCTATTGGTGAACTAACGTATGACGCAGTGTTAGTCGGTGTTTCAAATACTTTGAATTTATTAGACATTGCTGTCTCCTGTAAAATTAGTGTTTGTTAAAGTAAAACGGTGCCATTAGACACCGCATACTTAGTTTAGGTTACTTAAGTTACTACGTTTAATCATCTGTTAAATTAGCTAAGTTTCCAAGTTTTACTCGCATTACTCCATTGTTAAATACTTTAAGACAATCACTATAAAGCTTTAAGGTAGAGGTGGTTCCTCCTATATTAGTGTCTCCTATTTCTAAACGGTCGGCTGTTATAGTGCCTGTATCAATAGTTCCCCCGTCTATAGTAGTGATACTTCCTCCATTTTCTTCGAATGCACCTGTACCTGAGTTAAACGTGACTACTCCAGAAAAGCTGGTATGCTCAACGACACTACTAAAGTTAACAGTTATAGAGCTACTGCCTGCGGTAGTTTCTGTACCGTAATACCTAGCCGACCAAAAAGTGTTAGCAGAAGAAGCATCCTGCGTTCTAGGTTCGTTTGTCCATTTGTCTACTGCGTTTAAAGTACCAGTAGCTCCAACAAAAGTACTACTTCCAAAAAGCTTACCTGCTGCAATATTGTAAGTACTTGTCCCTGATAAAGAGGGGGCTATTGAAGGCGATACAGATTTTTCAAAGTATACGTACCCATGAACTGTCCTTAAACCATCTGGTCCTGTACCTCCGGGTCCTCCTCCTCTGGCTTTGGATAGAGTTTGTACTATGCTAAAAGGGGTGAACGCCGTCCCATCTAACTTTTTACCTACCATGTTAAAAGTAATAGTGCCTGTATCAGTAGTCATAGCAGTAGCGTCTGCTAACCTAAGAAAGTAGTTAGCCGAAGACCCCACTTGGGTACCACTGCCTCTAGTTATACCAGAGCTAGCTACAACGCTTCCGTTTCCTCCCGCGCCTACTGCAAATGTTCCAGCGGTAGTTCCTGAGTTAGCATATCTTATGGGAGTAGTGCCTTCAAATAATTGTAAGTCAGTACCACTTCCAAGGAACCCTCCGCTAACAACATTTCCTGAACTGTCCGCTGATAACGTGTGGTTTTGATTGCTTAATATGGCAACTATGTTACCTTCTCCGTCTTGTCTTTGGGCATAAACTTTAGGTGTATTCCAACTAGGGGTTACAGAAGTATCTGTAGGTCCTCCAGTCACCAAGGCTAATGATACATACACTTTGTCTCCATCTGCCAGTAAGTCTAAAGGTGTAGTAGACCAGCCAGTAGGAGGTGTTAATACTCCACTAACAAAGTTATACGAACCATTATTAGAGAAAGTAGTAGCATTTCTCCTAAACACATACAGTTCTGCTACAGCAGTCCCTTCTACTTGATAAGGAGTTCCCCAAGACCAAGTAGTGCTTCCACTGTCTAAGTTGCCATTCACTGCCCATAAAAGCGCGGTGCCTGTCGGAGCATCATCAGACCACGTAACACCTGAGCCTGTAGGTAGGACCCCCGTGCCTGTTGCTTGTGGGGTGCTATTACTACGAGTAAAGGCTACATTTACACTACCTCCCGCATCTCCATTTTCGCCTCTTGCCGCTATCAAAGTTATTACTACTTGAGTAGTGGTATCTGTGAAAAGAATTGTAGTCTTATTCCACATATAAGGTAAGAGATCGGTAATAGCGCCTGCTAAAGCAAATGTACTAGACCAAGAGCCAGTAGGGGCTGAAGTAGCACTAGTCCCTAATTGGTATTCTTCCGTTATAGTATCTATACCTTTACCGTCTTCAACATACTGAGTAACTAAACTTACTGGGCTATCTGTAGAGGTGAGATCTGACTTAGAGTTCCTATTAAAGTTCCACAAGTATTGATTAGAAGAAGTAGGGGTTTGAGGAGTTGTTAACCACCCTGAAGAGCTAGAAAGGGGGGCAGTATTACTATTAGTAAGCTTATAGTACTCTACTGTCCCTGTATAGCTTACTCCATCTTCGCCTCTTGCCGCTATCAAAGTTATTATTACTTGATTAGAGCTACCATCTGTAAAACTAGTAGTAGTTCTATTCCACATATAAGGTAAGAGATCGGTAATAGCGCCTGCACCAGTAAATGTACTAGACCAAGTGCCAGTAGGCGCTGAGGTAGGACTAGTCCCTAGTTGGTATTCTTCCGTTATAGTGTTTATACCTTTACCATCTTCAACATACTGAGTAATTAAACTTACTGGACTATTTGTAAAAGTACCATCTGACTTAGTGTTCCTATTAAAGTTCCACAAGTATTGATTAGTAGAAGTAGGGGTTTGAGGTGTTGTTGACCACCCTGTAAACCCAGTAGGTGCTGTACTACTATTAGTAAGCTGATAGTACTCTGTTGTCCCTGTATAACTTACTCCATCTGTGCCCCTTGCCGCTATTAAAGTTGTTATTACTTGAGTAGTGGTATCTGTGAAAAGGATTGTAGTCTTATTCCACATATAAGGTAAAGCAGGGGTAACAGACCCTGCACCAGCAAAGGTACTAGACCAAGTGCCAGTAGGTGCTGAAGTAGCACTAGCGCTTAATTGGTACTCTTCTGTTATAGTGTCTATACCTTTACCATCGTCACCATTTTCAACATACTGAGTAATTAAGCTTACTGGACTATTTGTAGAAGTGCCATTTGACTTAGAGTTCTCATTATAGTTCCACAAGTATTGATTAGTAGAAGTAGGGGTTTGGGGGGTTGTTGACCACCCGGAAGGCCCAGTAGTAGGGGCAGTATTACTATTAGTGAGCTTATAGTACTCTGTTGTCCCTGTGTAACTTACTCCATCTGTGCCCCTTGCCGCTATCAAAGATATTATTACTTGATTAGAGCTACCATCTGTAAAACTAGTGGTAGTTTTATTCCACATATAAGGTGACGCAGAGGTAACAGCTCCTGCACCAGCAAAGGTGCTAGACCAAGTGCCAGTAGGCGCTGAAGTAGCACTAGCGCTTAATTGGTATTCTTCTGTTATAGTGTTTATACCTCTACCATCTTCAACATACTGAGTAATTAAACTTACTGGACTATTTGTAGAAGTGCCATCTGACTTAGAGTTCTCATTATAGTTCCACAAGTATTGATTAGAAGAAGTAGGAGTTTGAGGAGTCGTTAACCACCCTGAAGCACTAGAAAGAGGTGCAGTACTACTATTAGTAAGCTTATAGTACTCTGTTGTACCTGTATAACTTACTCCGTTTTCACCTACAAACTTAACATAAACTAAGGCGTTTCCGTCCTCGTCAACTGAGGGTACTACAGTTGGCTCTTCAGTAGTCCACTTATAAAAGTTTACAAAAGTTTGAGCACCTAAAGTAAAGCTAGCATTAGTACCACTAGCATCATCAGCGTATATTGGTATCACACTTTCTTTAAGACTAATAGTTTGTACGTTTACAGGACCAACTACAACAGAAGGTGCTGACCGATTACCATTAGTAGTAATAGCTCTTACACGGTAGTACTGGTTGTTACCGGGATTGCCGGGTACATGATACAAAGTTTCATTATAGGTTTCACCGATGGTCACCCATTTGTTATCATCTGTAGCCGCGTCTTCTCTAGCCTCAACAGAAAACTTGTTTACATTATCACCGAACACATCGGAATTCCATCTAAGGAATACTCTTTGTTTTACTTCATCAATAAAGTAACCAGTAACGCTATCAGTAGCTAGGCTTGCTTCCGCTATAGCAGAGTTTGCAATAGTAGGAGGAAAAGTTTTAAAGCTAGTTATTTCTGGATAAGGGCTTGTAACTTCATCTTCAGTGTTCCAAGCTAAATCAGTAGCGTTAGTTCTTACTGCTTCAATCTTAACAGTCATGTTTTCAGTTAATTCAACACCAGTTACTAATGCGGTGTCATTACTTGAAGTAAGGGCATTAAGGGTAGAGTTAAACTTAATGTAATCACCGGGTTCTAAATTATACGCTTCAGCAAAACATTCAAACTCATAGATTACTGCTCTACGAGATTCACGGACAAATTGTTCTGCCCTTGCGCTTGCGTGATACGGGTCTGTAATTGCCCCGATAGACAAGCTAGCATTAAGGACTACTCCGTGGTCTTGTGTTAAGTAAGTATTGTGAACAGCGGAAGAAGTAGGTGGCCATGTAGCAGTGGCACTAGCAAAGTCTTCTTGCTCATTAGCATACCTTACTGTACATTGGTTTAATCTCTCTGTAGACTTTGGGTATGTTATCTTAATCATTTCATCGCGGAGAATATCATCCGTTATAATAAGAGTGTTTTCTGCTTTAGTAACAAGCTCTGCCTGTGTAGTTGGATACTCAAGCTGTAGTTTGTATTTACCTTCAGACCATACCAAGTCCGCATTACCCATAGCAAGTAGAATTTCATCTACGTTATCTCTTAGGGGTGCCGCTGGGTCTAATGTGACGTTACACTCATAAAGAGGTAGTTCGTTAACATTGTAGCCTTGACGGATAGTTACATTAGAAAGTTCTTCACTTGATACTTCACCGGAGGTAGTAAATCCCGGAGCAACTGAAGATACTACTACGTCTGCGATATCAATTTCCATTACACCTGTAACACTATTAAAAGTACCTACTGAGCCTGAAACATCTTGTGGGATAGTGTAAATTGCGTTTCCACCAGCATTAAACTGAAGCGTGTCAGTTCCAGACGCAAAATCACTGTAGACCTGTGCCATATCAGTGTTACCAATACCAAAGATAGATATCCACCCTTCTCCAGATCTAGTAAATGCTCCCATGTTTCCCGGTAGGCTTGAGTAATCGTAATTTCCATTCCCCCATACTTTGCCTTGTTTACCAATTGGACCAAGCCCTAGTGCGGGGTTAACAGTAGAGGCGCTTAAAACACTCGCATCATAGAAAGAAGGGATGTTTAATTCGTTGATTGCCAATCCCATCCCGTAGTCTGCTGTTAAATAGTCTAGCAAAATTAAAGCAGGGTTAGTTGTGTATACCTTAGTGCTTGTACGGTCATAGGTGTAAACATAGTTTCCTACGGTGCCCGTTCTTGTAATGCTAGGTACTTTTAAACCCTCAACATAGAAGGACATATCCGGGATACCATAGTACTGAGGCTCATCTCTGTCTAAGTGGAATACGCCTGTAGCATAAGCTACATCTGTAAATTTGTTACTAGTTGGCATTCCATTAGAGGAACCTAATGAGTCTACTTGTCCACCCTCATTAAAGGTGTGTATTCTTTGACCGAAGTTAAGAGAAGTATCGAACCAGTTCTGCTCATCAACCTCAATGTGCTTAACCGCGTTAATTCCCCCTTGGCATATAGCGTATTGAACAGTTAAAAACTGGTTACGCCGATGTTTAGATTTAGAGAAAGTAATTGAGCTTTGGAGTCCGGGTGCCCCGCTTTGTGCCCACTTCTTTGCTTGGGAACTCTGGGTTCCGGGAGAGGTAAACGAAGAAGAGGTTTTAGCATTAGTTACTACTGCCCCTACTTTATTTCTCCCATAAAGGATAGGTAGAGAGCGGGGTTCCCCTTTAACGGTTGCTTCAAAGCCTTTACGCTTATCTGCTTCTGCTTCCATTCTCTTTTTCATTTTCTGTTGCTTGGAGTATGTAAATACTGCCGAAACAACTGCGATAATTATTGACCAAATCATTATACTTTACCCCATTTTAGTTCAACTGCTTTAGCCGCCGCATACACAGCGTCCATGCAAGAGTCGGTAGAATCAATGTTTCGTTGAGTGTCTTTGTCTGTCATTCTATTATTAGTGCGGTCTAATGCCGCAAATGGAGATGCGCATTCTATAATCGCATCTTTAGTACCCTCTAACGGGTTGGTCTCAATGGTCATGCCATCAATTCGCCCTTTGTAAAGGATATCAAAATCAGAAATGTTACCTTCGATGCCCATTGAAACGGTTACTACAGTTCCAAGCGCGTTATTTTCGAAGTGTGCTTTGTATGTGTTATCGAAGTCCACTAATCTAATACGATACACTTCCCTATCTAAAACGGAAGTTAGCTTGGGAGGGTCAAGTTGTGTCAACCCTCCATCTGCTACATAGGTATTACCGCCAACCACTATGTCATAGGGTAGGTTGGTCAATCTAACAGTACCACCAGTGAACTCCATCTGCAATATAAGGTACGGCATAGCCAAGTCAGATGTTAATGCCGTGAGTATTGAAGTAGGAGTATTTTTCATTATAAAGCCTCTATTAAATTAATTGTACCTAACTCAGACAATACACCGTCTGTATAGGTAATTCCTTGAACGTTAGTTATGTCTCGGTAAGCACTTAGGGTTATCGCATCAGTATCTCTATAGAGTATCTGAGTTGACCCGGCTACTGAGGTTCTTAAGCTTGGGTAAATATTTAAAAAGTCACTACCATCACCTGTTACAGTTTCGGTTAATAAATAAATTTTATCGTGGTTTGAAAACTTAATAAAACGACCCTTATTAATTGTGTTGCCAAGCCCTAACCCTGATATTGCAATAGTAGAATCCCCTACTAATTGCGTACCACTAAAAGTGGTGATTGAGGATGTGCTTGTACCAGAAGAAATAGCTTCTCCTCTTACGTTGAGTTGAGGCATTTCTAAGGTTAGTTTATCATGGAAGGTAGACACCATATCAGCGAAAGTGCTAGATGCATCTGCCATTATTACTTTAAATTCCAGCTCCCATCTTTGAGCACCTTGCTTCACCCTACGGACCCTTAATGATACAGAGTCCGCAGAGAAAACAGGTTCGTTAGATGAGAGTCGGAATGGTGCCACTATTTGTTGACCTTGAAAAGTGTACGCCATTCTTTTTCTCCTTATCTATTTTGTTCACGGTTGTGTTGGTTTACGCCAGAAGCGATTGAAGGGAGCATCCCAAATATTTCTTTCTTGGTTTGTCTTGAGATGTCACCAGTGATGTTGATGTGCTGAACAGTCTGTTGGCCGTTGTTGCTTGGTCTCCCTGCTACTTCTTGCATTATTGTATTAGAAGAGCCTCGCAAGTCTACCCCTCCACCATCAGCAAAAGCAGGCATACTGCCCTGATTGATTGCTTCTAGCATTGGTCTAAACTTTTTAGTAGAGGCCGCGTTAATAACAAATTCTCCATTTGAGAGCTTTGCCATAATGCTATCACTAGTTCCTGTACCCGGCCCTCTAACAGCTCCACCATCAGCGAAACCAAAAAGACCTAATCCAGCAGATAGTAGACCACCCATACCACCGCCACCTCCGCCGCCTCCGAACATACCCATAAGGCCTTCGAATGCACCAGAAAGACCGCCAAGTAGACCATCAAAGATACCTCCCATTCCACCTAGAAGACCATCAAAGATACTGCCGAATGATCCGGTTATCCCTTTAAAAGCATCAGTGAGACCAGAGAACATACCGCCATCTTGGAACATAGCCTTAAGCCCGGAAAGCATACCGCTTCCTTCTCCTTCTTTGCCTAAGAGTTTAGAACCCGCACCTTTAAGAGACTCCTTTTCTCTATTATTAGGACCTTTGAGAGCATCTGCAATCCCTCCCATAATGCCGCCTTTACCAGAGAATGCGTCAAAGAACGCGTCTAAGAAACCTTCAGCGAAGCTAGCAATACGATCAGATAAACCTTGTTCTAGTTTACCAGTAATCATAGCCGCCATTGTTTCACCGAAGCTACTTTTACCCGTCATAGCACCTACAATAGAATCACCAAAGCCTTGGCCTAGGGTTTCTGCAGTCTTAGAGTTAAGCAGTATATCTTCTCGGTCTTGCGCAAGTCTTAATTCAAACTCAGTAAGCCTTGTGTTGTAAGCTAAAGTCTCACGTAACCGTTGCTCTCGTCCTGCTTTATCTACTCCGTAATCTTCTGCTTGGATACGCGCAAGTTCAGCTGACAATTTTTCTGCCTGCCTTACTGCTTCAATTCCGTACTCTTCACCTATCCTAGATACCGTCTCTAAATCAAAGTTAATACCGATATCACTAAAGGCTTTAAGAGTCTTCGAAAAGTTATCCAGTTGAGAAGTGTCAATATCAACGTTTAAAGCATCACCGACGGTTTTCTGAAGCTCCGCTTTATTTTTCTCTAGATCAGAGAGAGTAGCAGGGTCACCTAATGCCTCAGTGACTTTTAAATTAACTTTTCTAAGTTCAGCGGCATACTTATCAACACGTTCTCGTAGCTCAGGTCCGAGGTCCATATACTCACTCAAGCTAATAGAAATATCCGAGTTAGCAAGATCAGAAGTTACCCTGTCAAACATAGACAATAAGCTTCTTTCTGCGCCTTCAACTAAAGCATCGCCTTCTCTTTCGAGGTTAACTAGGGCTAGTTGAGCTTGGGCAAGGGAGGGTTGGTCTGTACCTATTCTTCTTAGTTCAGCAATCTCTCTTTCTTTCTTTATGATCTCTTCTTGCTTCTTAGTAATATTGTCCATTACGGTGTCAGTCAGTTTACCTATAAGCCCCGCATCTAAGCCTAATTGAGTAGCTAGATCGAATGTAGAAAAAGCTTCTAACTTAGTCCCGACTTCACCCATCTTATGTCCTACCTCGTCTAGCAGGGCTAATTCGGCGGCGATTTGATCTTTCCTACCGTTGGGGTTTAAGGCGAAATTAGCGGCGATTTCTTGTATCCTGCCGTTAATAACTTCCGCTTCTCCTATCAGTTTGTTATAAGCAAGTTGTTCAACCGCATTTAAGCGAGTATACTCTGCTTGAGACTTCATGCTGATAGCTTGTGAACCAAATAAGTCACTAGCTTCTGATAATCGTTCGTTCAGAAATTCATACGCAGTAGTCATCTCTTTTATTTTCTTGCCTGCATTAACCTGACGAATCAGCGCATTAGTTACAGTTTCGAGTCTGTTTTCTTGGACAACTAATTGGCGATTTAGAGTATCAATTGCCCCTTGGTCCTCAAAGAAACCAAAGAACCTTTTTGCATCTCCAATCTCTGCTCGTATCTTTTGAATGTTTTGAAGAGTAGAATCCATCAAGCCTCTAGTTTCCGCATTGGTAAACTCTTTTAAGTCGTCTGCGTTTACATCTAGGTCAAGGAAAAGAGTAGGGTCTATCTCATCAAGTAGTTGCTGGACTGCACTTCTGTCTTCAATGTCGAAGAGAGCAAAGCCACTTCCAAAAGTATCGTTAAAGAATTGCAACACACCATTAATATTTCTCTTTAAGTTGTTGCTAAAGTATGTAGAAGCCGCAGTCCACTTAAGGGACATAGAAGTAGAAATATCATCGATCCATGCCATAAACCAAACAGAGTCAGCTAATTCTTTTCTCATACGATATAAGGTTTCTTCGTTTGCTGTTTCAATAGCATCAAAAGTTTCTTTTACAGTTTTAGGTTCAGAAACAACATTGATGTTTAAATCAACTCCCATACCAAACAAGTTAGCTAGTTTGTTTCTTGTATTAATACCTTTCTTAGCAACACCATCTACTTCTTCACCCGCAGTGCTAGCCGCCGCTCCAGTAGAAGAGAACATGGCAATCAATGCTAGTAACCCAATCATAAAGGGAGCGAAAGGCCCAGACATAGCAACCCACATCATCCGTGCCGCATTTGCTACAACGCCCAATACCCCCGCTAGCGTACCAAAGGATAAACTAAGTCCAAGGTTAGCCGCAATTTGGACCGCTGATCTAGCAATGTTAGCGACAAAGGCGATGCCTTGAGCAATGATAGCTGTAGTAGTAGCAATGATACTAGATGCAGTAGCAAGCATACTAACCGCTAGTGCTTTGAAGCTAAAGTTAGCAATTGCTGTTTGTATGTTAATCAGGGTAAAACCCGATGCAATACTTTTAAGGTTAGCTAATGAAAAGAAACTAAAGACTCCACTGAGAGCAGGGATAGCTTTAAGTAATGCGCTAGTCATAGCCGCGATACCTGTTAAGATGTATCCGAAAACCGGAGCCATTACACTCCTAACTTTACCAAATAAACCTGCGCCTCCTTCTAAGCCAAAAAGCATAGTAGAAATAGCACCTTTTGCATTAGTGAGAGTACCTGCAATTATGAGGGTTCTAATGTTACCCATTATAGCGCTGACCGCTTTAAATATTTTACCCGGACCTTTACCTATCATTAAGGCAAAGAGAATACCTGCACCTGCGGCACCACCTAGAGAGCCTAGGAGTCCGAGGGTTAAAGTATTAATTAGGTTAAATAAACCACGAACGAGATCACCAATGATCCCAAATGAATCAAGGAAGCCATTTACGAAGCCAGTTGTAACATCACCTAACAATCCAACAATTTGTGGAATTGCTTTAGCGATACTTGCGGCTAAACGACCGCCTACATCACCTAGAGACTCAAGCGCATTGCTTAAGTCAGTACCGAATAAAGCGAGTACTGCGTTAATAGCGGAAGTTAGTTCTTGCCTCATTAAGAGACCCGCTAAGATTGCTACTGATTTAAAGGGTAAAGTGAATGCTACGATAGAGCCAAAAGCGGCGGCAGAGATAGCACTACCAAAAGTGTCAGTTAGTATTCTACCAATAGGTCTAAAGAGTTCAGCAATAGCGCTGAGTCCTACAACAAAACCATCTAAGAAGTTAAACTTACTACCTAAGTCCTGTAATGCAGGTAATCCGTCTTTAACCAAGTCAAACTCACCTGTAAACTGGCGCATCTTATCGATCATGCTGTCTATGCCTTTAGACACACCAGCAAGACCGCCTTCTGTTGCTTTAACTATGAAACCAATAGCATTAATAGCTCCAAATGCTACTGCGGCAAAAGGAGATACAAGGGCAAGAGCGAAAATAGTTAGTCCACGGAGTAGATTGTTAACTACAAATACCCCAATGTCTAGGTCAGAAATCATTCGGTTAAAAGACTTTCCTACTCCAGCAATAGCGCCTCCTGCAGGTTTAAGTCCGTCTTCAACTCCCTTCCCCATCTTGTTAAAGAAAGTAGGGATAGCCTTGCTCATTTCTTTTAAAATTCTTTGTGTTTCGATGTTGAACATGTATAGTTCAATACGAAGCCTAAGTAACCATAGTTCTCTGTAATCAAAAATCATGCTATCATTTCTGACAATTTTACCAAGCATTGACCAAGACTCTTTAAACTTATCTACAGTTGCATCTAAGAAATCATTGATAGGTTTTAGAGCTTGTCTAAACTCTCTTGCCTTAGCAACTACCTCATCAACTGTATCTGTCCACCAAGAGTTACCAATAATAGCAATGTATGCTTTTCGGAAAGAGTCAGTTACTCTACCAAGAACGTCTGCTACAGTGCCTACGATAAAGCTTAACTTTTTAGTTTCAGAGATAGATCTTCTTACTACTAAACTAAAGTCAAAGTAACCTTCAAAGTTTGAAAATTCAGCTCGGATACGACCAATGCTGTTTATTACAATGCCAACAATTCGGTTTACGCCTATTGCAAACTTTTCAATTGCTTGGGATATTTGAGCAGCAAATACAATTACAGAAACTTCAAATATTGCTATAGCGGCTTGCATATCTCCAATGAAAGAAATTAGTCCTACTGACGCTGATCGGAACCCTTTGGATAAGAAAGAGCGTTCATAGCTAGCAGTCATAACATCTATCCCGGATGCTAGTCGTATAATCATTGTATCTAGGTTGATAAAGAATCTTATTATCTCACCTGTGCCTCTCAATAACTCTACCAAGAGGAAATTCTTAAGTTGTTGTATTCTAATTAGTAAGTCAAGTGGAATCAGCCTATCGAAAGCCGCACTTAACGCGTTAAGTATAGAGCCGCCTAGAGTACCTAGTGCTCTAAATACGTCTCCTATTTCTTTACCTACAAGACTAGTTCCTTGAAAAGCACGTAAGAAGTTAGCAATAGGTTCTGCTTGGGCATTCATGCTTTTGCCCATCTTTAGTAGAGAAGCAGAAAGGCCTTCTGTAAAGCCAAAGACTTGGTCTACCTCATTTACTATTCTACCCATCCCGGTAGTTAATACAAGGAAGGCTTGAGCAAAGGTTACAGGTATTCTTGCAAACTCTTCATCAATAGCTTTAGTTTGCCCTGACAATGCATCTACAACAGCTTGTGCGGACAGCTTTCCTTCGTTAGCAAATGCTCTTAGCTGGCCAATTGTGATACCCATGCCTCTAGCAATAGCTTGTGCTACAGCAGGGGTCTGCTCCATTACGGAGTTTAATTCTTGACCACGTAAAGCACCAGCGGCTAAACCCTGACCTAACTGCACGATAGCAGAGTTGGCAGATTCAGCAGAGGAACCAGAGATAGTAATTGCCTGAGCAATAGAACGAGTAACCTGAATTACGGTCTTCTGCTCAACGCCTAAAATTTTAGTTGCTCGTCCAATACGAGAATATAGATCAGCAAGAGACTCTTGGCTAGATCGGGTTTCTAAAGCGATTTTGTTAATTTCTTTAAATGCGTGAGCTTGCGCTTCAACGCTTTTGTTTGTTAGTGCGATACGCGCTTCTAGTCTACGGTATGAATCCGTGACATTAGTTATAGCCTTACCTGCCACTAAACCAGCAATGCCAGTTGAGAGGATAGCTACGGACTTCTGTAGCTTGTTAGCCATGTTAGTGGTTGTAGTAGCGATTTGGTCTACCGATTTATTTAACTTAGATAAATCCGAACGAGCTTGTCTGGAATTACTTTTTACTTCAATTTGTAAAGCGATAAATCACCCCCTACTGGTTAGCCAAGTACTTTATAGCCTCTTCTAAAAGAGTTATATCGTCTTGAAGATACCCAATTCCTTGATTACATTGATTACACAAGAGACCTCGGACTACACCTGTATCGTGACAGTGGTCAATGTTTGCTCGTCTTGTACCCTTTGGCATTTTGTTTTTTGTGCTAATGCCGAACACTATTTCTACTTCACATATTTTACATTTATGGTTTTGGTCTTCTAGCATTTGAAGAACTTCTTTTCTCCCTATACCGTATTGCCATTGCCATTTTTTATCATCGACGCAAAGCTTACAACTTCCCTTTACGCCATATCGCCCATTAGGGTGAGTATAAAATTCGGTTAAGGTTTTTGTAACTTTGCAAGTACGACATTCTTTAGTTGTGCTCACAATTTCTTCCTCAAAAAATAGCCCCTACCTTAGTGCCACCTATAATTAGGGGCCTATCGATTGGGGCTGGTGTGTTAAATAATTTTGACAAAATTACCTTTCGTCCTAAAGTACTTGGACACAGTATTTTCAATAAAGCGTGGGGGTGCTTGTACAGAAGATCCTGCGTTAAGATTTTGAATGTAAGGAGTACCATTAGTAATATATAATGATTCAACTACGCTCGATTTGACAGGACCAAGGTAAACAGGAGGTTTTCCCCTTGATACCTGACTGTCATAAGTTTGTCGGTTAGTGTTAGTTATTAACCAACTAGATCTTGCGCGCCCTTGATCTACCGGAGTTTTAAACTGTAAATCAGCTATAGCTTGGAAGGCGGCAATACGTTGCGCGTTATTGATAAGCTTAGTAGTTTCTTGGCTTAGATCTTTAAATGTCGAATTGATACCTGTGATCTTAACTGATACTGCCATTATCCTTCCCCTCTATTTTTTATTAGCTGATTCGAGTAAAGCCCCGAACACAGACTTGCTTAGTGTTTGGCGCATTACATCTTCGTCTTCTCTTTCCTCTTGCCATTTCTGGAGAGCGGCTAGCGAAGGGAAAATCTCATGCCCCGGTTTCTTAACTCCTTGTGCATTCATCATAAGGGAGGTACGTTGATCTTCTCTCCAACCTACAGGTCGTGCGGCAAGGTATTGTGCCCATTGTCTTAATTCTGAAGCTGGCATGTCTTGTTCTATTTGGTAGACAGGTATTCCGAGGTGGAATGCGAGGTCAAAAAGCCAAAGCTCTTGCTCGCTTAAGCGTTTCCCTCAGAATCACCCATGCCCATAATAGCTTCAGAAAGCTTAGTGAGTTCGGTTACTGGGAAGGTATCCATCTCTTCGTCAGTTAAGTCTTCAGCATCTACTACTGCTATACGAATAACAGTACGTAGTAAGGCTAATTGGTCTTGATCTTCAGCTGGGATAGCTTGCATTGCTTTTGTTTCTTTCTCAATGAGCTTTGCTTGGCCAACTGTAAGCGTTTTAATTTCTACGTCTCCATCCATGAATGGGACAGTTTTAGTTTGAATTTTACCTAGGTGCTGTTTCATATCTATTAATCTCTTTTATTGAATAAGTTAGTATTGTGCTCTTGAAAATCATCAAGAAGTTTATGCATCTTGTTTAGTACATCGAGGGTCTCAAAGATCTCAGTTCGCTTTTCTACATGCGCAGAACTGCTCTCATCAGAGAAGTCTTTAAACCGATCAAAAGTCTTACGTGTGCTAAAGTCGATATCTTTCTTCATATTACGAAGAGTGGTTTGTAGTACAAAACCTTTATCGAAAGGGGGTTTGCTATCCATTATTATATCCTTAAGTATAGTTAAGAGAAACGAAGGGGCACGAGTGCACCCCTTGTTTCAAATTGCTTTTCTTAATTACGCAGGTAGAGCGTAAGTAGAAGTGCTAGAGTCAGCAACTAGAGCGAAAGGACCGTTAAAGTCGCCATCGATAGTTACAGCAATAGTAGCCTGTAGGCTGTCAGACAAAGAAGGAGCGATCTCGAAAGATGCTACAGTACCGAAGAAATAGAAATCGGCGAACTTGTCAGCGTTGTCAGCAAGTAAAGCTCCAGCGGCATCAGTAGTGATGTTCGCGTCAGCAATACGTACACGGAAGCAAAGACGAGCGGCGCTTTTACGCAAGACGTCTAGATCAGCGTGATCAGCAGGAACGTAGTTCAGAGTGAACTCCAAAGAAGGAGCATCAGACTGTCCAGCAACCTGTGAAGAAGTAGCTTGGCCATAAACAGGAACGTTTACGATGTTAGCTGGAGTACCTAGACCCGGAAACTCACGGATGTTACCGACGTGCTTAACTGCGGCTTCAAGAGTTTCGTCAGTTGGAGTTTGGGTGGCTAGGATAGTTGCACTGTTGCTTACGAACAGAGCGTGTAAGTCAGCGGCAGTGCTGTTAGCGTTTGCGCTAGTGTTTGCTACATAATCCAAAGTAGTGAACTTTGAAGCACCAATAGAAGTAATGTGTGCCATGATATTTTACCTTTTTAAGTTGGGTTAATTGTAATAATTGAAGTCTACAGTATAATCTCCACGAAACAACTCTGGGTTGTCTTTATCGATTCCAAGGACAGATAGGGAACTCTCGTGAGTTTGAGTACCTGTGCCTAAGTGTTTACACTGTAAATTTGTGTCCAGTAAATCTGCAATTTCCATAAGACGTTTTGTGCCTTGGTTTGCTTTAACGTAGACTTGTATGATGACCTGCCCTTTAATTCCGTCTCTGTTATAACCGCCATCCCCAGTTAAAGGGAGAACCTCAATCTTAACAAATTCGAACTTAGTAGCTGGGACCATATAATTGGAAGGGTATGCTGAGATGTTGTTGCTAGACCATAAGGTATTAGCAAATACACTTTCAACATCAGTTAAAATAGTTGTATATTTAGACATTTTAACCCTCCGTTATAAGTAATGTAATCAGACCCGGTTCATGGGTTACCTGAATGATAGTATGAGATACTGTTCCAATAGTAACGGTATCGTATAAAGCAGGATTATTTAAATCCTTTTCTTTGACGTAAACCTCTTTCCGAGGAGCAAGGAGTTCTGCTTCGTCTGGCTTCTGTTTAACAGCAATAACAATAGCTTGAATAGAACTTGTAGTTATCGTTTCGCTTGCAGAGCCAGTGGCAAAGTCATAAGCCCCAGCAGTTTTTTGCCCTAGTGTAACGTACTCAGCTAGGTCGCCTACTGCCGCAAATGCTTTATCTACTGCATTGGTAATTTTAGTTGATAGGGACATACTAGTATCCCTCCCAAGACCTGCTACTATTCCTGACCATCGGGGTGATTCCCCTGCTTACTGCAGAGGGCACGCCAGAAGGGTCCTTAATCTCTTTTAATTGAATAGGACCAACCTTGATATCAGTGATAGTACCAGTCGCATCCAAGAGACCCTCGTTATTCATTAGGTGATAAGCCAACTCGTAAGTTGCTTCCCTAACAAGACGAATGTCTCTCTTCAGTGATGTCTCAGTTTCATCTGTAGCTACAAAAACATAGCTTGATGTGAACGCGATTCTGAGGCCTCTTGCATGGTCCATAAATGAACCTACGCGAGGAAAGGCCAAAGCCTGATCCGCCGATACCGACGAACCATGCCATCTCTTCTGGTCTAACAGTCGAGTAGCAGTGACTAAGGCCTGTTCTTTCATTTCATCGCCTGCGATAATCCAAGCCGCAACGTCTAATCGATCTTCAAAGTAACTGTCTGCTTCACTTGTAGAAACATATGAATTAACACCTTTAGTAAGTGCCATAGAAGTTACCCCTTAGTTAGATTATGCGTGGAAGATTGGCAAGATGCCTAGGTTAAGAAGGTCAGACTTTCTAGCCCAAGAAGGAGTAGCAACAGTACCAGCATAAGCGGCGTTAGTTGCGAAAGCAGTCTGAGTTCCAGTGAAGCTGTATCCACGTGCGTGCATAACATAGCCCCAACGGTACCAAGCAGTAGTTCGTCCAGAACCGCTACCAACGCCTTCGTTGCGGTCGATAGCAACTGGGTTAGGAACAGAAGTGCTGTGCATGAACAAAGAACCGGGAAGCATCATGTAAGATACTTTAGCAGTAGTGATTTCAGTAGTTCCAGAAAGAGCGGCGTGAGTTACTGTGCCTAGAGTCTGTCCGAAGTTACGTGAAACGATAACGCGAATAACGCCACCAAGAAGAGTTTCGAAGCTGATGTTTCCGTCAGTTACTCGCTCGTCGTCAACCAAGTTGGCAACTTTGATGTCGAGGTATACTTCAGGAGAAACAACCATGTATACGAAATCAGGAGTGTAGTCGCTCCATGCACCCATAGCGCGGATGATGTGCTCAACACGTTGGCCAGGAGCAGAAGCGCTCAAGTCAACAAGCTTCTCTAAAGAAGAACCAGTACCGATAGTGTCGCTAGAA
>Ga0115008_10001694_pt1 | contig 18070 bp, 19 predicted proteins | sample FraStrMetagenome_FD_87164 | JGI IMG/M metagenome (GOLD analysis project Ga0115008, IMG submission 87164) | Marine eukaryotic phytoplankton communities from Arctic Ocean - Fram Strait ARC3M Metagenome | ecosystem: Environmental > Aquatic > Marine > Oceanic | place: Fram Strait | collected...
TATAATTACCTTAAGTCATAAACTAAGTAGTACGTTTTGGATAGATTTAGTGGTAATAATAAAAAGGGTGTTTGTTAAATTAGTTATTAAGTACTTAGATAGTTTTTTAGCTGTGTTTGGTAAAGTTTGCACAAGTTAATATTAAGATTAACTATTTGATACAAGGTTGTGTTGGTTTGACGAGCGTTCAAATCTTAAAGCATACACACTGCATTTACGTACAAGTGTTTGACTAAATTGAAAAATATAATGGTCTATTAAGTCTAAATGGTGTATAATCCACGCTAAGTAAACATACATATACTGGTAAGAGAACTTAACTCAGGGGTTTCCTACGTACCCACCTTCAGGCTCGTAATAATACCTTCCACAAGGTAACATACTAGAGGCACAAAATAAAGACATCATAAAAGTAATAAACAATGAAGTTTGTAGTAATGAGTTTTGCATAGGTATAGTAGCTACATATCTATTAAATGAGTTATATAAATTATAGAATATTGGTAGAAAAGCTAACAAAACAAATCATAAACCCATCCACATTAAACCTTCGTAATGAGTTGGTGATATAACTAATAAACCCATTAATGGTCTAAAGTACCAATGAGGGGCTACACCATAAAAACGTATATCATCTAACTCAACTATATTCCATCTTTCAAAAAAGAAAAAATTAACAGTAGCTCCATTAAAGTGATGTAAAAAAAAATATATAAAAACGAACATTACCCAGTATCAAGCATCTTGAATTTCTTTGAGTAATCCATCATAAAACCATGATACGTATGAACCTGATTTATCTTCATAAACATTTTCACCACTATCAGTATCCCATGATTCGTGACAAAATAGTGCGTGTAGTTTAACTAAATAGAGGTAGTATCAAGGTGTAAAGTAATGAAATATCATCATACGAGTTAGTTGATCAACGTTTAAGTGTTTATTAGTAAAAACTATATAATATGTTTTATATATATTATTGAATAAAGACCATACTATATTTGCTACTATAGTTAATGTTAAATCACTAAGATGTGAAGCACTTAATGATATACCTAAGAATACGATGTAATGGAACCATAAAAAGGCGTAACCACCTAACATTCAACCGTCTGACTCAGATGTAACGTAGTTTTTAAGGTATAATTTTTTAAATATATGTAAGTAGGATAATACCATTAAAGTATCGACTCCACGAACGTGCATATAAAATACTTCGGCACCAAATCTTGTATCGTTGAACATTTCTTCACGTAATTCAAGAACTAATCCTGGTTCTGGCATAAAATACCAACCAAGAAAAAAACCTGACATTATTTGCATTATAATAACTAGCATAAGCATAAACCCTATAATAGAGGTGACACTTGAAAAAGGTAAAACTAACCTGTTTACATAAAAATTTACGTATGAAAAAATCATTGATGAGAGTGAAACTAGGTTCCATGTTCAATTAGTTACGATGTCTATGTTTTGAAAAGTTGGATGGTATCCTCATAAAGCTCTACGAAAATTACGACCTTCTAGCATTTATTACAACTATTTTTACTTTCTTACTCTTGCCAATAAAGTACGTGCCTTTCATAATCTATATTTAGACTAGCGAATAGTATAAACACAAAAAAGAATATTAACCACAATTCATATATACCAGTGAACGTTGATCCTGATATAAATGGGAATAGGAAAATTAACTCAATATCATAAAGTAAGAAAAACACACATATCAATAAGAACTGTAGAGACAACTGTACCGGCCGCTGCACTTGTGGTTTAAAACCGCACTCATAAAAGTCTCTACGACTAGCTTTTAAAAACCCAAATCTACGTAGTATATCTTTATAAGACACAGAGGTTATAATATTATATACTAGTGTTGACAGGGCTGTTGTTGACGTTATTAGTATCCATACTTCAAAATCACCTATTTATTATTGTATTAAACTTTGACAGATGTGTAAGTTGATGCTAAAGTTTTGCGACAACTACGATATACGTAATTATATGAAAAAAATTTTATTCTGTGCGCCCAAGTTTTGGTTGGTGCTTGTGACATATTGAGTAGTAGTTGGGTTAACCTTAGTTTTAGTTTACGTTGTGGTAATACCCCCAACTCTTTTATTAACCACGACGTTACTATGAATAATCTTTTATATGTAGGGACGTATTTCCATAAAAACATAAATTTTCCAGACTTACCTCTAGTATTTTTATATATGTTTTTACTTATTTTATATACGTACAGTGAGAATATAGGCTGTGCTTTACGTATATAAGTTGTTAGTAACTGATTTAATGTGGTTATGGGTGTATGCTTGTGTTGCTTAGTGTACGTATGATTTAGTTGGTTATATACAAAATACCAACTTAAGGTATTTTGAGATAGCATAAAAAAATTATTAAGTGAATCGTTCCATGAAATGTTCAATTGTGTAAGCGATTTTATAAAATTACCTGAATTCATTAAGTAGTTATTAAACTTATATGTTGTTACTTGATTACTAGGCCTAGTTAATGCCTCTAAACTAAGTAGTACTTTAGGTATATCAACTTTAGAGTTTGAGAAAAACAACCGAAAAAGGTTGAAAGTTAAGTACCTAAAATCACTTCGCATAGAGGTTTTTAAGTTTAAGTTAAATATAATTGTTTTTTGTTTTTTAGAACTTACTAACGAGTAGGTTTTAGCTTTTTGGGCGAAAAGGTTTGATATAATTATTTTTTCTGATAAAGTTGTATGTTTAGAATACATTTTATATTGTTGTGTCTTAAAAAAATAGTCGTAAGTTACGTGAGACATAATAAATATATATACAAATATATATAAAATTTACAAAAATAGTTGCAAAGAGAGTATAAAAGTTAATAAAAATAGGTTTGATCAAAACGAAACAAAAAAAGAATAAAATATTTCGATAGAAGTATATGATGAGATAATATTAATGTAGTGGGTGTATAAATTAATCATATGAGATCATAGCATCATATTTAGTAATTTGTAGAGTTTACCTATATGAACTTACTTTTCCAGATTTTTTGTATACGAGTTGTTTAGAAAACCTAACCCCACGACCCGTAAAAATATTTAGCGGTCTTCAAGTGAATAAGTTTTTCGTCGTTTTACTTAAGTTTATGGGGTTAAGTCCAAAAATTATTAAAGAGGTTTTGCTTAAAAACGTAACGTATAAAAAAAACGTATACAAATATAATCGGTGTGAGTACCCAAATTGTGGTGTAATTGTATTACGGTAATTTTTATATATATAGTAGCCTTTACCTTTAAATTTTAATTTTGTAAAAATAGGTTTTACTAGTATTTTATAAAAAGAGTTTGATAAAGCGTTATATAAGTTAGAGAAGTTATTTATATACGATGAACTAAAGGATATTTGTTGTGTATTTTGGTCAAAACTTAACATGCTAGGTATATGAGGTAGGGGTAGTTTAAAGAAATAGGTTTGAGATCACATAAAAATATAATAAGTATGTAAATTAATATTAAATATAATTACCATTTTTCAGTTCGCAGGCAATACATATGTGGTTAAGTAGTTTGATTCTTTACGTCGTAAAGACGGACTAAACTTATTATTACGTAAGAATTTGTTTTTTTTTTGGTTGTTTTTTTTAAAAAAAAGAATTGAGTTTTTACTATTAAGTGCGTCATACCACAACAATGTTTATATACTAAAAATAGTATTTCAGTTTAGTTTTTTTGTAAAAACTTAATAGCAATAAAATAAGTATTTTATTCCGTTGTTGTTTAGTACGATCTTTAACCTTAGTGTAGACTGACGAGTTTTTTTTTTGATTACCGTAACTGCTTTTTGAAATTTTTACGGTTTTTAGTGGCTTAAACCACTGTACAGAGGCAACTAGTCAATTAGTATATTTAAGTATATAAAGACGTAATGGGAAAAATTCAGGGGTTTTTAGTCTTATAAAGTAGGAATGTTCTATTGTAAGGGTTTGGTGTGCATAATAATATTTTCTAAAGTATAGACTCTTTTGCTTGTCTTTTTGATTATAATTATTTGTTTTAAAAAACTTGTTTTTATACCAATAATTATGGAAAAGGGGGTTGTTTGTGAAAAATAAGCCATACTGAAAGTAAAAATTTAAAAGTGTTTCGAGCGTGTGTGTGGTTTTTAGTAGCGAGTTGTATGTTAAATCTGTGTACCATTTTTTATACCAAAATTGCGTACGTCCTAATCGAGTTATAGTCGGGTTTCCCATATTACCAATAATTAACCTAATAAATATATTACTAAACACTTTGGTTTAGGTTAAGGAGTTTAATAAAAAATTGATTATAAAACATAAATGAAACCGGCAGCAAAGAATAAGAAAAAACAAAATGTTTCAACAAAAGCAAATCCTAAGATAGCATAGTTGAATAATACTTCTTCGTAGTCAGGTGCGTAAGAAACACTTTTAAGTAGTGATGCGAAAATTATTCCAGTTGCGATTGCGCAACCTGTTATAGGGAAAAAAACAATACCAAGTGCGACGACTTTAGCAGCTTTTACGAATAACATTTATAATAAATTAGTTAAATAATATGTTGTATATAAAAGATGGGTAGTCGGCAAAAATACCGTATAGATTTATATACCATGATTTATACTCGCACGTAAAAAAATATTCTATAGGAAATCTTCAATAATTTGAAAGGAAACTAAGTAGTATAAATACGTAAAAATATAAAAAGAAGAAGAAAAATTGTTTTAGGGAAGATATACAATACGTTGTATATGTGAGCGGCACTTCACTTAGGGAGTAAACTCTCCTAAATAGTACGACCCAATATATAAACAGGCAAAATAAGCATATAAAAAAGAATATTTGACAAAATAAAAATGACGTGGCAAATGGCCCATCATTTTTAAACCACAAAACAGTTTTTACTCCATGATAAGTGAAATGGTCTTTTTTTGCAGACCCCCAACCCCATTTTGCAGGTTCGTGACTTAGTTGTACGTAGTCAACGTAGCGGGTTTTTTGATATCATATAGGATCGGTGAAATAACCAAAAAAAATAATTATGAACTGGGTGTATATCAAGTACGCAAGTAGCATATTGACTATACTTATTAAGAGTAGGGCTTTTTTAAACCCTACCCAACGAACATTAACTTGTAACCACAACGCTATTAAAAGTATTATGGTATATAGTAGTGTGAATTTATAGAAAAATACCCTTGAAAACCAATTTCACCATGAATATATAAAAGATAAGTTGTAGTTTACTTCAAAATAGAAAGGTACCATGACTAAAACTACAGCTACACCATAATTAAGTACATAGTAACCTTCTATTAACCAAAATGTCTTATATCATGCCATTCATACTCTCTTATCCCGACCTGCATAACTACCGTACCTACTTACAATTAAGTTTTCAGCAATTCATGCGAAACTGAAAATAAATAATATTCAGGTTTGTACTAAACTTCATTCTATTGGTTCCCATAAAGGCTCATCATCTGTTAAGCAAGCGTCTATGAAAAGTATAAATACAAAACCGTGTATATAGTACCAACTAAAACTAAACGACTTGTAGACAATTATTTGTGTCCGGAGTAAAAGTTCGGAGTGTAGGAAATTTAATAATAAGTACAAAGAGTTTACGGGTGTAGTAGTAAATAAGTTTATTGTTTTGCGGTTTTTATTAGTTCTGTGTTGTAAAGTAATTATATGATTAATTTTCACGTCATTTAGTGTTGATTTTGTTAATTTATTATTAAGTACATAATTTCAAGTTAAGAAGTTTTTAAAAAAAGATGTATAAAACGTTATTTTTAGTTGACTTATTGATTTAGGGGATATAAAAGCTGCTAAAATTGTTATAGGGTTTTTATTTAATAGGTACAGAGTAGTTGTAACCCAAGTAAGTAAACTAGATATGTTTAAAGCTAATAAGTTGTAAAATTTAGATATAACTAACATTTATTAAGTTGTTTAGTTTACAATATAGACAACTTTACCGCCAAGGCCGAGCGCATCGGCCTCTTGATGAGTAAGTAATCCTTTATTGGTAGAAATTATAATTAAGGAGGTTTTAAAAACTTTTTGCGATAGTTTTAGGGCTGACTTAGTTATAAAAAATTGTTTAGAAGGTGTTGATATTAATTTTATTTTTTTAAAAAAGGGGGAGTTTTTATAAAAAAGTACTGTAAACTTAATACTAAGTTGGTTACTACTTTTTATTGAATTTTTAATGATTATGAAATTAGTTATTACGCCTGATCTATACAAAGTTTTGACTATTTGTATAGTTGAATTGTTAAAGGTTATTCGTTTAAATCGGTGTTTTTTTGAAACTAATAAATTGTAGTGGTTACTTACGTAAGAGTACGGGCAGTTTGTAGTTATATTTTGGAAATATGGGATTCGAACCCACACTATTTAGTCCCAAAAACTAATGCTTTACCGATTAAGCTAATTTCCATTCTGCCAATACAGGTGTATAGGTTTATTTAGATAAATATGATAACGTTTTTACATCTTTTAGTACGTAAAAATATCAGTATAAGTCAGAAAAGTTACTTATTTTTCAAAAAAAATTTTTTAATATTGTTAGTTTTGTAGTGATATAGAAAAGTAAATCAATATAAAACGTAAGGTTATTTACTAAACAGTACCTAAGTTTATGTAATATTGGTAAGTTATTTTTTATATTAAATAATAGTAGATCAGTATTTATAATACTAAAAGTTTATAGATACGAAAGTAGTAGGTTAATTATAAATAGGGCTAATACTAAACTTAATGTTTTAATTCAGCCTAGTTTTGTTAAAAAATCGTACCTATACCTTGGTATACCACCACGTACGAATATTAGTAACGCTATTAATAATACGAACTTAATTGCTATAAATACAGAGAATAGGGAGGTAACTTTAAAAACTGACATACAGTAAATTATAGGATTTAGAATACTTAAGTATAGTGTGTATAATAATTTTAATAGAGTTATAGTAAGTAGTAGTAGTAAGAATTGTATGTTTAAAAAAAAACTTTGATTTAAAAAAACTGGTTTGACGTATCATGAAAAGAATAAAGAAAATAGGTCAAAAATATCTAAACTAAACCGTGTCATGTAATTTATATTTTTAAATAGTGTGTATTATTTTATTTTAGATAAAGAGGATATAAACCTACTACTTCAAGCATATGTTATGAAGAGTGACCCGGATGATAAGTAATTAGTTTTGTTGTTTTTTTGTTGGTTATTGGTACTAAAGTTTGTGTATTGTATAATTATTGATGGTGCTATTATTGAATTAAGTAATAAGAATATGAATATGAATATTGCGTAAACTTCTGAAATGTCTATTAATAAGTCGTGATAACTCCAAATAAATAAGTAGACTCGGAACCCTAAATCTACTAAGAAAAAAAATGTGGCCAAACTATAAGGTATGACTGTAAGTACGAATATTATTAAGAAATAAGATTCAATAGTAAAAGTAACTATAAAATTTTTTATATTACCAGCTAGCTCTACTAAGTCCAGGTAAGTTTGCTTTATAAGCTTCGTTTCGTAATACAAACCTACTTAGTCCAGTAGTACGATTAACACTTCAAGTACGTCCTGATCTTATACATCGGTAAACAGAAAATGACGAGGAAGACTTGTTAGGTAAATGAGTTAAATAAAAAGAAGCTAAGTATCTTCTAATATAGCTTATATTACGATTAATTTTAAATGATTTGAGTAATTTTCGCTTTACTTCTGACTTAAGAAACATTTGGCGTTGTAGATTATTAGTGTGGACTCACAGACTATGTCTTGACATATTTTATAAAAATAGTATTGTAATATATTTGTATTAGCGGTCAACATCACCAAATACTATATCTTGTGAACCTAAACAGGTTACTAAGTCAGCTAGATAATGTCCTTGGGCCATACGAGGCATTAAATGCATATGGTGATACGCTGGAGTACGTATTTTACACCTATAAGGCTTTAATGTACCGTCTGAGACTATTGTAACACCAAATTCACCTTTTGGGGCTTCTACAGCTGCATACGAAAAACCTTTAGGTACCCTAATACCATCACTATACTTTTTAAAGTGGGATATTAAGTTTTCCATTGAGGTGTATTTTACTTTTTTATTTAGTGAGTCTTTCCTATGTTTATATAAAAATTCAAAGAATGAGAAAAAATCTAGTTTAGAGTCTTTTGAATTGGGATTTTTTGAAAAAGTTATTAAATTACTTAATACTTGGAAAACGATATTTATACTTTCATACATTTCACGCATTCGTATCAAAAATCGATCATAACTATCTCCTCTCTTACCAACAAATGAATTTAGTGACAGAAATCAATAAGATGCATAAGTTTCGGATTTGTAAAGACGCATATCTTTACGTACACCAACACTACGAATCATAGGCCCTGACGCTGCGTAGGATATAGCGTCATATATATTTAAGGCACCGACACCTACTAAACGTGATTTTCAAATACTGTTTGTAGTTAGTACAGCAAATATTTCAGTTAATGACTTAAAGCAGTCTCTTGTGAACAAAACAACGTCTAAGAAAAATTGATAATTTAAACCAGTTCAATCAACTTCATTAGGTCTGTAAAAAGCAGCGTGCATACGGGCACCGGAAACACGTTCATAAAATTCCATTAACCTTTCCCTTTCCTCAAAAGCTCAAAATACAGGTGACATTTGACCTACATCCATAGAATGACATGATATACATAGTAAATGATTTAGTATACGGGTTAATTCATCAAATAAAACACGTACTTGAACGTATAATGCTGTGTGGGAAGTAGTTTTTAGTAAAGATTCTACTGTTAAGCAGAATGCGTGTTCTTGCGTCATAACAGATACGTAGTCGAGTCTGTCAAAATAAGGTACTGCTTTTAAGTATGTTCGCTTTTCTATTAATTTTTCTGTTCCTCGGTGTAAAAAACCTACGTGAGGGTCTGCTCGCTCTACAAGTTCACCACTTAACTGTACTACTAAACGTAGGACACCGTGTGCTGCTGGGTGTTGTGGACCAAAGTTTAGTATAAAACTTTTTACTTTACGTTCAGAGTATGAGTTTGTGGGAAAAGGTGGTTGTCAAAAATTAAAAGTGTTTGATCGGATAAAGATTTTTACATGTAGTGTATACTCATCGGTACAAAATCAACTTGAAACAATTTTATTATGTTATGTATTTTCAGTTATATAACCTATATATATTAGTTTTAGGTGATAAAAGGTTGGTAGGGGCATGATAGTAACTATAATAGGGCTCGTATACTAAAGAAAAAGATAATGTAAAATAATCAACCTCAATAAAAGGTTTTACATCTGAGAAATCGTGTTTAGTTAAAAAAATTCAGTCAGGTACTGTATTACTTTTTTGTTTACGAGATTTCATAACTTTATAACGGCTAGATAAGCCTTTACGGTAAATTAATCGTTTGATTTTACGAAAACGTACTAAAGTCCAATGAGATAGTCACCTGAAAAATATATAATACCACTTAGAAACAATTAATTGTATAAAATCGTTTAGTACACAAATAACATTTTTATTTGTTGGTAAAGAACCGTTGATAAAAAATAGGTTAGTGTTGTAAAAAAGTGTGAAAGTGTTGTAGTCTGGAGCTATGCGTGAGTACACTGCTAATTTTGAGAGGTGTAATTCGTTTGGTAGTAGAGTAGGTTGGTAGGTTTTTTTATAAAATCTGACTATATACTTAGTCAATTGTTTTTGGTATATAAATTTTAAACCTATTAAATCTTTAAGTGCCGTACGTGAATCACGCCACAAACGCTGATAGCCCGGCCTAAATCGTACCCTAGCTAATCTTATTTCTTGATTATTATCGTAGCTACTCATAACTGTACTTACTTTAATAGGTGTGAATAAATTATTTTTTTGTATAAGGGGTTTTTTTGTAAAATAATTACTTACAATACTGTTCTTAGTTAAATTAGTTAATGTTCTAAGTTGATGGGTTTTATTTTTTGATAAAAATATAAGTTTATAGAAAATAAGAGATGCTTTACGCTTTAATACAATATTTTTTATTTGGTTTGGTTTTGTGAAAGAGTATAGAGATTTTTTTATTTTATAAATATATTTATACTTGGTAGAATTTACAGATATTAAATTAGTTAAATTTTTAAGTACAAAAATACCTATATTTATTAAAGTGAAGTTATTATTAACCCGTGAATTTATATTACTTTTTTGGTAAGGTTTAAATAACTCACCTTCTGTGTTTACTACTTGTGATAGTGACCCTTCTGCGTGAAACTTAATTGATAAGTAGTTAAGTTTTTGTATATTATTGGGCTTATAGGGTGCGTACTTAATTGTTTTAGTAGGAGTTTTAGGTTTTTCTAGGGATTGTATATTGTAAGTAGTACGTACTGCCATTGAATTAACATAAGGTACGTATTTAAATATTGGTAAAGTTGGGTACTGTTTTTGTAAACTACTACTAAGTTTATTGGGCATAAATTTGTTAAAACATCCTAAACTTAGGTTTAGGGGTAGGTTTGAGTTATTAAGTGGGGTTTGTGTTTTATTTTTAATCCGCATAAGGTGTATTTTTGGATTTTTATTAGTAGTATGGGAAGTGTCGTATGTAGGTGTTAGTGGTGTTTGAGTTAGTAAATTTGTGTTAAGATCCGTAAACGGCTCATTTAGGTTTGTTTTGTCAAGGTATATTGGTAATGGGTTTTTAATGGTAGTGCCGGCGGTATGTATGTGGTTACTTGACGAGCTTGCTATCTTACCGGTACTGCTTATTTTTGAGATAACACGTAGTATCTTGTTATTATACAAGTTTGTAAGTTTAGGATCAGTTAATAATTTTTGTATTTTTGTTGGATATTCGGTCGAAATAGTAGGTACAGGTATTTTAGTAGTGTAGAGAGTTTTAGTACTACTAGTACTAGTGCCTAAATTTATAATACGGTTATTTAATAAACTGGTACAGTCCTTAATATTAAAAAAACCTCCACTTATTAAACTATATGATTTTTTTTTGAAATTATGTAGTTTTAAGTTTTTTATCTGTATAATTTTGATATTGTTTAGTGTTTTATTACTTCGGTTTTTGTTTATGTTTTTATATTTTAGGTCAAGGTTGTTAAGTAGTATAGATTCCGTAAATTCAGTAAGTTCAGTAAGTTTTAATAACTAGTACCATATATTAAGGCTTTTTTTATTCTTATGGTTAGGGGTGGTTTTGGTAGTTGTATGTTGAGTGTACTTTTTTTTTATAACTTTATAATCAATTTTTAGGGTTTTTAGTTTACTTGAGAGTGAGTTTATGTGTTTTATTTTATTTATAAGGTTGCGGAGAATATTATTACACTTAAACGAGTTTCATGCATTAGACCAAGTTCGTTGTCCACGAACAGGTTTACCTATTGCATGACAATACCCTTGGTACGACTTAATTAAGTATTTTTTTAGTATATTTAGTTTTTTTAATTCCTGTAGATTTAAATTAACGTTACTTATTTGCGACAAGATTATGTTTATTGTTTTCGTTGTTTTTTTAAAAAACGTAGATGAGTAATCAAGTAGGTAGTATAGGTTGGAATAATGAACATAAAATGTAGTTAATTCTAACCGTTTTATTAAAATTTTACGAAATTTATAACTAAAACCATAAAGATGTTGATTAAATATATTTTTAAACTCTAAGTTGTTTGTATAGAATAATTTACCACCGAAAAAAAAACCTTTTGACCAGTAAACCTGTAATATGTGTTCAAATCTCATTTATTTTTTTTTTAACTGCTTAAACTTATATAAGGCTAGTTTACGGTTTCATGTTAATACACCGAACTTTAGCCCTACTGATCATTTTGATATAACTCTTGAGAGCCACTTTAGTCCAGAGTATATAAAAACTTCGTGATCAATAAACATAAAAGGTATGTTACTTGAACTATTATATACTTTTTTTGTTAAAGTGTTATAAACATTATTGGAGTTGATTAGAAACATTAATCTCCATAAATGGGTTGAATAGTGTTTAATTTTTGGTTCTGATAAAGAGAGTTTATTTATAGTATTGTGTTTAACATACAACATTTTTAAGATCTTTACTTTTATACAAACCTTATTTAAATTTTGTAGTTTTACCTCATGGGGTACGCTGATACCTTATTGCTTTGTTACGTCCCCCATGTGGGTGATCTACGGGGTTTTTTGCAACACCACGAGATAATGACTTTTTTCCTAATTTTTTAAAAAAGCCGGCTTGGGCTCGAGTACGTAGGGTTTTATTTGATAGTGGTGTAGTTCCGATCGAACCTACCGAATAAGCGGAGAAGACTTTGTGTACACCTGAAGGTAATTTAACGAGTGTTAAATTCAGTTTTATATCTATTTTGTTAATAAAAGCTTTAGATCCCGGGCTTTTAACATACTGTATACCTTTTGTAGGGTATGTTTCAAGTGAGTTTATAAATTTGTACTTAGGTAATTGTAGTAAAATATAAAATATTTGCGGTATTCTAATAAAATTGGATAAGTATAGGTAGTTTTTTTGCGAAAGTTGGTTTTCGAACACACTATATAATTTAGATACTTGGAATAATTGGTGGTTATGGTTGGTGTTAACGTAAGATATACTTCCTGATGAGGACATAACTAGTGAAAATAGTTTAAGTTTGATAGGTATTATAAATATATTGGCTATAAAAGATAATGATAACAACCTAAAAGATCGACATACTTGAGGATAACTACGTTTTATAAGTAACTTACCTTTAGTTCTACACAGTATACCGTTACGTGATCGGCCCCTGGTAGATTTTTGAGAATAAAAAAATATTTTCATCTTTAATTGGAGTGGTAGGGGGGTAATGACTTTATACGAATTACGTGAGGCGTTAGACGTAACAGGTAATTTAGTTATACTATAGTCTTTTAAGCCGTAATTAGTGATTTTTAATTGCTTTGTATTTAAGTACTTCTCAGTGTTTGGTATGTTTTGGTATTTATCAAAACTAAAGTACTTAGATAAGTAGAGTTGTTTAGGGTTATAGTTTGTTTGGGTTTTACTATTTAATAACATTTATTTAATAACTTTGTTTACATTTAGTAGTGTGGTATAAGTTAACATAGTTCTCACTGACACAACTATATTTATTATTAAGTAGTTTTTGTTGTATACAGAACTGTAGTAGAGGTTTTGGTTATTATTTGGTTGGTTTACGTAAGATATTGTTTTTTTTAGTGGGTAGTAATTATTATCGTAGGCTAAGTTTGGTAAAGTAAAGCCTAAAGTACTTAATTTTTCAATGGGTTGTAATTTACTAAAATAGGCGTTAGAGAAAAACTTTTTTGGTTTTATGTTTGATTGTTGTTTAAAAAAGTTGATCATTTTTGTGTTTAGGTTTGTGTAATTTAATTGGTGTATACCTAAACCAACTAAATTAAATTGCTGTGAGTGTGAATTGAAGGCTTTGGCGTGTGAGTAAGTAGTTACGTACGTATACGTTAGTTTACTTTGTGTAAAGTTTACGAGTTGTTTAAGTTTAAGTAGTGGTTTAACTCAATTTGATGAAATTATTACGTAATTCTTTCAGCCTACACGTCTTTTTTTCAAAACAACCTGTTTTCGTATAAAAAAAGTATAACTTAGATTATATTTTTTAAACCTTGTATTTTTTCTAAAAACTTTAAACTTGAATCTCGAATTTAATGTATTATTAAATAGTGTTAGGGGGTTAGTGTGTATGTTTTGTTGAGTAGTTATATTAATAACAGATTTTATATATGATCATTTCCGTATCACTCAGACTGGGTGTTGAGTTCAGATAGTAAAAAGCCTATTTTACCTTGTAATTGGATTAGGCTAAATATTAAAGCTTCTGCAGTTGGTGGGCATCCTGGAGCGTACGCATCTACAGGTAATATACGGTCGCAGCCTCTAACAACTGAATAAGAGTAATGATAGTAGCCGCCGCCATTTGCGCAACTACCCATAGATAAGACCCAACGGGGTTCTGTCATTTGTTCATACAAACGGCGTAAACAAGGAGCCATTTTATTAGTTAAGGTTCCCGCTACAATTATGAGGTCGGATTGTCGTGGAGATGCTCTTAGTATAATTCCAAACCTATCCATATCATACCTACTAACAGCAGCATGGATCATTTCAACAGCACAGCACGCTAAACCAAATGTTAGTGGTCATAAGGACCCAGCCCTAGCTCAACCAATTATCGATGATATACGAGATGATAATCATTCTAATTTCATTTAATTTAGTGGTTATTAGTTTTAGTTCCGAATAGACCTTCTTATATGTTTAGAAAAACCACTAGGTCTACTTACTCCGTAAACAGACCTACGCTTTACTTTACCTACGACGGGTGAAAAATCATAAACACCCCTTATAACAGTGTAACCGACACCCGGTAAATCATTAGCTCGACCACCTTCGACTAAAACACGACTATACTTACCACAAAGGTAACCTTTTCCAGGCAATCTAGCGGTTAATCTAAGTCCGTTTGTTAAGTCTACTTTAGCTACGTGCCTAATAGCTGAGTTTGGTTTTTTTGGTGACATGGTAGCGACACGAGTTACTATACCCTTTACTTGTGGACATGCTTTTAGTATGGGTGTTCTCGAATTTATAATTGGTTTTTTATACTTTAGGGCGGGTTTTAATTTTAAATTTTTACGTTTAGCTGCTTGTTTAGTTGTTGACAGTTATGTTTTTACGTTTTTAGAGTAACTAATATATAAAAAATTGTCACGATATACCTAATCAATACATTAGTAGTATAACTCCGGTAAATAATATAAATTCTCGAGTAGATAAATCCATTGGAAGAGTTGTAACAAATGAATAAGAAAACCCAAACATTACATTTAGTCAAGAACGGAAAAAGAAGGTGGGTCCAATTAGATAAAGGAATGTTATTAAAAACAAAGCTAGCATAGGGAAAAAGTCTAAAAAAAACGAAAAAAATAAAAACTCGGCAACGAAAAATATGGATCCAGGGAAACCTAAAAAGACTAAAGTATTTAATAACATAGCTAAAAATAGTTTGGGGCATAAATAGTTTATACCACTTATTTCGGTTAAGAGTCTGGTTTTGTATCTACGAGCCACAGCGTCTACTAATAAAAACGAGTTTGTAGATAGAAGAGCATGGCTTATAAGCATACAAAAACTAGCTAGCATTAGACTTGATTGACCACTAACAACACATATAGTTAACCAGTGCATTTCTATAACTGTTGAGTAGGCAACTAACTTTTTTAAATCTATTTGGTAGAAAAGTTTAAAAATAGCGTCTATCATACCTATTAAAAGAAATGGGTAAACGTATATAAAGGTTGGTTCTACCTGAAATGTCACTAAACATTTAAAAAAGCCGAAAAAGGCAAATTTAACTAAAACACCACTTAGGAATATTGAAAAGTTTGTAGAGGCTTCTACATGAGCTTTTGGTAGTCACCCATAAAAAGGCCATATAGGTAGTTTTACACCAAAACCTACTAGTAAACACACAAAAAAGTAGTTGATTTCGAATGGTGTATAATAAGTATATGTAATACGGGAAAATTGTGAGGTTTGTGAAATAAAATATACGTAAATTAGTACGAATAATAAGAATAAAGCACCGAACTGGGTTCAAAAAAACATTAAATAAGCTGCTTCTACACACCTTCTTGTTTTTGCAAATTTATACAATATAAAAAAAGACGGTATTAATAAAAACTCATAGAACAGAAAAAATAATACTATGGAGTCTGTAAAAAATAGTGCGTAACCTGCTAATAATATAAGTTGACAGTAAAACATAAAACTTACAAGGTCGTCAACATTATAAGAGAGGCAGTAAACTATAGATAGGACAGTTACAACTAAAAAGACGTATATAAAAGGGTACGCATATACTTGCAACAAGTTGAGGGAATTTGTGTTTATAGATCATAGTTTTGAAAAATTGAAGTTAAACACGTACTGGGTTGAGAAATAATTTATTGTTGTGTCACTTACACTTCCAAAAGATTGAGAATCAACAAAAAGTATTTCGGAGTATAAATCTAGACTATAATTTAGTATAGTGAAAGATATAAAAAAGTAAAATAATATTAAAGAGAGAAATAGTCTATTAAGTATAAATACTGAAAATCAATAATTTACGTACGAAGACAAATATAATCTTAGGAGAGAGAAAACAAAAACAAGTAACATTAAGTTAAATATTATATAGTAAATATAACCATACCACAACATTTGTTAAAAAAAGTAATCATACTGGGAAGTAGTTTTTTTAAAAGCTATTAGTGGTAAAAAGTTCGGGTACCTCGATACCACTTTAAATGATCCCGGTAATTTATGTATTACTTGCTTCATAAAATGTTTTGCTCGACCAGATCTTACGTTACGAAACTCTATAAAAATAGATCCGGCGGGTATTTTTGCTGCTCAATTAGAAGGTTTACCTTTACCTTTACCCATACGCGAACCAATAACTTTCTTAGTTATGGGTATATGAGGAAACACCTTAACCCATAAATAACGGTTGGTTATGTTTGATCTTCGGACTGTTTTTTTAAGAAATATTTTTATTTTAAATAAATATTTATTAAATAATAAAAAGTTTGGGTTACGGTTTTTTAACCCAAACTGGCCGTAAATTAATTTTTGATTTAGATTGATTTTTTTACCTATGGACTTATAAGATCTTTTTTTAAAAGAATTTTTAAAATTAGTTTTTCTTGGTCGTAGTAACATTTATATAATTAGTTTTCGTACGTATACCCATATTACACTAAAAACAAGTTATAGCAGTAATAAAAAATCAGTGTGGTGCAGACTTGATAAACCTATAAATACGAGTATTGAGTTTAATATACTACTCATAGCTAAAAAAATTTTAATGTAGTACGATTCGCAGAGAACCATGAGTAGGAATATTACCGATACTAATAAGAGTAGAAGTATTATAAAAAGGTAGTAGTAGTATATTTCAGAAAAATAAGTAGTAAATAAGTGTATGAGGAATAAAAAGAAGTAGAAGTAGAAATAACATATGTATACAAAAAGCATATGAAATGAGAGTCCTTTAAAAAATACCGGTTTTCAGAAAAAAAAAGGAACTAAACCGCATTTTAAGAATATTGAAAAAATAAAAATAAACCATGGTATAGCTATGGACACTATATCCCAAAAACTATTCGATATTATGAGGTAATTAAACACGTGTTCTATCAAAAACCAGTCGAACGTAAAGACCTTTAAAAAAAATAATATAATAAATAGGAATAAGTTTAGTGAGGCTATTAAAGATACTCAAAAAAAGAACAGTAATGACTGTATGTATGAGTGTGGGAATATCTGCTGTGAATAAACACCTTTAGTTAAATCGATTGTATTATAGTAAAATGTTGTTGAATAGTTTGATGTTATAATTAGTAAGAATATAATAGTAGATAATACTTCAATTATAAATATGGTTGAGAATATAGAGTTTAGGAAAAAAAGTAACGTAACCCAAAAAAAAGAGTTCAACACTGTAATTATGTAGTCGTATATTTCTTTTGAAGAAAAGTACGAGTTAGACATTATTGTGTATAATATTAAAATTAGTATACCGATATTTAGGTTAATTATCTTAAGGTTAAAGTTAAATATGATTAGATGTCCGAACCAAACAGAAAAATTCGAGTTAAACCAATACAGACTTATTATTACTATGGTCGCTAAAAAGGTTATTATAAAATTATTTACATTTGTTCAATGTATAAAAGTGAAAAAATTTTTTGTTTTGAAAAAATTATATTTATGAACGTTTGTTAGTATTGGTATTACGTAAAGTAAAAAAGATAAGACAAATACGTTATATATTATGAAGAAAAAGTAAGTTACAATCCATATGTGCGAGTTTAGTATAAATAACATGTAATATTATTATTTATATATATAATATATATGTTATTATTATTTATATATATAATATATATGTTATTATTATTTATATATATAATATATATGTTATTATTATTTATATATATAATATATATGTTATTATTATTTATATATATAATA